>ERZ1034882.173-NODE-173-length-37908-cov-9.719256_pt1 | contig 37908 bp, 29 predicted proteins | sample MGYA00520606_ERZ1034882 | MGnify/ENA primary metagenome ERZ1034882 (study PRJEB33766, sample SAMN09781726) | gut metagenome | biome: gut microbiome | host: Homo sapiens | place: Madagascar | study: EMG produced TPA metagenomics assembly of the PRJNA485056 data set...
TTCGGGGAATCCTTTCCCCGTGCCCCACCGGGGCTGTCCCGTAGGGACTGGGGGTGAAGTATATCTCAGTTACTTGGAACTGAGATATTCATCAATCGCCGCCGCTGCCTTGCGCCCCGCACCCATCGCGAGGATCACTGTCGCGGCACCGGTGACGGCATCACCGCCGGCGAATATGCCCTCTCTGGTCGTGCGGCCTTCGGCATCAGCCTCAAGCCCGCCACGACGTGTGGCCTGGAGTCCCTTCGTCGTGTTGACGATCAACGGATTCGGAGCAGTTCCAAGAGCCATGATCACGGTCTCGGTCGGGATCTCGAACTCGGATCCCGGAATCGGGACAGGGGAGCGGCGACCGCTCGCGTCAGGCTCGCCAAGCTCCATTCTGATGCACTTGATCGCCCTTACCCAGCCTTTCTCGTCGCCGAGGATCTCTACCGGGTTGGTAAGCATCTGGAAGTCGATGCCCTCCTCCTTGGCGTGATGTACCTCCTCCTTTCTTGCAGGAAGCTCGTTCTCGGTACGACGATAGACTATGGTGGTGTCGGCGCCAAGCCTCAGGGCTGTTCTCGCGGCATCCATCGCCACGTTTCCTCCACCGACGACACAGCACTTCTTCCCGGCGTGGATCGGGGTGAGATAGTCCTCGCGGAAAGCCTTCATAAGGTTGTTTCTCGTCAGGAACTCATTGGCGGAGAAAACCCCGTTGAGATTCTCGCCAGGAATGCCCATGAATTTCGGCAGACCGGCTCCCGTGCCGACAAACACAGCCTTGAAGCCTTCCTTGTCCATCAGCTGGTCGATGGTGACCGTCCTTCCGACAATCACATCGGTCTCTATTTTGACTCCGAGCGCCTTGACAGCGTCGATCTCGCGCTTGAGGACGGTGTCCTTAGGAAGCCTGAACTCAGGGATGCCATATTCCAACACACCGCCGGCCTTGTGGAGGGCTTCGAAGATCGTGACATCGTAGCCTTTCTTGGCCAGGTCGGAGGCGCAGGCCAGGCCTGCAGGTCCGGAACCGATGATGGCAACCTTCGCGCGGCCAGGGGTCGGAGCGGCTGGCGCCTCGACAGGATTGGCGCCGGTCGTGGCAGAGTAGTCGGCCACAAACCTCTCCAGTTTGCCGATGGCCACCGGCTCACCCTTGACACCGAGGATGCAGCTGCCCTCGCACTGGCTCTCCTGCGGGCAGACACGTCCGCAGACGGCCGGAAGGGAGGAGTCCTCGGCGATGATGGCGGCGGCTCCGGCGATGTCACCTGCGGCCACCTTGGCGATGAATTCAGGAATCTTCACGCTGACAGGGCAGGCCTGCACACAGCGGGGATTCTTGCAATGGAGACAGCGTGTGGCCTCTGTCGTGGCTTCCTCAAGGTTGTAGCCGTAGCAGACCTCTTCGAAATTATGCGCGCGTACCTTCGGATCCTGCTCGCGTACCGGTACTCTTGGTATTCTCTGTGCCATTATATTCCCATTTTAGATTTAACCTCCGTCTCCTCGGGCCTGTACTGTCCGAGACGCCTCATGGCCTCGTCGAAATCAACGTCGTAGCCGTTGAACTCAGGACCGTCCACGCATGCGAACTTCACTTTTCCGGCCACGGTCACGCGGCAGGCACCGCACATTCCCGTGCCGTCCACCATCAGCATGTTCAGGCTCACGTCCTCAGGGATGCCGAGTTTCTTGCAGGTCAGGGTGCAGAACTTCATCATGATCATAGGGCCGATTGACACTGCCTGGGTATATTCCTTACCCTCATTGACCAGTTTCTCAAGCAGGCCGGTGACCATTCCGTGGAATCCTTCCGAACCGTCGTCAGTGCAAAGGTAGAGGTTGTCACAGGCGGAGGCCAGCTCTTCCTTGTAGATCAGAAGATCCTTGGTCTTCGCTCCGATGATGACATCGACCGCTATGCCTCTCTCGTGCAGCCATTTAGCCTGAGGGTAGACCGGAGCTGTGCCGACACCGCCGGCGATGAATATGTACCTTTGGCCTTTCAGCTCCTCATCCGTCTTGTCAACGAAGGCGGAAGGGTTGCCAAGAGGCCCCACGACATCACGGAAGAACTCGCCCTCGGCCTTTGAGATGATCGCGGCCGATGACGCTCCTATGAGCTGGGTGACGATGGTCACCGTGCCGTTCTCCCTGTCGTAGTCACTGATGGTAAGTGGTATGCGTTCGCCCTTTTCGTCGGAGCGGACAATCAGGAACTGCCCAGGTTTGGCGGCCTCGGCAATCCTTGGAGCCGACACCACCATCTTGCAGATGTTAGGAGTCAGCATCACTCTTTCAAGAATCTTGAACATAAGCTATCTAAAAATAGTGTTATTAAATGTAGCGGGCAAATGTAGGAAATTAAGTCGATATTCCAAATTATTCCCGAATATATGATGCAGGATCGCGCCCGATTGTCCGGTTTTGCGTTCGTTCTGTTGATTTGCCATAATTTAGTAAGCGTTAATGATTATTTAGCTTCGGAAATGTGTGTTTTGAAGGATTTTAATTGTATATTCGCAAAATTAGAGATGAGTGCCGAAAGGTACTATGTCCGTGACGATAAATGACACATTGATATGGCTAAGAAATCTACCTTCAAGTCCAATTGGCCGAAGTACCTTCTCCAGTTGGGAGTGCTGGCACTGCTGGTTTTCTTCTTGAGCGGACTCGCTTCGCTCGTGTTCACTGACATGAATGCTCCGGATCCGGAAAAATACTGCCCTTTCGGCGGCCTGGAGGCATTGGGAACCTATTTCGCCAACGGTTCATTGCCTTGCTCGATGACAAGCATGCAGATCGCTATGGGTGTTGTCCTCGCGGCGGCAGTCGTGCTTCTCGGCAAGCTGTTCTGCGGCTATCTCTGTCCCGTCGGAACGGTGGAGGATCTTCTGAAGAAACTCAGGCAGGCCATCGGGTTCAACGCCTTCAACATCAATGAGCGCAGTGTCGCCGACAAGGTGCTGAGGATCGTGAAGTACGTGCTTCTGTTCATCACCTTCTACATGACATTGACCGCAAGCGAGCTCTTCTGCAAGAATTTCGACCCGTACTACGCCACGGCCACGGGATTCAAGGGTGAGATCACGCTTTGGATGTCCGTCGCCGCTTTGGCGCTTGTGCTTATCCCCGGTCTTTTTGTGGACAGGTTCTGGTGCAAGTACATCTGCCCGCTCGGAGCGATCTGCAACTCCCTAAAATTCTGGGTGTGGATGGTCGTGCTGGTGGGTGTGTGGTGGATTCTTGGCCTTCTCGGACTACAGCTGCCTTGGGTCTGGCTGCTTGGAGCCATGTGTCTGCTCGGCTACCTGCTGGAGATCCTTTGCGGAAGGCCAAAGCCGCAGCTGCTCGGCGTGGTTATCGACAACGGCAAATGCAACGGCAACTGCCGTCTCTGCCAGAAGAACTGTCCTTATAATATTGATGTCCCGTCATTTGAAGGCAAGGTCAATTCTGTTGACTGCACCCTTTGCGGCGAGTGTGTCGCCTCCTGCCCTCTTGGCGCCCTCAGTGTCGGCGTAAGAAAAGAGGTTGATGGAAAACGCTGCAAGTCAGCCAAGTATATTCCTGCGGTACTGACTGTCGTGGCTGTCGCCATAGCGTTCATCATCGGAGGAAAGTTCGAGGTGCCTACAATCGACGAGAAGTGGGGGATAGAACCGGGAATGAAACTGGAGACGGTCAGGATGGAAGGCCTCAAGTCGGTCAAGTGCTTCGGCAGTTCGATGGCCTTCAAGGCCAGGATGGAGAAGGTGGCGGGAGTCCATGGAGTCAGGACATTCGTCGGAAGCCACACGGTCGTGGTCACCTATGACGCCAACGCCATCGACGCCGCGAAGGTCGAGGCTCTGATCTTCGTCCCTTCCAAGTTCAGGGTCAACAGCCTGGAGCCGGAGCAATACGACTCGCTCAAGTGCGTGACCATCAGGACGGAAAAGATGTTCGACAAACTCGACCTCAACTACCTCGGAATGCAGATGAGACTCACGGAAAAGAAGATATTCGGTCTGGAGTCCATCTACGAGTGCCCTCTCATCGTCAAAGTGTACATGGCGCCTGACGAGGATCTGGACGAGGCGTGGTTTAAGAATATTGTCGAGAAGAAGACCCTTGAGATGCCGGTTCACGGCGGAGGGGTCAAGACGATGGATCTCGGATTCAAGTTCATCCGTTTGGAGAAGGGAAGCACCATGATCTCCACTCCAGACTACCTAAGGATGATGTTCGACCAGTTCGCCGCTGAGTATGCCCGTGAAACCAATCTTGACACGGCCCAGTGGTGGTACGAGATTGTTGACCGCAACTATGAGAAGCCCATCGTGAAGAGAGGGATGCCATTCCTCAGCAACCATCTGTCCTCCCATGAAGGGGTTCTGGGAACATATCTCACCCTTAACGATGATCTGGAGCCATGCATCCGCATACGTTACACGGCTCCGATGACCGAGGCCGCGCTTTTCGAACTGATGACGATGCCGAAATGGACCATCAAGTTCTCGGATGACGACATCCGCGAGGTTGACGCCAAATTGAGTTTCGGAAAACCGGGCCGCAGCATCCCCGTCAAATAAGCGTTCATATTCATAAATAGAGGGTTATTTCTGTTGCCGCTTAATTAGATGAAAGGAATATACATCGCGCTCGCCTTGCTTTTCGCCGCGTCTTTTACAGCCAGGCTTGATGCTCAGATCGCCATATCTGAAGATATGTTCGGACGCACTTCATTCACGGTGAAGGCGCAGGTCCTTGACTCGCTGACGCGGGAGCCTATCGCGTTCGCTTCGGCGTATCTCAGGCATCCTAAGGACACGGTCATCACCAGTTTCGCCCTGACGGACACGCTCGGCAAGGCTGAGTTGAAGAAAGTGGCGAAAGGAGAGCATCTGCTTTGCATTGAATATCTCGGCTACAGACCTGTCTATAAGAAGATTTATGTCCGTGGCAACTATGACGCGAAGACGATCCTGATGAGACCGGACGACAAGATGCTGAAGGCGGCGTCTGTCTCCGCGGTCGGGACTCCGATGGAGATGAAAGGGGACACCCTCGTCTATAACGCCTCCTCGTTCAGGGTGATGTCCAACGACAACCTTGCGGATCTGCTGAAGAAGATGCCAGGCGTGGAGGTAGGCGAGGACGGAACCGTCAAGGTCAACGGCAAGGAAGTCAGCAAGATAACGGTCGGAGGCAGGACGTTTTTCCTTGGGGACAACAAGGCCACTCTCGACAACCTTCCGGCCCGGATCGTGGACAAGGTGAAGGTCATCGACAAGGAGTCCGAGTCCGCCGAGTTCACCGGCATCAAGGGGGATAAGGAGAAGGTGATGGATGTCGAGCTGAAGGAGGAATATAAGAGCGGATGGTTCGGCAACGCCAAACTCTCGGGAGGAACGACAGCTTCAGGCAAGGATGACAACGGATTCAAGGAAAGGAAGGATCTGCTCTTCAGCGGCTCCGCGATGGTCTCGGCCTACGGCGAGAGGAACCAGCTCACGACCATAGCCAACGGCTACAACTTCATGGCTCCCGGATCCGGGATGCTGGTCATGTATGACGGTAATGAGAGCGATGTCCCGTCGTTGCCGTACAATGGCATGCACAGAAGATGGCAGGTGGGGACGAACTTGAACTCGGATGTGATAAAAGGCTTCACCACAGATGCTTCGGTTGTTTACTCATCAGAGAACGTGGACAAGCGTTCGAGGACTGACCGGACTTCATTCAAGGAGGATGGCGACCTTTTCGACACTTCAGGCGAGGTTGAGAACGGCAATCTGGACAAGTTCAGTGTGCGCGCCGAGTTCAAAAAGAAAAACAGGAAGAAGACATCACTTTACTTTGAGCCATACTTTTCCTGGTATGACTACACCAACACTTCCACTGGCAACACACAGTCGCTTATGGAAGGTGTGGAGAGAAACCGTTCGGTGTCAAACACATTTTCAAAGAAGAGTGGAATCTCCACCGGAGGTGATTTGAGCGCCGGAATCAAGAAACTCGGCAAAGATAAACGCGCGTTGACCCTTGATCTTGACTACACTTTGAGTGCGAATGACGGAAAATCGACAGAATATTCAAAAACAACGTTCGCTTCTTCAGGCAAAGAGGACATTCGTGATCTGATTTACGACAAGGACGGCAGTTACAGTGACATAGGCGGATCGCTCAAATACGTCGAGCCGTTCGGCAAGAACTGGGCGCTGTCCGCGACATTGAGCTCGCGCTATAGTGTAAGGAAGTCAACCAGTGACGCGACCGACAACGTCACGGGTTCCGCCAATTATTATTATTCATCGGTGTCGGACAACTATTATTTCTCCAATGAGGGACAGCTTCTGGCTCAGTTCAACAAGGGAAAGACCAACCTGCAGTTGGGAGGGCAGGCAAGGCTCTACAAGAACGAGAACTATGCCCGCTCTTTCGGGCTTGACACCAAGACAGGGGTTGACGAGTGGCAGACAACGCTTTCGCCTTTCGTGAACGTGAGGTATTCCGACAAGAACAACAATGTGTATTTCAGACTGTCCAGCAGAACGGCCAGGCCATCTTCCGCCAGCATCGTGCCGACATTCAACATTGTCAATCCGACAAGGATCACGGCCGGAAACATTTACCTTAAACCGGTTACAAAAGAATCTGTGACCACCACCTACAGGGGCTCTTGGGGGAAAGCCCGGTTCAATGGATGGCTGTTCGGAGATTATTCCTCCAATTCGCAGGTGTCAGCCATTTGGTTTGATGAGAACAGCGTCAGATATTCGATTCCGGTGAACACTAAGAAACCTTCCTATAGTTACAGCTCCGACTTTAATTTCTTCACCCCATTGTCAAAGGACGGTAAACTGCAACTCTCCGTCAATGGTGGATTTGGTGTCACCAGATCTGTAAGTTATCAAAGCAAAGGTACTCTCGACAATCTTGAGATCGACCTTGACTCTTTTGACTACACCGACTTTATGAGCAAATTCTGGGGAGACGCTTCCGGAAACCTTTTCTACTCCGGACAGAGCGGCTTTCAGGAAAGCTTGACCCGAAGTGTCAGAACGAATATTAGTATGATGGTAACCTTGAATCTCGAACGCTTCTCTCTGCAACTCGGGTCAGGGGTTAATAATTCAAAATCAAGATATTCCCTGGATTCAAAGGCGGATACAGATGTTTGGGATACAAATTTTGGAATAAGTCCATCCTATGCATCGCCTCACGAGTTTGAGTTCCAGTCTGATTTCTCCTATAGAATCCTGCGAGGTTATGGTTCCGGTTATAATGATGACTATGTCCGCTGGAATTTCAGTGTCGGAAAGAACATAAAGTCTTTCAATATCACCCTTACCGCTCAGGACTTGCTCGACAGCGCAAGGTCACTGAGGCGCACCGTGCAGGATGATTACGTCCAGAACTCCTACACCAATGTGCTCGGCCGCAGGATCATCCTCTCCTTCACATGGAACTTCGGCAAGATGGACGCATCCAAGAGCGGAGCGGCCCAGAATGCCATGTGGAATATGGCGTACTAAAGCAGATGCCCCAGGAAGCGCGCCTTCTCGGAATCTGACATACCACGCCTGCGGGCATATTCATCAATCGCCTTCTGGCTGACGCGGCGGATTTCAGGATAAGTGGCATCCGGATGAATGAATATGAGTCCGCAGATGCTGGCGTCCGGAATCATAGCGCAACTGTCCAGCAGCGTGATGCCAAGCCTCTCTGATTCAGGCAGCAACCTAAGAATATCCCGCTTGAGCGTGTGGTCCGGGCAACTTGAATACCCCGCCGCAGGCTTGATGACCTTCGCCTCGCTGAACTCTGATGGCAATTCTTTATGAATATGCCTGCTCAGCCATTCTGACGCCGCTTCCGCAAGTGTAAGCCGCACTGCCCTGGTAAGCATCGGCCCGTATTCCGTGCCGCAAGCCGGACAGTCGCATCCGGATGGATGTGATTCGGTGCGCACGGAAATCGCGAACATCCCCATAGGCGACTCGAACCCATATTCCTTAGGCGGAACGAAATCGGCCAGTGACCGTTCGCCTTCCTGCCGGAGCATCGGCAGCCGGAAATCTTTGGAGACAATGTCGTCCTCTTCGCTATGACATCCGTCAAACCTTGCCGAAATGGTTATCCGACAAGCGTTTCCGTTCTTTAGTCTATCAATTTCCTTATGTGCGTCGGCACGGAGTTTCCTCAGTTCGTCGTGTCCTGTTCCACTTTTTATTCCCCAGATCGCAGCGAACATATTCCAGTCAAAGAACGGCTCCACTTCCTCAATGCCGAGCCTCTTCCCCGATATGTTCCCGAATGGTTTCCCCTTAATGAAACTGAAGGCCGGGAACGGTTCGACGGGCTTGTGACCGGCCTTTTTCTGTGAAGACTGTGCATAAAGTTTACGAAGATGCTCTTGCTTTTTATGCTCCGCGGCCTCCGTGCCTTCTCTGTCCGTGATAAGCTGGTTTGCAAGCACCGCGCTTGCGGATGCGTCCTGGCCATAGAACACATGCCCGTAAAGGGGCGCCAGCCTGACAGCTGTGTGGAGCGCCGACGCAGCGGCTCCGCCCACAAGCAGGGGAGTGTCCAACCCTCTGGCCGTCATCTCCTTGCAGATCTCCTCCATCTGGTATAGCGAGGGCGTTATCAGCCCGCTGACCCCGATAAGGTCCGCAGAGCACTCCGCCGCCTTCTCCAGAATCGTCTCCTTAGGCACCATCACCCCAAGATCCACGATCTCGAACCCATTGCAGCTCAGGACAATCTCCGTGATGTTCTTCCCGATGTCGTGCACGTCCCCCTTGACAGTAGCGAACACGATCCGAGGCTTTTTCACCTCCGACTCTCCGCCCCTCTCCTCAATGTAAGGTTGCAGCAGAGCCACCGCATTCTTCATAGTCTTGGCCGACTTTACCACCTGAGGCAGGAACATCTTTCCCGCCCCGAACAGTTCCCCGACCCGAGCCATTCCGCTCATCAGCGGCCCGTCGATGATCTCCACCGGTTTATCGTACAGGGTCAAGCACTCATTGATGTCCCTCTCCAGTCCAGACGAATCCCCTTTGACTAACGCCCGAACCAGTCTCTCCTCCACAGCCGCTTCGACAGGCTCAGCGACCGAAGAAATATTACTTGATTCCGCTCCCGTCAGCGCGCCCCCTGATGCCGCGAGGCGACCATTCTCCCGGACAGGGCGCGCAGCGCAGGTCGCCTCCGGCCCTTCGGGGCGCGCGCTGACCCCAACAGAATTCTTCTCATCAAGAATCCTCGAAGCCTTCTCAATCAACCGATCCGTAGCCTCAGCATCCGAATCCAGAATCACATCCTCCACACACTTAAGCAACTCCGGCTCAATCTCATCATAAACCTTCAGCATCCCGGGATTCACAATTCCCATGTCCAGCCCCGCCGAAATCGCATGGTAAAGAAACACAGAATGCATAGCCTCACGCACCTCATTGTTCCCCCTGAACGAAAACGAAAGATTCGAGATACCGCCGGAAGTCCTGCACCCCGGCAGATTCCCCTTGATCCACCGCACCGCCTCAATGAAATCAATCCCGTACCTCGAATGCTCCGGAATCCCCGTTCCCACAGGCAACACATTCACATCGAATATGATGTCACAAGGCCGAACCCCGACTTTGGAAGTCAGCAATGAATATGCCCGCCGGCAGATCTCCACCTTCCTGTCGTAAGTCGTAGCCTGTCCCTCCTCGTCAAACGCTATCACGATAATGGCCGCACCCAACGCCTTGATCTCCCGAGCTTTCTCAATGAATATTTCCTCTCCTTCTTTAAGTGAGATGGAATTCACGATACACTTCCCCTGGGCGTTCTTGAGCCCTGTCACCAACGTCTCCCAATGCGAGGAATCTATCATAATAGCGGCCTTGGCCACAGCCGGATCATTGGAGACATAACGCAGAAACTTCTCCATCTCAAGCCTGGAGTCCAGCATGGCGTCATCCATATTGATGTCGATGATGCCCGCCCCGTTCTCAATCTGCCCGGCGGCGATCTGAAGCCCGGTCTCGTAGTCCCCGGCCGCGATCAGTTTCGCGAACTTGCGTGAGCCCGCCACATTGGTCCGCTCTCCGACATTCGTGAAGTTATTCTTCCTGTCAACCGCCACGCTTTCCAATCCGCTGACATAGAGTACATCATCCGGCTCAGGAATCGCTCTCGGAGATATTCCTTTAACCGCCTCGGCCACAGCCTTGATGTGTTCCGGAGTCGTGCCGCAGCATCCTCCCACAATATTCACAGACCCTGCCAGCGCCATTTTCCGCACGGACTCCGCCATCTGGGAAGGTGTCTCGTCATATTCACCCATCTCGTTCGGCAGCCCGGCGTTAGGGTAGCAGCTGACGGCGCAGGTGGCGAACGACGCGACTTCGGCGATCAGCGGAATCATCTCCTCCGCCCCCAGCGAGCAGTTGAGCCCGAACGACAGCGGCGAGCAGTGCTGGACAGAGCGGTAGAATGCCTCCATAGTCTGCCCCGTAAGCGTCCTCCCGCTGCGGTCACTCATTGACGCAGAAATCATTATGGGAATATCCGATGCTTCCGGAATATGTCCGATCGCATACAAGGCCGCCTTCGTGTTGAGGGCGTCAAAACAAGTCTCGAACAGCAGCAGATCCACTCCACCTTTTACAAGTCCTCTGATCTGAACCTCGAACGCCTCCGCCATCCCGTCAAATGAATATGGACGGAAAATCGGGTCGTTGATGTTCTGGGCAAGGGACAATGACTTGCTTGTCGGCCCGACGCTTCCGGCCACCCAAATCTTGCGTGGAGCCTCATCGGCGGCTTTGCGTGCTATCCGCGCGGCGGCCTCGGCCATCTGCCCGGCTTTCTCTGACAGATTATATTCAGATTGCGAGATGCTGTTGGCACTGAATGAGTTGGCTGTGATTATATCAGCCCCCGCTTCAATATATTCATTGTGTATCTCACCGATCGTTTCGGGATTGGTGAGGTTGAATGATTCGCTGTTGCCTTGTAGACCCTTGCGCTGAAGCATTGTGCCCATCGCTCCGTCTAGGATGAGGATTCGCTTGGAAAGTTCGGTCCTGATGTCGTGCATCGCGTTGGTATATTCATTGATTGTCTAAAAACATTCCCGCAGGATTCCGATGATGTTGGCGGACTTGCCCATCGTGTAGAAGTGAACACCGGGAACTCCGTGAGCCAGAAGGTCTTTGCATTGAGCGGTGGCCCATTCCTGACCTATTTGATAGACCGCCTGTCTGTCGTTCTCGTGGGCGGAGATCTCGCTTGTGAGTTCGAACGGAATGTCGATTGAGAAGGATTCCGGGAGCAGTCTCACTTGCTTTGGAGTTGAGATCGGCTTGAGTCCGGGGATGATCGGGACGGAGATTCCTGCCGCCCTGCATCTGTCCACGAATTTATAGAAGACCTGGTTGTCGAAGAACATCTGGGTTGTGATGTAGTCCGCTCCGGCATCGACCTTGCGCTTGAGGTTCGCGATGTCCTCGTCCATATTCGCGGCCTCGAAATGCTTCTCCGGATAGCCTCCGACTCCGATTCTGAAAAAGCCCTCACAGCCGTTCTCCTTCTCGAAACGGCGTATCGCCCCCACGAGTTCGTTGGCGTGGTCGTAACCTCCAGGGACAGGGGAGAAGCGTTTTTCGCCCGTGAGACAGTCTCCCCTCAGGGCCAGGATATTGGATATTCCCATAAACTTGAAGTCTTGTAGCTGGAACTCGATCTGTTCGGCGGTAAGTCCTCCGCAGATGAGGTGGGGAACCACGTTGACCTTGAATTCGGACTGGATGGCTCCGCAGACGGCGGTCTCGCTGACGCGCCGGCGTATGAGCCGCTTCCGGTAGCTTCCGTCAGGCTGTTCCTCGTAGGTCACCTCGTCCCTGTGGCAGGTGACGTTTATGTATTTGGGATTGAACTCGATGAACGGTCTTATGTCATTCAGGAGTTCATCTTTGGTCATCCCTTTCAGGGGAGGGACTATCTCAAGTGATGGGTATTGCTTCATTTGTTTTCGTTCGTTTTGTTTGCGTGTGTTGATCAGGCTTCGGCCTTCGGATGTTTGATTCCGACAACAGTAAGGACATCGCCATCGACCTTGAACCTGACATCCATATCATTGAATATCATTCCGTAAACCTTGTCCGGATCGTTCTGGTACCTGGGCCTCGGGTCTTGTGCCAATACCTCCTTCAGGGCGGCTACATCGGCCTTTGTCCAGCCTGGGATGGTCACTTCGACAGGCTCAGTGACCTCATCCGCGAACACGACCTTCAACGGCCTCCATTCCTTGTCATCGACAAATCCCGACACGGCATCCGGATGGCTGTCCGCATAAGTGACGTAAGGCTTTATGTCATAAATCGGTGTCCCGTCCATCAGATCCGCTCCCAGAACATTGATCACCGGCCCGATCGGTTTCCCGTCCGAGTCCTTGGCGTCATATTCAATGGATTCTATCCTGACCGACGAGAGCCCAAGTCCGTTAGGCCGGAAAGGGGAGCGGCTGGCGAACACCCCGATCCTCTCGTTCCCGCCAAGCCTCGGCGGCCGTACCGTCGCCTGGAATGGTCGCTCAGCGACTGAGGAACTTGTCTTGGCGGCCGGCCGTGGCTTGTTCCCGGAGAATCCCCAGATCAGCCAGATATATTCAAACCCTTCCAGCCCCCGCACAGCGTCAGCGCTTCGGAACCGAGGCTCGAACACAATTCGACCTTTCAGCTCCGGAACCAATCCCGCCTGCCTCGGAATCCCGAACTTGGTCCTGAACGGCGAGATGAAACGCGCTACCGGCTCAATGAACATAGCTTACCCGATCCCATTTCAGAGCGTCCTCATCCTGAGACTTGCGCTCGTCGGCAGGATGCCCGACGGCGATCAGGCACAGAACGGAATATTTTTCCGGAATATTCAGAATAGACCTTACCTTTTGTTCCGCCGTCACCCCGGCATCCTTGCTTTCCCTGCCCCTAATGTGGCACCAACAGGAACCCAGTCCAAGATCTTCGGCCTGATATTGCATGGAAACCGCTGCGATGCTGCAATCCTCGACCCACATTTCCTGCTCCTCTGGCTCTCCAAGCACAGCGATTACCACCGGAGCGCCAGCCAGAAACTGTGAGCCGGCCGTCCTGATGCCGGCCAGATCCTCGATCTTCTCCTTATTGTCTGTGACCACGAACCTCCATTTCCTGAGCCCCTTCGCCGTCGGTGACATAAGGGCAGCCCTGAGAATCGTCCTTACATATTCATCGCTCACAGGCTCGTCGGTGTAGATCCTGTGGCTTCTGCGCGCCTGCGCAAGTTCCTTGAATGAGTCCATATTCAATTCCTCCTTTACCGCAAATTTACAATTATTATCCGTTATGATGAATATTCAGTGCTGAGACTTTTGCCGCCAATCGCTTTTCGCCGGAAACTGCAAGTGAATATATTATTAAACCTTAAAACGTTTGATTTTTGTTAAAATAATTGTCGAAACCGCATAAATAGTTATAAAATTTGATAAAATAGTTGCCCTTGTTGAAAAAATGTAATATATTTAGGGTCGTAATAAAGCCTTATCATCCGATGGATAACAAGACAAATTCATTAGAAGTCCCTCAAAAGGGAAACATTCTTATAATCAACACGGGGTCCACAACCACGAAGTTGGGCTACTTTTCAGATGGTGTCAGGGTCTTTGACACCAAGCTTGAGCACACCGCCGAGGATGTCGCCAAATACCCGTCCGTAATGGATCAGGCGGATATGCGTCATCAGGCCATCAAGGATTTTATGGCCTCCAAAGGCATTCCGCTTGAGGATGTGGACATCGTTATGGCGCGCGGCGGGCTTATCGTCCCGGTCATAACTGGAGTCTATAACGTGAACCAGGATATGCGTGATGTCCTGAAAAGCTGCCGTGACGGGAACCACGCCTGCAATCTGAGCGCGATTCTGGCCGATGATGTCGCCAAGGAGATCAACGGGATCCGTGAGGACAAGAAGCTGACTCCTCGTTTCGGGAAATGCGTGGCCTACATCGCCGACCCTCCTATGGCGGACGAGATGCTGCCGGAGTGCAGGATGGGTGGAATCCCTGAGTTCTCCCGCAAGACATTGTTCCACGCCTTGAACTCAAGGGCCATCGTGAGGCGTTACCTCCGTGAGCACGGCCACAAGACCAATGATGTCACAGTGATCGTCGCCCATATGGGCGGTGGCGCGACCATCTCCCTTCACAGGAACGGCAAGGTGATCGACACCAACCACGGCCTTGGCGGAGACGGCCCTATCACTCCTGAGAGATCCGGCTGCTGCCCGCCGTTCGAGCTTATCGACATGTGCTTCAGCGGAAAGTACACCAAGGAGGAGATCCAGAAGAAGCTCGTGGGACGTGGCGGTGCCGTCGCTTACTTCGGCACAAACAGTATGCTGGATGTCGAGAATATGGCCAATGACGGTAATGAACTGGCTCAAACCTTCCTCAAGGCATACGTTTTGAACATCTGCAAGTACATCGCGGCGATGTCCGCTACCGCTGACGGCAAGATCGACGCCATTCTTCTGACGGGAGGCATAGCACACAGCAAGATGCTGATGGACGCCATCAAGGCGAAGATCGGCTTCATCGCTCCGGTGGAGGTATTCCCGGGAGAGGACGAGATCAACAGTCTCGCCGAGAACGGCTATATGATCCTTTCCGGCCAGACGAAAATCCATACATATAATAAGGACAGAATTATTGAAGATTAATTAATACGAATGATGAAGAATATAGATTGGAGCAAGCTGTCTTTCAGCTACACTCAGACCAAGGCATTGGTGTACAGCCGCTGCATTGACGGAAAATGGGAGACACCTACCGTGACAGAGAACTTCAACATCTGCCTCAACAGCTTTGCGGGAATATTCCATTACGCCCCTTCCTGCTTCGAGGGATTGAAGGCGTTCCGCGGGGTTGACGGCAGGATCAGACTTTTTCGTCCGGATAAAAATGCCAAGAGAATGGCGGACAGCGCGACTTATCTGGACATGCCGTACCCTTCAGAGGAGATGTTCATCAATATGTGCGTTCAATGCGTGAAGGAGAACATTGACTATCTTCCTCCGTATGAGGCGAGTGGAGCATCCCTTTATCTGCGTCCTATCCTGATTGGAATCAACCCGCAGTTGGGCATTCATTCGGCGCGTGACGTGATGTTCGCTGTCATGTGTTCTCCCGTAGGGACATATTCAGGAGCTAAGAGTCTCAGCCCAGGAAACGCGGTCATTTCGAGGAACTACGATCGTGCCTCTACATTTGGTTCCGGGTGCTACAAGCTCGGTGCTAACTATGCACAGTCTCTCCATGCTTACAACATCGCCCACAACACTGGTTACCGTGAGCTTCTGTTCCTTGACTCGGCCACGAAGACGACCATCGAGGAGTTTGGATCGTCCAATTTCTTCGCTATCAAGGGCAACACTTACATCACCCCGCGCTCGGGCAGTGTGCTGCCGTCAATTACCAACAACAGTCTCCGTAAGGTGGCGGCTGACATGGGATTGAATGTGGAGGTTCGTCCGATTAAGGTTGAGGAACTTGCTGAGTTTGATGAGGTTAACTCTTGTGGAACGGCTGTGGTCATCACTCCGATCTGCTCGATAGACGACAAGCCTCAGCTTGAGTGTGAGGAGGCTTCACGCCACTATACATTCGGCTCACCGGACAAGTGTGGAGCGGTCAGCGAGAAACTCTACAACCGCATCATCGGCATCCAGAAAGGACTTGAGGAGGACACCCACAACTGGTGTCTGTTCATCGATTAGGCGATGATTGAATTAGAGGCGATAGAAAAGATTCTTGTAGAAGGCGGGACTGACGAGGCGATCCGTCTGCTTGACGAATATATCACATCCGCTCCGGAGCCTTCCGACCGGGCCTACTATCTTCTGGGCAACGCGCACAGAAAGAAAGGGGACTGGCAGAAGGCCATCAACAACTATCTGGAGGCAATGGCGATAAACCCTGAAAGCCCGGCGGCGAACGCTTATGCGATTGCGAACGAGATCCTCGATTTCTACAACAAGGATATGTACAATCAATAAATATTTAAGGTATTATGGCTAAAATGAAAGGGGCGACCGTCGTCGACACCGAGAGATGCAAAGGCTGCAATCTCTGTGTCGTTGCCTGTCCGCTCGATGTCCTTGCTCTGACGACCAAGGAAGTGAACCGTAAGGGCTACAATTTCGCCCACGAGGTTCTTGCTGACACCTGCACGGGCTGCGCGTCCTGCGCCACTGTCTGCCCGGACGGGTGCATAACCGTTTACCGTCTTAAAACAGTCTAAGCTATGGCAGATCAGGAAATCACATTGATGAAAGGCAATGAGGCCATTGCCCACGCGGCCATCCGCTGCGGTTGTGACGGCTATTTCGGCTATCCGATTACCCCTCAGTCAGAAGTCCTTGAGACTCTGGCCGCCGAGAAGCCTTGGGAGACCACCGGAATGGTTGTCCTCCAGGCTGAGAGCGAGGTTTCGTCGATCAATATGGTCTATGGCGGAGCCTGCACGGGAAAGAGGGTGATGACATCTTCTTCCAGCCCGGGTGTCAGCTTGATGCAGGAAGGTTTGTCCTATATGGCTGGAGCCGAGCTTCCGGCCCTTGTCGTGGACGTTATGCGTGGAGGTCCCGGCCTTGGAACCATCCAGCCGAGCCAGGCGGACTATTTCCAGGCCTGCAAGGGAGGCGGTCACGGAGACTATCACCTGATTGTACTCGCTCCGGCGTCCGTTCAGGAAATGGCTGATTTCGTGGACCTTTCCTTTGAACTCGCGTTCCGTTACCGTAACCCTGCGATGATCCTTGCCGACGGCGCCATCGGGCAGATGATGGAGAAGGTTGTCCTTCCTCCGTTCAAGCCTCGCCGCACCGAGGAGGAGATCATCAAGGAATGCCCTTGGGCCACGACCGGACGTGTCGGAGGAAGAAAGCCGAACATCATCACTTCCCTTGAGCTTCGTTCCGAGGAGATGGAGGTCATCAATCTTCGCATCCAGAAGAAATACAAGGAGATAGAGGAAAAGGAAGTCCGCTACGAGGAATATCTTCTTGAGGATGCTGAATATGCCATCGTGGCTTTCGGCTCAGCGGCACGTATCGCGAAGAAGAGCATCGAGATCGCCCGCAGTCAGGGCATCAAGGTCGGTCTTCTTCGTCCGATAACCCTCTGGCCTTTCCCTACGAAGGAAGTCCAGAAACTCGCCGGAAAGGTGAAGGGAATCCTATCACTGGAGATCAACGCCGGCCAGATGGTCGAGGACATCCGTCTCGCTGTCGAGGGCAAGGTCCCAGTACAGCATTTCGGACGTCTCGGAGGCATCATTCCTGATCCGGACGAGGTTGTGGATGCGATCAAACGTCTGTTCTAAATCTGAAGACACAATGACAAGAGAAGAAATAATCGAGAAAGGACAGGTTGTCTATAAGAAACCTACCTTGCTGAATGACACTCCGATGCATTACTGCCCTGGTTGCAGCCACGGAGTGGTGCACAAGATAGTCTCCGAGGTGATCGAGGAGATGGGCATGACCGACAAGACGATCGCCATCTCTCCTGTAGGCTGCGCCGTGTTCGCCTACAAGTACATCGACGTTGACTGGGAGGAGGCCGCCCACGGTAGGGCGCCGGCACTCGCCAGCGCCACCAAGCGTCTTTGGCCGGACAGGCTCGTGTTCACCTATCAGGGTGACGGCGACCTCGCCTGCATCGGAACCGCCGAGACGATTCACGCCCTGAACAGAGGCGAGAACATCACGATCATATTCATCAACAACGCTATCTACGGAATGACCGGTGGGCAGATGGCTCCGACGACCCTTCTTGGGATGAAGACAGCGACCTGTCCTTACGGCAGGGAAGTGTCGCTTCACGGCTACCCGCTGAAGATCACGGAGATCGCCGCTACACTTGATGGCACCTGCTACGTGACCCGTCAGGCTGTTCACACCGTGGCTGCCATCAACCGCACGAAGAAGGCGATCAGAAAGGCGTTTGAATATTCAATGCAGGGCAAGGGCTCCAACCTCGTCGAGGTTGTGTCCACCTGCAACTCTGGTTGGAAGATGAGCCCGGAGAAGGCCAACAAGTGGATGGAAGAGAATATGTTCGAGTTCTATCATCTTGGAGACCTCAAGGACAAAGGCGTAGAACTTTAAATCGACAAGGCTATGACAGATGAGATAATTATTGCAGGATTCGGAGGACAGGGTGTCCTCTCGATGGGAAAGATTCTGGCTTATGCCGGTCTGATGGAAGGAAAGGAGGTCACCTGGATGCCGGCCTATGGTCCGGAGCAGCGTGGCGGTACGGCCAATGTGACCGTGATTGTCAGCGATGATCCGGTTTCCTCCCCGATCCTTTCCAGCTACGACATCGCCATTGTGCTTAACCAGCCTTCACTTGAGAAGTTCGAGCCTAAGGTAAAGCCGGGTGGAATCATCATCTACGACGGCTATGGAATCAACGAGCCGCCGACACGGAAGGACATCAAGGTCTATCGCATAGACGCCATGGACGCCGCGGCGGAGATGAACCTCATCAAGACGTTCAACATGATCGTGCTTGGAGGTCTGTTGAAGATCCGTCCTGTCGTGAAGATCGACAGTGTGCTTGCCGCCTTGAGGAAGACCCTGCCGGAGCGCCACCATCATCTTATCCCTAAGAATGAGGAGGCCATCCGGAAAGGTATGGAAATCATCAAGGAAGTCTAATTATCAAGCCAGTAGCGTAAGTCATAATAGGTTCTTTTGAACTTGATGGTGGCTACGCTTTCCGTGCTTATGCTGACGAGCCCGATTCCGCCCTCGACATTGTTCGGGAAGGAGACGGGCTCGGTCAGTGTTGTGTCTCCGTCCAGATAGTCGTAGATGCTGAGCGCCTTCAGGTAGTAGTACTCGTCTTTGGTAATTCCACGGATGGTCACTTTGAAGTTACTCTCTGACTCCAAACGGTCATAATTCAGGAGTCCGTGCGGCCCGATGAAGATTTCTTTGGCATTCACGCTGAACCCTATGTTGAATGTCCCGTCGGAGAATTGCCTGTCCGAAAACACTCTGAATGTGTTCTCGGACGCACCGGCGAGGTCAATATCCTCGACTGGCGCCCCATCGTTCAGTATCGGGTCGTTGCCTTTGTCAAGGCGGATGAAACGATACCCCCTTGTCTCTTCCCAGGTCCTTGCCTCTTCGTCTTTGTGCGCGTACCTGATTTTTTTGTCGATCCACGAGCACCCGGAGAGAATCCTGTAGAAGTTGTCCTCACCGGTGATGTCCTTGCCTTTGACACGGATCCGGTAAACGTTATCCCCATATTGATCCTTTTGACGCAGAGTGTCGGTTATGCTGAATTCCGGCGCCTTTGGAACGACCACTTCCGAATAGGCCTTGTAGACCCCGTCATCGGCCTCCGCCTCGATTCTCACTACATCACCTGGCTTGAAACCGGCCTTGAAGGAGTATCTGGTCTGGTTGGTCTTGCCGGCGGCGTTGGGTCCTGCCGTGTACACATCTTTATGGTGCTCGTCTCTATAGTAGTGGCCGTAGATGTGCAGATCCTCCTTGATGAACAAGTCGTCATCACGGTTGTCAAGTTTTCCGTCAGCCACAAGAACGCCGTTGACATAGCACTTGACCGAACCTGATTTGATTCTCTCGACACGGTCACTCTTGCTTACCGCCAGATAGACAAGATGCAATGTGTCGCCAACCGTCATCTGCGAGTTTACTATCAGCTGTGGCTTGATGTCTTTCAGGTTGTAATCAATGTCCTTCGTACAGGCTCCGAGCAGGACGGAGGCCGCTGCTGTGCATATAATAAGTCCTCTCATCTCTTTAGAAATTATAAGTGTAGCTGAATGACGGGATTATAGGCAGGATTGTGACAGACTTGAGTTTCGCCTTCCTTGTGTAGAGGCTTGATTCTGAATCACCTTTCGTGTCGGCCTTGTAATAGACAAAATTCGGATTCAACCTGTTGTAGGCGTTATAGACTCCGAAGTTCCAGATGCTTTCACCACGTCTTAGCCGCTTGTGGTAATTGACACCGATGTTTAGCCTGTGGCTTGGCGGCAACCGGTAGTTGTTTCTGTGCGGAGCATAGTCGATCTGCGTGAATGTTCCGTCAGGAAGCATCACGATGCTCTCCCTTTCCGGGATTGTCGTGGTGCCTCCGGTCGCGAAAGTCCACACCGCGCTGAGATCCCACTTCTTCCCGAGTTGCTGGTTCACGACAAGAGAGATGTTATGCCTTCTGTCATAGCGGTAAGGATAGCGTTCTCCGTTGTTGATCAGTCCGTTGGAGAAGACTCTGTCACTTTTGGCCAGAGTGTAGCCCAGCCACCCCGTTGTCTTTCCAATCGTTTTCTGGATGAAGACCTCTACGCCGTACGCCCGTCCGTCGCCCATCACGACATTGTCCTCCCAGGACTGCGAGCTTGCCATGAAGGTGACTCCGTCCTTGTACTCAAGCACATTGTGCATGTCCTTCCAGTAGCCCTCGACGGAAAACTCCCAACCCGGCAGGCCGTTGTAGTATAACCCCAATGAATATTGATCCGCCGTCACCGGCTTGATGTTCCTGGTGATAGGCACCCAGAGGTCGATCGGCAGGGTGATCTGAGCCGAGGAGAGAAGGTGGACGTACTGCGCCATCCTTGAATATGCAGCCTTGACGCTGACTCCTTTGCCGAAATCCACCTTGGCGGACATTCTCGGCTCAGGTGACCAGTAGGTCCTGCCGCTTGTCAGGAACATCGCCAGATGTACGCCGGGATTGAGGGTCAGCCATCCGCCGACCGTGAAGTCATCCTCGATGTAGAAGGACATCTCGTGTCCGAGGCGGTTTTTCTCCTTTTTGTTAGTATATGTCGTGTCAGTGACCATCTGCCCTTTGTCGTTTTCCTTCTCAACGGTCGTGTAGGTCTCCGGAATGTAGGCATGGTTGACATATTCACCACCGAACTTGATGATGTGCCTCGGAGCAGGGGTGTAGTCGAAGTCGATCTTGGCGGTGAGGTCCCTGATGCCGGAGCCGTAGTCGAACTTGTACTTGTAGAAGTATTCAGTGTCCTGGCTTTTCTCGCTGGTCGTGTAGCCCATCCTCATCCTGTAGTCGGTGAAGGCCACGGTGGCGTTGGAGAACAGCCTGCCGTTGAAGACGTGGTTCCACCTCGCTGATGTGAGCAGATTGCCCCAGCGTATGTGGGTCTTGTCGTCGTACTTGCGGTATTCATTGCTTCCGCCGGTGATCTCATATTCATCCTCCTCCATGAAGTGGAAGATGTCACGGCCATAATAGGCGTTCAGGAACAGCCTGTCCCTGTCGCTGAACCGGTGGGTCAGCTTACCGTTCATGTCAAAGAAGTAGTAGTTGGCCGGGACTTTTGCCGCCCTGAGGATGCCGTCGAAAAGAAAGGTGTGCATCCCTCTGGCGCTGATGGAATATGCCGTCCTGCCTTTGGCGATCGGCCCTTCGAGGTGGAACTTGTCGCACAGGACACCGACACCTACCGTTCCGTGCGTCTCATGAAGGTTGCCGTCGTTGGTTCTCACGTCGATGATGCTGGATGTCCTGCCTCCGTAACGGGCCGGGAACGAGCCTTTGTAAAGCGTCACTTTCTTCACGGCCTCCGGTTGGAAGATTGAGAAGAGACCCAGCATATGCTCGGCATTGTAGAGAGAGATCCCGTCCAGTAGAAGCAGGTTCTCGTCCGGCCCGCCTCCGCGCACATATATTCCCGAAAAGCCCTCGGCACCGCTCTGCACTCCCGGCATCAGCTGGATTGTCTTCAGGACATCGGCCTCGCCGAAGAGCACCGGGGTGTTCTTGATCATATTCATAGGAATCTCGATCGCGCTCATCTTCGTGGCCATGATTCCGGATTCCCTTTGTGCCGAGACAACAGCTTCCTTGATTTCGGTGTTCGCTTTCAAGGCAACGTTGATTGTGGTGTCTCGGAGCAGGTCGAGCGTGACGGTGGCGTCGTCATAACCTACGTATGAATATCTCAGTGTCAGATGTTTACCTTGCGGAATCGTCAGCGTGTAAAATCCGTAGTTGTTCGTTGCGGCTCCCGCGCCTTCAGTGAGCACCCCGGCCCCGATCAGGGTCTCGCCGGAGGCCTTGTCCGTGATGTGGCCGCTCACCGTGACCTTTATACGCTGGTTTTGCGCCGACATCTCGTAAGTGAAAACGGACGTCAGCATCAATGCCGACAGAACGATGGCTGCAAGCAGCCGGTCATAAGATTTCATATTCAAAATAGTTTGGTTCAAATATGTATATTCCTTAAAATTTAACTTGTCTTATACGGTTTAACTATAACCGACTTTACAAAATTCACGAAAATCAAATTCTTGCAATAAGACGGCCAATTTTTTTTTGAAATGCAAAATTGGCCAATTTTTTTATATAGCGGTGGTCTTTACGGTGGTTTTTCTTAAATTTGCGATTATGCTAAAAAAATATTTTTCTATTCTTTTTGTTTTTTTAGTCCTTTCTCTCGCTGTTCTTTCTCCGGGATGCAAGAGAAAGACTGAGGACGTTGAATCAGAAGTGATTGAGGAGGTGAAGGATACACTTCCTCCATTGGGCTTCTGGCCGGATTCCTTGGATCTTTCCGAGGATGCTGTCCGCAATGGTGAGACATTCACTGGACTGATGTGCCGTCTGGGGCTTTCGATGAACGATGCGATGAAGATGGCCGCTGCCTGCGACACAATTTTCGATGTCCGTAAGATGCGAGCCGGCAACAAGGTCCAGGCATATTACCAGTTTGACACAAGCGGAACAGGAAGCGCTGTCGGGCCGATGCTGAAATATGTCGTCTATGAGCGCAACAAGATTGACCGTGTGGTGTTCCGCACGACCGATCCTTTTGAGGTCTGGGAATGGTCCAAACCTGTCGAGAGCACAAGAGAGTACACCGATGTGACGATCAAATCGTCCCTTTGGAACGATATGTTGGCGGCTGGCAGCTCCCCTCAGTTGATTGTGCCGCTTTCTGAGATCTATGCCTGGTCGGTTGACTTCTTCGGACTTCAGCCCGGAGACCGTTTCAGGGTGCTTTACGAGCAAAGAAAGTGTGATGACGAGATAATAGCCGTTGACACAATATATTACGCGGAGTATATCCGTGAGGAAAAGATGATTCCTGCTATTATGTTTGATCAAGGAGATCATGGTAACCTCTATTGGAATGAGAAAGGGGAGAGCTTGCGTAAGGCCTTCCTCAAGGCTCCGTTGAAGTTCACCAGGATCAGTTCCGGTTTCTCCTATCATCGGAAGCATCCTGTGACCGGGCGTGTCAGGGCACATACCGCAGTCGATTACGCGGCTCCCGTGGGCACTCCGGTGATGACAATCGGTGACGGTACGGTTGTGAGTGCCGGATGGACAAACGGAGGTGGAAACACCGTGAAAATCAGACATAACTCTGTTTATACCACCAGCTATATGCACTTGTCCCGTTACGGTGCCGGAATCAAGGCCGGAGCGAGGGTGCGTCAAGGCGATGTCATTGGCTATGTGGGCTCGACAGGCCTCTCAACGGGGCCGCATCTGGATTTCCGCGTCTGGAAAAACGGCACGGCCATCAATCCTTTGAAGATGGACTCACCTCCGTCAGAGCCGATCAAACCGGAGAATATGCCGGCTCTTGATTCTACTTTCAGGTACTACAGGCAAATGATTGATACTTTGAAAGTGACAGTCTCTCAGTAATATTTCCTCTAAAAAACTGTTTCTTTCTTAAGTGACTGGCGTAAAAATCACGGATTTTTATGTAAGTGTGCTGAATCAGAGACAATTATTACGCTTGCTAAAGTCATAATTTAATACAATGAAGAAGAATATTTATCTATTGCCCCTTGCCGCCGCGCTGCTGTTAGTTCAGGGCTGCGGACAACGTGATGCGTCTTCTGTTTCTCCAGCCATCGGCCGTGACGCCGAGATCGAGGCGAAAGTCGAGAAGGTGCTGAAAGAAATGGATCTCACCGAAAAGGTGGGCCAGATGGTACAGTTGACATCCTCTACGGTGACGGCACCGGGAGGAGTGACCCTCGATCCGGAGAAACTCCAGAAGGTCATCGGCGAGATGAAGGTCGGCTCCATCCTGAACACATTCGGAGATGTCGCTCAGTCACATGAGCTGACGGCTCAGCTTGTGGGCGAGATCCAGAAAAAGTCTATGGAGGAGATCGGAATCCCTTGCATCTATGGTCTTGATATGATCCACGGCGCAAGCTACCTGAACGACGGAACCTTTTTCCCGCAGGAGATAAACCTTGCGGCGACATTCAATCGTGAATATGCCCGTGCGATGGGTGAGGCTATGGCCTACGAGACAAGGGCCGCTATGGTTCCTTGGGTGTTCTCTCCGGTGATGGACCTAGGCCGGAATCCGGTCTGGCCAAGGCAGTGGGAGAGTTATGGTGAAGACCCTTACCTGAACGCGGAGATGGCGGTGGCTGAGACGAAAGCCCTTCAGGGAGAGGATCCGAATCATATTGACGACAAGCACGTTGCCGTAAGTATAAAGCATTTTATGGCCTACGGTGTGCCGGTTTCAGGCAAGGACAGGACTCCTGCGATCGTGGCTGGGAATGATCTTAGGGAAAAGTTCTTCCGCCCGTTCAAGGACTGCCTTGAGGCCGGTGCGCTTACCCTGATGGTCAATTCAGCCTCGATCAACGGAATCCCTACGCACGCCAACAAGGAACTTCTTACCGGTTGGGTCAAGGACGGTCTGGATTGGGATGGCCTCATCGTCACCGACTGGGCCGACATCAACAATCTGTACGAAAGGGATCACGTCGCCAAGGACAGGAAGGAAGCCCTCGCTATGGGCATCAACGCTGGAATCGATATGATTATGGAACCGAACGACCCTGATTGCTGCCTTGAACTGAAGGAGGTTGTCGAGTCCGGTCTGATTCCGATGTCCAGGATAGATGACGCAGTCCGCAGGGTTCTCCGCCTTAAATTCCGTCTCGGCCTGTTCGACAATCCGACCTGGGATGTCAGCGGTTATGACAAGTTCGGCTGCAAGGAGTTCCAGGACGCTTCCTACGCCGCGGCGGTGGAGTCCGAGGTGCTCCTCAAGAATGAAGGCAATATCCTTCCTCTTGAATATGGCAGGAAGATCCTTGTGACAGGGCCTAACGCCAACTCTATGAGGGCTTTGAACGGAGGTTGGTCTTACACTTGGCAGGGTGACGCCGACAGATTCGCCGGCGATTTCAACACAATCTACGAGGCTCTGGCTCAGAAATTCGGCGAGAAGAACGTTATTTTCGAGCCTGGTGTGGTTTACGATGAGACGGACCGTTGGGCTACAGGCGCTTGGCAGAAGGAATATGCTCCTCAGATCGCCAAGGCCGTGGCCGCAGCCTCGAAGGTGGATGTGATAGTCGCCTGTGTCGGTGAGAACAGCTATTGCGAGACTCCAGGCAACATTGATGACCTGAATCTGTCAGCTAACCAGAAGGAATTGGTGAAGGCGTTGTCAAAGACCGGCAAGCCTATAATCCTTGTACTGAACGAGGGGCGTCCGAGGGTTCTGCGCGAGATCGAGCCGTTGGCTAAGGCTGTGGTTGATGTGATGCTTCCTGGCAATTATGGTGGCGACGCGCTTGCTGCCTTGATGTCCGGAGAGGAGAATTTCAGCGGAAAGCTGCCGTTCACCTATCCTAAATATGTCAACTCACTCCACACCTACGACTACAAGGTCAGCGAGAGCCGTGAGACAATGGCCGGGGAATATAACTACGATGCGGTTATGGATGTGCAGTGGCCATTCGGATATGGGCTCAGTTACACCACTTTTGAATATTCAGAATTCAAATGTCTGAATGGCTCAGAGTTCGCCGCCGGGGATGACCTTAAGTTCGAGGTGACTGTGGCGAACACCGGCTTGCACAACGGCAAGGAGGCTGTCCTGCTATATTCAAGTGATATTGTGGCCAGTATGATACCTGATGTGAAGCGTCTGCGTGAGTTCGCCAAGGTTGAGCTTGCGCCGGGGGAGAGCAAGGTTGTTTCGTTCACGGTTCCGGCAAAGGAACTCGCGTTTGTGGGGGCTGACGGAAAGTGGCGTCTGGAGGCCGGAGATTTCAGGATGAGTTGCGGAGGGCAGTCACTCATGATCACCTGTAACGAGACCAAGATTTGGGACACCCAGAACTAAAGATCCTCTGTGATATTCACCAATGAGGTGGTGTCCCAGTTGAAGACATATTTCTTGTCGCCTATCGGGAGCGTGATTTCAATGGAATCCGCTCCCTTTTTGTATTTGGCGTAGGCATGCCCCTCAATGGCGTGTCTCGGCCGTATCGTGTAGTCTCCGAGGTAGCCGATGCAGCTCCGTTCGATCCGTGCCATGTCCTCCGACTCACTGTCAGCCATGGCCATGGTGGCTATGAACCCCGCCTCCTCGATGGCCGTGCCTCCAAGATCCCTCAGCAGGTCCTCGGCCAGGGAATCCCTGTCATCTGGATCCCCACGCACGATCGCGGCCATCACAAATGTCACGAACAGCGTGCCGATTCCTATTCCTATGGTCTTGGCGGTCTTTTGGGCACCGATTCTGTTCAGATAACCCCTTTGCCGGAAAACTTTGACAGGTCCCATTCTGGATGCGACAGAGGTGTTCTTGAAGTCGTACTTGACAGGCCTGTCTGTGTTGTTCTGAATATAAAGGTCCAGGCGGTAGTATTGTCCGTAGTGCTTCAGGTAGCGGACGTTCATCAGCACATCCAGTCCGTCGGCCGTGAAAACCTTCCAGACGTTCCCGTCCCGGTCCATCTCCATCTTCGAGTTCCGGACGTATGGGCTATCGGTCATCCTGACAACTTTCAGCCCAGCGGCGTTTTCGCTGAACAATGGCTGGAACAGGAGCGTGTCTTTGGACTCGATTCTTTGTAGGGTGTCGATTTTCCTCTCCTGTGCTTGGGAGAGAGCGGAAAGGCAGGCAAACAGGGCAAAGGCTAGAACTATCCGCCGGTGACTATGAAAGGTTCTCATACAATTATCAATTTGGTCGGCGAGGGAGGTGCAAATTTCATGCTGATTAAGGATATATTTGCTATTTTTGTATTCATACAACAAGAAACGAAAATGAGAATATTCAAAAGAATAGCTTTGACGGCGGTCCTGTTCTTGATTGCTTCGGTTTCCTCGCTTGCGGTGTTCAACGAGAAGGATCTGGCGCAGACGCTTCAGGTGCTGCGTTATGAGTTGCGAAAGGCTTACATCGAGATGGAGAAGAACCAGATGTCCTTCGAGTCTCAGGATGATCAGCAGCACGAGGAGCTGGTGCATCTCATACAAAGCTGCAACGAGCTGTCGTTGATGCTGTACTCGCAGAAGCAGGACTTCACGTTCGATCTCACTTACGCTCTTCAGCAGGTCACCGACCAGTACCATAACTTCACGCAGAGCCGGATGCCGTACGACAACATCATCTCTTACCTCAATGTGGAGATTGACCGGTACGACAGGCTGGTCATGGCTCTGAAAGTGCTTCCTCCTGAACTGGTTGAGCTGCCGGACAGCCTTGGTGGATCGGCATTGCTGGACTCCTTGGCCTCGACGCTCCAGAGTCATATCCTTCCGAACGACTCCTACACGGATGCCCACTCGGACGATCCGGAGCATGCCGGCCACAATCATTTTGCCGGGCTTGAGGAAGAGCACGAGCATGGTACTTTTCATCTTGACAGCCTGTCTCAGGTGGCCAGAGACAGTTGCCTTTTCTATTCAACAAGGCTGCTGAAGATGTTCACGGACATCCGTGACCACATGATCGAGGACAATGAATATTATGAGACCACAGACAAGCGGCTTAAAGAGGCCTACGACTATGCTCAGGAACGCTACAAGATGGTCCAGAAGAAGATATTCATTGAGGGACAGGATAATTTCTGGAAAATATTGACTCATGTCAGGTCTTATGCGTCGAGGGCCGCGAAGGATTTCAATGACAAATACGGCAGGGCTTATTTCACGGATGTGAAGAGCGAGTGGAGGGGACCGATGGTCATCGGATTCTCGTTCATGGTGCTGATCTACCTTGCGATAGCCACGCTGCTCAGCATGTTGATTGTCAAGATGTTGATGCGGCGCGTCAAATACTTCCGGACTGAGAGGTTCCGCAAGAGGGAGGCTGCCATATTCATGCTTGGAGCCGCCATTCTGTTTGTGGTTGTCATCGCTGTCGCGAAGAATATCTCCTTGACATCGCATTTCTTCATGATGGCTGCGGGGCTTTTGATCGAGTTCGCGCTGCTGCTGATCGCCGTGCTGACCTCGCTTCTGATCCGTCATGACAGCAAGCAGCTCAACTACGGAATGCGGATCTACACCCCGATAATGCTGATGGGACTGGTGGTCATCACGTTCAGGATCATATTCATACCTAACAGCTTGATCGCGTTGATCTTCCCGCCGCTTCTGATCGCGTTCGGCTTCTGGCAGTGGGCTTCGATCCACCGCAACGGACCGAAGGTGCCTAAGAGCGACAATTCCTACGCCATCGCATCTTTTGTCGTGACGGCCATTACTTTTGTCATCTCCATCGTGGGCTACAGTCTGCTCGGCCTGCAGGTCTATATCTGGTGGATCTTCCAGTTGACTGTGCTCCAGTTGATTGTGGCTTGTGATGACCTGCTCAAAAAATACCGTCACAAGAGGGTTGACATCCTTGTGCGGGCCTACAGGCTCAAGCATCAGAACGATGTCGGCAAGGACAAGGGATCTTTCATTCTTGTCACCTGGCTATATGACCTCGTGGAGATGGTGCTGATTCCGGTGCTTTACCTGCTGTCGATTCCATTCTGTCTCTACATGGCGTCAGAGGTGTTTGACCTCACGGAAATCTGCATGGACATGTTCTTCTACCCGTTCTTCAACTACGAGTACCTGCATCTGTCTGTTTCCAAGATGGTTCTGGCAGCCGGATTGTTCTATGTCTTCAAGTACATCTGTTATGTGGCGAGGGCTCTTTACAGGATTTACAAATTGCGCAAGACCCTCAGGCAGACCGGGGCTTCGATGATCCGTGAGAACGAGTTGAACCTGACTCTGGCCAACAATGTGATTGGGATCCTGGCTTGGGGCACTTATTTCATAGTGACAATCTCGCTTTTGAATATCCCGACGAAGTCTCTGTCCGTGATTACAGCCGGTCTTGCGGCTGGTCTCGGTTTCGCAATGAAGGACATCCTGAACAACTTCTTCTACGGAGTGCAGCTGATGTCAGGCCGTCTTCGCGTCGGGGATTACATCGAGTGTGACGGAATCCGGGGAAAGGTGGACAACATAACGTACCAAAGCACTCAGATCGAGGCTGTTGACGGAAGCATCATGGCTTTCCCTAACAGTTCCCTGTTCGCCAAGAACTTCAAGAACCTGACCCGCAACAATTCCTACGAGTTCCTCGGTCTGCCTGTAGGTGTGGCTTACGGAACGGATGTGGATCATGCGAGGAAGGTTATTCTCAAGGCTTTGGCTCCGTTGTGCAAGCCTGACAAGTTCGGTCGTCAGGTGGTCGAGGAGAAGTACGGAATCCAGGTTGTCCTGAACGGCTTCGGTGACAGCAGCGTTGATCTGGTTGTGAAGCAGTACATTCTGGTTGAGCAGCGCACTGGCTACATCGCCGCCGCCAACGAGCGGATCTACAATGCGTTGAACGAGGCCGGAATAGAGATTCCGTTCCCTCAGCGCGATCTCAACATCCGTCAGATGCCTACTATGGATAAATAATTGTAGATGATAAATTTAGCGATATTCGTGTCTGGCGGTGGCTCAAACTGCGAGAACATAATAAGATACTTCAAGGATTCAGATAAGGTGAATGTCGCCCTTGTCGTTGCGAACAAGACCGGAATCCCGGCCCTTGAGAAAGCCGAAAGGCTCGGCGTTCCGACACGTGTGCTTCCAAAGGCGGACTTGAACAGGGAGGATGTTGTCCTGCCTCTGATGAAGGAATATTCAATCGACTTCATCGTTCTGGCGGGTTTTCTCCTTGTCATCCCGGACTTCCTGATCCATGAATATGACCACAGGATGATCAACCTTCATCCCGCCCTTCTGCCGAAATTCGGAGGCATGGGCATGTACGGTCATCATGTCCACGAGGCTGTCAAGGCGGCGGGGGAGACCGAGACCGGAATGACCGTCCATTGGGTAAGCGGCAAGGTTGACAGTGGCGGGATCATCGCTCAGTTCCGCACTCCGATCAGTCCCGATGACACTCCCGACGACATCGCCGCCAAGGAACATGCCCTTGAAATGGAGCACTTCCCGCAGGTCATCGAGGCGTTGGCGGATAATGCCCTGATTATCAATTAAAAAAATGGTTTCGTGGTGCAGCCTGCAACACCACGACATTGCTTTTTGCATTCATATTCAATCAGTTGTGTGCCACGACCCTCATCCTTTGCCGCCAAGAAGGAGGAAGGAGCCGGAAAGGGCTTGGTAGAGAGCCGTCTGATAGGTGTCTCCGATAGGAATGCGTGAAGGGCCGATGAGGATGTGGTTGCGCTCGATGGCTTCAATCGCGGCCAGACGGACTATGAATGATTTGTGGACGCGGACGAAATCCTCTTTCGGGAGAGTATCCTCAAGGGCTTTCAGGCGCATAAGAGACAGGATTGGAGCCGTGCCGTTGTTCAAATGTATTTTCACATAGTCCTTAAGGCCTTCGATGTAGGTGATTCTGTCCAGATCGATTTGCTGGAGTCTGTATTCGGTCTTTACGAAGATGCTTTTGATTTTTCGTTGCCCGGTCACTTCGGCAGGCTCCGTGACCGAGGTAGAAACCGCGGGCTCAGTCACTTCGGTGGTTGGTGAGTCACGTCGAACCGCAGGCTCAGTGACCAAGCCAGGCGGTAGCTGAGCTTGTCGAAGCAACTTATCATCAATGAGTTCAAGATATTCTTTCGCCTTCATTGCCGCGGAAAGAAAATCCTCGTAGGAAATCGGTTTTAGAAGATAGTCCATGGCTCGGACCTTAAATCCCTCGACGGCATATTCACTGAAAGCGGTTGTGAATATGATCCTGGTCCTCTCCGGCAGCATCCGTGAAAGATCCATCCCGCTCAGGTTCGGCATCTGGATGTCGCAGAACAGCAGATCCACCGGATTGTCCTGAAGGAATGAATATGCAGCCGTTCCGCTCGTGAAACTACCTTTGAGCGAGAGGAACGGAGTCTTTGCGACGTAAGATTCCATCAGCCTTACCGCCAAAGGCTCATCGTCAACGACTATGCAACTGATCGTGTTCATATTCCTGCCCTGATCCTGAGCAGACTACGGTAAACGCTCTGCACCCTGCCATATTCAAATGAATATGCTCCAGGGTAGAGCAGGTCAAGTCTGCGTTTGAGGTTCGTGATTCCTATTCCTGATCCGCTACGGTCTGTGTCGTCCTTCGGGAAGCAGCTGTTCTCGACGAGGCAGGTGACATATTCCCCGTCTTCCTTGAGCTCGATCCTGATGAAGGATTCATCCGTGTCACTTATGCCGTGCTTGAAGGCGTTCTCAACGAGCGGTATGAAGAGTAGCGGAGCTATTTGCCTGTTTGACAGAGAACTTGGCAGTGATACTTCCAGCTTTACTCCAGAAGTTAGCCGTGCGCCCATCAGTTTGACATATTCATTGAGGAATTCGCATTCCTTGGCGAGAGGCACGGTGTCTTTCTGGCTTTCGTAGAGGACGTAGCGCAACATTCCGCTGAGGTCGTGGACGGCCTCCTGTGCCTGTGCGGGGTCTATCTGGATCAGCGAGTAGATGTTGTTCAGGGTGTTGAAAAGGAAATGCGGGTTGACCTGGTTCTTGAGGTTAGCCAGCTCGGCCTCCGCCTGGTTCTTCTCTATTTCCTTGCGCTGCGCCTCGTTGTTGTACCATTCGGTTGTCATCTTTACCGCCACCGCGATGCCCACTATCGCCATATAGATCACCGTGTTGCGGAAAGTGAAACTGATTGTGTCGAGTGTGGAGTGATGTGGAGGGGCGATGTCCGGCGAGATGAGGTACCTGAAAAAGAGATGGACCCCGATGCTGACCTTGGTGATCAAAAGCATGTTCCAGAACAGGAACGCCCCGAACCTCTTGTTGGAGAGGAAGTGCTTTATCAGAAATAAGTAGTTGGTGTAGAACACTATGACAAATGAAATCGTTACAGGCAGGAACCTGGAATAGTCCAGTCCTCCGTGAAGCGCCCTTCCCGGTTGGGGCGAGAAGAACGGCATCGCAAGGATCACCGCCCAGATCGCGATGTGTATCAACCAACCACTGTTTTTCCGAATATTCATATAATGTTCCGAAATTTTACTGTTGCAAAGCCTTGTGGAAGAACTCCTTCCGGAGGTCGGATGAGATCGGGTGGCGGGCGACACGGTAGGTGTCGGAGATGTCACCGGTCAGGTTGCAGACATCAAGGCCGCTGATCTCGGAGAGGTAGAGACAGTTGTATTTAGCCTCCTGCCCCTCCTGAAGCCTCATTGTGTAACGCAGGATGTCCAGCACATCGATCTCGCTCAGGCTGTCCTTGCAGAATACATACAGGTCAAGGGTCTTGAATGAACCGTAGAAGCCATCCCCGGCCTTGCGGACCTTGCTCTCGATAATCCGGCGCATCGGCAGCGCCATCGACCAGTAGTCGTATTCCTTGGTTCCGACGTATCGTCCTCCCTGAAGACCGTAACCGTAGCCCGATGAGAGGATCGTGTCGAAGTCCTCCCGGTCTTCCGGAATCGGTGCCACGCCGGCCACCTCCTTGATCATAGACTGCGCCGCCTCCTTGGTCTCCGGCATCGCCCTCGTCACCTCAATGCCCAACGAAACTCCGTCCGGACTCTGCAAATCCGGCCGATCCTTGTTCAGCAACTCCGCGAACCTCCGGTCCAGAAGCGTCTCCAGCGAGATCTTCGCGTATCTCTCGAAAAAGCAAGTGTCAAACTGGCTCATAATCTTTCTTTTCCCAAATATCGTAAATCCACGTTACTTTCGCAAATCCTGTTCCTTGACTGTTTGTTGACTGTTTATGAGAATGCCACTATCTGCCACGGCAATACCTTTCGATTTCTTTTGGAGCATCTTTGGAAGATGGTCTCGGCGATAGAAATAATTACGAATGAATATCTCATTTCAGCTTGGCGGATAAATGATTGAAAGACAGAGAGAATAACGTTCTCCTTTAGTTGAATCTTACCTAAGGTGAATGCTTGATAGGATGATTTATAATAGGTTATGTGCCACGGTGCCCAATAATAAAACTTCGGCCCTTGAGCTGGTCTAAGGGCCGGAGTTTTATGAAGATGATCAAAATTATAGTTCGATCTTATCCAGCTCCGAAATCCAGAGCTGAACCTGGGCGTCGGAAGGCATTCGCCAGTCCCCGCGCGGCGAGAAGCTCACGAGACTGATCTTCGGGCCGTCCGGCATACAGGACCTCTTGAACTGCTGGCTGAAGAACCTCCAGTAGAACTTTCTCAGCCACTTCAGGATCGTGGCCTTGTCGAAGGTCACGTCAGGATGCCTTACCACATTCTTTCCGGAACGATCCTCCCCGTTCTCGGCTTCTCCGAACGCCTTGCAGGCCAGATGGAAAATCTTCACAGGAGAGTAACCGTACCTGATGAAGTTGTAGATGAAGAAATCGTGCAGCTCGTACGGGCCGATCAGGTCCTCGGTCTTCTGCTTGATCTGTCCCTTTGAGTCAGCCGGAGTAAGTTCCGGACTGATAGGGGTTTCCGCGATGTCTATGAGAATCTCGGCCGCGGATCTTCCTCCGTTTGTGGCCGCGTCTGTAAACACATTCTTGGCTGCCCAGCGGACAAGGTATTTTATCAAGGTCTTCGGCACGGAAGCGTTGACGGCGTACATCGACATATGGTCACCGTTGTAGGTGCACCAGCCGAGTGCCAGCTCCGAAAGGTCTCCGGTACCGATCACAAGGCCGTTCTCCTGGTTGGCGATATCCATCAGGATTTGGGTCCTTTCGCGGGCCTGGGCGTTCTCGTAGGTGGAATCCATCACTTTCGGATCGTGGCCGATGTCCTTGAAATGCTGCTCCACGGCAGCTACAACTGAGATCTCACGTGTCGTCACGCCAAGAACCTCCATCAGATCCACTGCGTTGGACTTCGTGCGGTGGGTTGTTCCAAGTCCCGGCATTGTGATTCCGATGACATTCTCCCTTGGAATTCCCAGTTTGTCGAAAGCCATGACCGTCACCAGAAGCGCCAGCGTGCTGTCAAGGCCGCCGGATATTCCCAGTACTGCTTTTTTGCAGTTGATGTGCTCCAGGCGTGCGATAAGTCCGGTCGTCTGGATCTGAAGAATCTCCTTGGAACGCTCGGCGATCTCCGCCGGATCACCCTCAGGCAGGAACGGATGCGGCTCGACGTAGCGGTAGAACTTCCTGTCAAAATCTGTCGGAGCGGCGGGACCAAGGTCGTAGCATGAATATAATCCTGAATATTCACAGGCGGAGGTTCCGTCAGGCGTCATTCCTCGGAACGAGTTCTTCTTCTGGCGCAGCACGTTGAGTCTCTCGATATCAAGATCAGCGAATATCATCGTGTCGTGCAACTGGAACCTTTCGTTCTCGGAAAGCACCCTGCCGTTCTCGCAGATGATGGAAGATCCGCCATAGACGGTGTCCATTGAAGACTCGCCATAGCCTGCCGAGCAGTAGATGTAACCTGAGACGGTACGTCCTGACTGGTTGGAAATCAGTTCTTTGCGCTGTTGGTGTTTGGTCATCACCTCATTGGATGCAGAGATGTTCACTATAACCTGCGCGCCTGAAGGGGCGAGGAATGATGACGGAGGAATCGGGGTCCAGAAATCCTCGCAGATCTCGATTCCGAATGTGGCGTTACCGACGGTGAACAGCAGGTTAGGGGAGATGTTGCACCTGTGGCCGCAGTATTTGATGATCGAGTCGAAACCGTCACGGTAGTAGTCCTTGCCGTCGTCCACGAAACGTCCTGTGGCCGAGTTGTCAGGTCCAAGGAAATCCGATCCGGAGGCGAACCAGCGTCCCTCGTCGAACTCGGCGTAGGTCGGGAGGTAGATCTTCGGCACGATGCCTTTGATGCCCCCGTTACGCAGAACGATGGCACAGTTGTAGAGACGGCCTCTGAAACGGACCGGGGCTCCGATCACGACGGTGATGTGCTTGCCTCTGGTGAAGTCCTTTATCTTTCCGACAGCCTCTTCCGACTTGGTCAGCAGAAGGTTCTGTCCGAAGAGGTCAAGGCAAGTGTAACCGGTTATCGATAGTTCGGGGAAGACCACCAGCGAGGCACCTTCCTCTTCGGCCTTTCCTGTCAGTCTGCAGATTGACTCGGCGTTATATTCAACATCCGCCACCTTTACCCTTGGCACTGCGGCGGCCACTCTGAAGAGTCCTAAATCCATTATTATGTTGTTTGAAATTAAGTCACTTCGACAAGCTCAGTGACCTATATAATATTATGCGTTAGCCGGATCGTTCCCGTTGTCGATCTCCTCACGCTCGCGGCGGCGTTTCTGGTTGACGCAGGTCGCGATCCCGCGGTAGAGGAAATAAACCCCGATAAGCAGGATGCAGACGATCTTCCACGAAATCGGCATGCCGTTTATCAAAAGTGCGGAGCCGAATCCGATGATGAACACGGCGAACACAAAATACAGGATGTAAGCGTATTTCATTGCCAATGAATATTACAGCGATTCTATCATCCTTGTGAACAGCGCGCACATCCTGTCCGCCGCCGCGTCCGCCGCCTTCACGACATCGTCCCCGTCGTTCACATAGTCAGGAGCATAGTCATCATGCGCCTCGTTGGTTATCACCGAGACTCCGAACACCGGAATATCCGAATGCCTCGCCACGATGACTTCCGGAACCGTGGACATGCCGGTAGCGTCACCTCCGATGGTGCGGATGTACTTGTACTCGGCTGGAGTCTCGTAGGTAGGACCGGTTCCTCCGTAGTAGACACCCTTGTGGAGCTTGATGCCCATCTGTACGGCGATCTCCTCGGCTTTTGCGATGAGCCTCAGGTCGTAAGGTCTCGTCATGTCAGGGAATCTTGGCCCGAAATCCTCCAGATTCGGACCTATCAGCGGATTAGGCAGCTGGTTGATGTGATCGGTGATGATCATCAGGTCTCCGACCTTGAAGTTGTAGTTGACACCGCCGGCGGCGTTGGACACGAACAGGTACTTGATTCCGATGACCTTCATCACGCGGATAGGAAGCGTGACAAGTTCCATCGGGTAGCCTTCGTAGAAGTGGATTCGTCCCTGCATGGCGATGACCGTCTTGCCGCCCAGCTTGCCCACGATGAAGTTGCCCTTGTGGCCTATCGCCGTGGAGACCGGGAATCCCGGGATTGTCTTGTAAGGTATTGTCAGCGGATCGCTTATGCTGTCCGCAAGTTTTCCAAGGCCGCTGCCAAGCACGATGCCGACTTCCGGTTTGAGGTCGCCAATCTGCTGTCTGACATATTCAGCGGCTCCGTAGATTCTTTCTGCTCTTGGATCCATATTTATTATATTCATTGATTGCCGCATTGCGTCTGCGGCCGGTTATTGTTTATAGTTTATTTCATTAAGAACCGTGCGCGCTCCCTTGAGAATCATCTTTTCTCCGAACACATTGCGGTCGCGCATCACGAATTTTCCTCCTGAGATGAGAGAGGTGACGCAGTCGCTGTGCGCCGAGTAGATGAAGTTTGCGAGGAACGGGCCGGGGGAGAGGAAAAAGGTGTTGTCTGTGTCAACAATCTGGATGTCAGCTTCGTAGCCCTCTTCTATCTTTCCGGTTTTCAAGCCTAATGCCTTTGCTCCGTTGACGGTTGCCATGTCCATGAGCGTCTGCAAAGGCAGGGCGGAAGGGTCTTTTCTCCATGCTTTCTGGAACAAGGCCGTGGTCTTCATCGTCTCAAGCATGTCAAGATTGTTGGATGACGCGCATCCGTCGGTTCCGAGGCAGACATTCGCCCCGGCATCAGTCAGCTCTTTCCACTTGAACTTGTAGCCTGACGCCAGCTTGGTGTTGGAATTGATGTTATGCACGCAGTTCACATGGTACTTGCCAAGAAGTTCGATGTCGTGCTCGGACAGCCAGAGCGTGTGGGCGGCGATGACATCCGGCCCCAGCACACCGAGGGCCTCAAGGTACTCGACAGGTGAGAGACCGCCGTGCGCCGCCTTGCAGTCCAGATCCTCGCGCTCCGACTCGGCAAGATGGATGTGGATCTTAAGACTGTGCTTGCGGGCATATTCAGTGGCCCACAGGATAAGCTCCTCATTGACAGAGTAGATGGAGTGGATACCTATCGTGAAGATAGACCTTGTCCCCCATTGGGGCACCGTCTCGTGCATCTTGATGCACTGCTCCTTTTCCCTCTCGGCCTCCTCCGGGTCGTTGTGGTTCAGGAACAGGTAGGAGACGGCTGCTCGCAGATCCATTTCCGAGGCCGCGATCCTTGCTGTAGGTGAGAACCAGTAATGGTCGTTGAATGTTGTGGTTCCAGTCTTGATCATCTCAAGCGCGGCGGCCTTCGTACCCCAATAGATGAACGGAGCGTCCAGTTTCGACTCAATGGCCCAGATGTGCTTCAGCCAGTCCTGAAGGACCATATCCTCGCCGACACCCCTCATAAGGGACATGGCGGCGTGTGTGTGCATATTTATGAATCCCGGAACCGCTACCTTGCCTGTGCAGTCCAGAGCCTCTACTCCCGAGGCTGCCTCCCTGTACTCTTCGGAGTGCGGCGCTATCCTTTGGATCAGTCCGTCAGCGATTGTGATGTCAACCTGACGTTCGTTCAAAGTAATATTCCTAAGTAGAATCTTGTCCATAATTGAATATGTCTAAGAAACTTTGTAAT
>ERZ1034882.174-NODE-174-length-37738-cov-19.689568_pt1 | contig 37738 bp, 51 predicted proteins | sample MGYA00520606_ERZ1034882 | MGnify/ENA primary metagenome ERZ1034882 (study PRJEB33766, sample SAMN09781726) | gut metagenome | biome: gut microbiome | host: Homo sapiens | place: Madagascar | study: EMG produced TPA metagenomics assembly of the PRJNA485056 data...
CCACGCATCGCCGGAGACCTGCGCATTGCCGGAGACCCGCGCATCGCCGGAGACCTGCGCATTGCCGTAGACCCGCGCATTGCCGGAGACCCGCGCATCGCCGGAGACCTGCGCATTGCCGTAGACCCGCGCATTGCCGGAGACCCACGCATTGCCGGAGTGGGAGAGGTTATCTTCCTTCTCAATAAATCCGCCGAGTTCTCCCTTCTCGACGTTGCCAAAAGCGACGAGAGCCTTAATACGGAATAGCTTCTTCCCGAAAACGTTCGTTACAAATTCGGCGGTCAGTTCAAATTTCTTCATGGCTGGATTCCTCCTTTAGATACAGTCCGCACAGCAGATTCAGAGCCAGCAAGGCGGCGATGATGGTGGGGATGTTGAGAGAACCGAGCGCAGCCAGCAGCAGCACCAAATCTGCGGTGATTGCCAGCTTGACGGCGGCGCGTTTCAGTGATAGAATACAGTTAGAGCTTTTTGCGATGCTCTGTTTTTTTGCCGTTCCGGTGGTGGTGCACCGGGGCGGCGTTTCTGTTTTGGTAATCATTCTTTGATTTCCTCCCATTCAAAGCGGCCCTTGCCGCTGTTTCTCCACTGCCCAAGGCCGCGCTTTGTGCCGTAGTCGAGGCATTCACGAACCATGTCCTCAAGCTTATGGTCGAGACATTCGATTTCAAACGCTGCTGTTGCGCCTGCGGGAACGCTCTCCGACTTTGCGATGCTGACGCGTTCGCCCATCGGGGTTTGCGCCCGCAGTGGACGCTCGCAGAAATCAACCTTCATGCCGTGCAGGTCGTAGGGAATCTCGCGCGGGGTAACGAAAATAAGGCCGTCGATAGCCTGTTTGTACGCCTTGATTGCGGCACAGGCCTTGCCGCCCGGATAGCCCGACTTGCCCGCCTTGGCAAGCATCTTGCAGGAATCTTTGAAAAATCCTTTGACCTGATAGTCGTACAGGAACGGCTTACCATCGGCGGTTTTGGGGAAAACGGTGATTCTGTCCTCTGCGTTCTGTGCCTTGATGTTGGCAATTTCTTCAGCGGTCAGGTCATCGGTCGGGGCCTTGCTGGAAATATAGGTTGCCAGCAGTTCCTCATTGCTGGGGGAAGAACCGAGAACGTCCTCGGTGAGGGTTATTTTAACTTTCATAGTTGGATTCTCCTTTTTTAAATAATCGGTTGCTATGCGGTGCGAGGGATTGCGGAGCCATCGCGGATCTAATCGTGGCCTTGCCGTCGCTCTGCTATGCCGCGCAATGCCGTTGCTAAGCCATTCTTTGCATTGCCTTGGCTCTGCAAGACATTTCTTTTCCGTTGCGATTCAGTTCAATACCAAGCCTTGCCTTTGCACATCTAACTAAGCAGTTCCGTTGCCACGCGTTGCTTTTCCATGGCATTGCTGCGCCTGGCGAATCCTTGCCATGCCGCTGCTTTTCCGTGCAAAACTTGGCTACGCCGACGCGGGTGGAATGCGTTGCAGTACAATGCCATTGCCGTTGCCTTTCGTTTCCTGGCTAAGCCGCTGCTACACAAGGATTTCGCGCAGCTCGGCAAGAACGCTGTCGATGCGTTCCGCCCGGGTAGGTTCGTGCGGTTTGCCGGGCTTGACGCGCCCGGCGGGGAAGTAGGCGGAAAAGTCATCCAGCGTGATGTCAAGGGCTGCGCAGATGGGGCAGACCTCACGCCAGAGCCAGGGAGAGTAACCATTGACGCGCTTGGAAAGTACGTCCGGGGACATTTTGACTTCCTCCGCAAGGGTGTTGATGCGGTAGCCCTTACTTTTTATTAGGGCAGTGAAGGGAACGTTCATGCGGGGGTTACTCCTTTCTTAAAAGGTCGTCTACGGTGCAGCCATAGAGCTTGGCCATGAGGACAAGCGTTGCAGCGCGGGGCATGTTTTCGCCGGTCTCCCAGCGGCATACAGCCGACTGGTCAACACCGAGTTCTTTTGCTACCTGAGACTGGGAAAGCCCTGCTTTTTGCCGGGCCTGCGCAAATGCCATAAATCTCACCTCCCAATATGAAATAATGAGATAATCTCATTGACAAACAAGAAAGCCAAAGTTATAATGAAGTTGTCAGAAATCATTGGTAAGCCGCTGAAACATGGGGCTTAGCTTTTGCTTTGCTTGTTCGTATGTTATGAGTATATCTCATTTACATTAGTTTTGCAATAGCTTTGCATCAGTTTTATTAGTTTCAGCAGGTTGCACAAAATGAGGTGTAAGCATTTGTATGTTTTGGGATAATTTTGTGCGCTTGTGCAATCAGGCAGGCAAATACCCTAATACCGTTGCGGCAGAGGTTGGTGTAAAATCCACAGGCACGGTAACGGGTTGGAAAAACGGTGCAAATCCAAGGCAGACTGTCTTATTAAAACTAGCGGATTATTTTGGCGTAACCGTTGAATACCTGTTGACAGGTGAGCAAAAAGAAAACCCCACCAGCGTTGCCGCTGATGGGGTAGATGAGCTTGATAAAGAGGCGATGAACATTATGCACCAGCTGCCGCCGGAGAAGCGAGCGGCGGGTCTGGCGATGCTGCGAGGGCTTTTAAATAATTGACATATGCTGCCTTATCTGGCAGTTGATGAAGCATGGCGATAAATTCCCGGTCGCTGATTTCTTGCATGGTCGTTCTCCTTTTTATGTAGCTGCTGTTTACGGTACAACTATAGCACAACTAACAGTTGTATTCTAGTGGTAAAATGCACAAAAATGGCTGTCAATGCTTTACAATCCGATTTTTGGGACGTTTCCTGCGGCCATGTTTTGGCGGCAGTTGCGGACGAATGATTACATACATTGTTGAAACCACCCTTATATTGTAGTTGATGTATACAGTATAGGGGTGGGTTGGCACGAAAAAGCGCGAAGCGATGCGAGGACTTGACGGATTGTACAAAGGCGGCGAAACTGTGGAAAAACTTGTGTTTTGGCTGGAAAACGGACGCGGAAATAAGTACCACCTGTACAGGGATTGCTATTACATGGGGGACAACAGACCGGACGCCAGAAGCGGAAGCGTAACACAGGCAAAAGCGGCAGGGCATGAGGAAGCCTGCAAGGTGTGCGAGGAACGCGCGGAAAAGCAGGAAGAACACGGCGAGGATTTCAGCAGGAAAACCGTGTATTGGCGGTACGGAAGTGACGAAACCGTCTGGCACTTATACGAAAACTGCCCGAGATTGGCAGGCGCGGCGGAAGATGATACGTTGTGCAGCGGCAGAGTAGAAGCAGCCATAAACACAGGGCGTATCAAGGTCTGCCCTGTGTGCAAAGAGCGCAGTGACAAGCTGTACTGGGATGCTGTGCGGCTGGAGCGAGAATCCACGCCGTCTGTGCCGATTGTGAGGACGGAAACAAAACCGGCGGGAGAAGCAGAACGCAAGCAGGAAGCGCCTGCCGCGAATAAACCGGGAAAGCCGACTGTAATCCGGAGGACAAACTGGGCTGCAATCGTTATGACGGCAGTTTGCACGGCGCTGTGTGTTTTTTGGATATGCAATTATAATTATAACATTGCGGTTGAAAACGCTGTTGAAAATGCGTATCAAGACGGATACGCGGAAGGGAAAGCGTTGGCAGATGATGCGTGGCAGGACGGATATGAAGCGGGTTATGACTACGGTCGAGTTGGGAAGCCAAATAGCTATGTTGTCTATGTGACGCCAAATGGAAAACGATACCACAAAAAGGATTGTTCATACCTTAAATCAACGGTTTTTATAATGGACGTGCAGGATGCTATAAAAGCAGGATACAAAGCTTGCAGTAGATGTAATCCGTAAGGAGCGGTTATATGTATACAGAAGTTTTTCACGAGGACACGAACAGCGAAAGCAAGAAACAGGTTCTTTCTGGTAAAGCGGGAAACTTATTACTTGGACTTAGTTTAATACTTGGCGTGATTGATAGAAGCAGTTCTGACTATTCGTATTTTGATGGAGCAGAAGGATTCCTTGCTTATATTTTGGATTCTTTATTTACAGGTCTGGGAATTTTTTTCTTAACATGGGTTATAGTGACATTTGCGGACTACTTTGCGAACAGAAAGTTTTTTGAAAAACACGAAATGGCAAAATGCGCTGTAATTGCGGCAGCGCTTGCGGTTCTTTTTTATTTTGCACCGCTTAATTTAGGACATATGCCAAAACGCTGCCCGATTTGCGGAAGAGAAACAGAAGATGAATACATCGTATACAATGGGAATAGGTACTGCCTGAAAGATGGGTCACAGATATTATACGATGACGGAGTGTATAATTTTTATGAATAAAAAAGCCCCTGCCGGTGGGACAAGCACCGAGAGGGGCAAAGAAAGGTTGTCCGTTATGAAACGAACAGCCTTATTATAGCAGATATAAGAAAGGTTGTAAACAGCTATGAAGAGAACAAACACGGCGAAATGGATTGAGAGCGCCGGGCGCTGGCAGATTAACGTCCAGAAGGACGGAAAGCGGAAAACGTTCACCAGCGCGAAACCGGGCCGCACTGGGCAGAGAGAAGCCAACAAGAAAGCGGATGACTGGCTTGAACAGGGATTGCAGACGCGCGGGATGAAGGTGGAGCGGGCCTATCTAGAGTATCTGGAAAGGACGCGGAAAGTCTCCGGGATAAGCAACTACAGGCCAAAGGAAAGCCGGTGGCGCACGTGGATTGAGCCGGAAATAGGGCACAGGCGGTTGGAATCTCTTACACAGCAGCAAGTGCAAGCGGTACTGGACAACGCCAAAAGCGCGGGCAGGAGCAGGAAAACGCTAAAAAATCTATATGGGGATTTGACAGCTTTTTTTCGTTTTTCGCGTAACTCCGGCTATACAACGTTTGTCCCGGATGCGCTGAAAATCCCAGAGGGAACACCGAAACCGCAAAAGAAAATCTTGCAGCCGGATGGATTGAAAAAGCTGTTTGAATCCGACAAAACGCTGTACAGAAGAAAAGAAATTGTAGACCCGGACATAAATGCCTATCGGCTCTACGTCCTCACCGGGCTGCGGCCTGGGGAGCTGATCGGGCTGCAATGGGCTGATGTAAAAAAAGACTGCATACAAGTCAAGCGGTCGATAAACATTTACGGAGAAAAAACAACCGGGAAAAATGATAACGCCATCCGGGCGGTGCAGTTGTCACAACGTGCGCGGGAGGTGCTGGACACGCAGCGGAAAATCACAGGGAAACAGAAATCTGTTTTCTGCATCAACAGCGAACACACGTTATATAAGCACTGGGGAAAGTACTGCGATTACAACGGAATACAGTATGTATCGCTCTATGAGCTGCGCCACACGTTTGTGTCGATTGCAAGCGGCCTGCCAGAGGGTCAAGTCAAATCCATTGTAGGGCACAGCCGGAACATGGACACATTTGGCATCTACGGCCACACGGTTGACGGTCAAGGCCGGGAGATTGCAAGCGCTCTGGACAGTGCTTTTGATGATGTTTTAGATAGATAAAATAAAGAGGCAGCACCCACGAAATAAAGCTATTCCGTGGGTGCTGCTGTGTATTTTAGGACGTAGTGTGTACTAAAGTGTGTACTAAAAAAGAAAATAGGCGTTAAAACCTACGTTTTAACGCCTATTTTTTTGGAGCGGCTGATGGGAGTCGAACCCTAGTGTATATAGGATTGTGGATATTGTTTAACGGATTATCGTTAGAAAACAGTTCGTGAAATCCTTGCTTTGAGGGCTGCGTGATGCTGCGAAGTGAAAAAGTGTGTACTTTTTGTGTGTACTTTTGGGGATAGAAAAGCCCCGGCGGCCGGGATGGCGTCGGGGCAGGGGTTAAGATTCAGCTCCGGTTTTGGGGTCAACATAAACGGTCAAGCCGGATTGCACAAGTTTTGTAGTGGGTACGCCTAGAACGTTCGCAATCTCGCGGATTACATCCTCGCTGGCATCTCCGAGAGAGCTCAATGGTACTCGCTCATAGTTGCGAATCTGGCGGTCGGAAATGCCAACCTTTTCTGCCAGCTCGCGGCCAGATAATCCGGCCTTGTTGCGATAGTAAGCAAGGGCGGTTATCTTGTTTTCAGTTACAAGATAGTTGTTTGCGATTGCCTGATAGAGGAAAACGTTCTGCACGGCTTCAGCGTTTTCTTCCTTCGTGTGGTCTGTGATGTACAGTGCCAGATTGTCAACCTGGGCCAGCATTTTCTTGGTCTGTGCATCTGCGTTCGGGTGGGCTCGGTTTACGGTCTGGCGCATGATTTCCAGATAGCGGAATGGGTTGTTCCGGCTTAGATTGTGATATGCAGATTCGGTCTGCACAGACGGCCAAACGTTTTCTGTGCGGCAGTGGTGCAGCCCGATTTGGTCAAGCAACGCGGTCACGTTTCCCCATGCCTCTGCGAGGCTATCCGGGTCTTCGTAAGGTGTGCGCTGCTGCTGCTTTTGCGTGCCGTCAAACGTTGTAACATCCGGCTCCGGCAACTCCTCCGGCGTGACGCCGTCAATCCACAATGTTGTGGTTTTTGGCTCGTCTGTGCGGGGGTCATAATGCAGCAGCACATCAGAGCCGTGCGCGGTGATAACAAGAGCTGCACCACCTTTGCCGCCAAGCGCTTCGGGCTGGTACTCTAATACGACTTTGTCCAGCTGGTAGCCTGCGCCGTTGCCAATTTCGGCGTGTTCGGCGATGGCGCGAAAGTTATTTTCGACTGCCTCAATAATGGTTTCGCCCTCAATGGGGCGGGGCGCTCCGTTGTCGTGGTAATGGACATAATAAGTTTTCATTTTGTTTTCCTCCTGTTATTTGATTTCCTAATTCGCTATTAGGAAATAGATTAACTATACTATAGCATGATATTTCCTAATTGTCAATTAGGAAATGAAAAAAATCCCCGGCGCGGCCGGGGTGGGGTGTTACTTGTCAAGAATCTGCATGACCTGCCGGGCGGCGCGTTTGCCGTTCTCGGTCAGCTGGCGTTGCCATGCCTGGTTGCGGGGGCTCCAGCGGAAACCGTAAGACTTGAGCAAGGCGCGCGTATCCTCGTCCGGCTTGCCGTCAAAAATAAGCTGTACACGCATCTGGTCGGGGTCTTCCTTGTATGTGTAGCCTTCGTGCTCGGCTTCTGTGGGCGCGGCCTCTTTCGCGGCCTGCAGTGCGTTCAGGTGGTCTTGCAGGCGCTTGACATTTGCAAGGCTGTTCTGTAGGGCGTATGGCGGGTAGGGCGTGCCGGTATACCATCCGCGTTCCCATTGGCTTTCAATGCTGTGGCGCTCTTTGGGGTCAAGGTCGGGGCAACCTTCCAGCGTCTTGTGCTGGCGGTAATAGACGTTAGTATCCTTCATCCGGTCGCGCTCTGCCTGCAAGCGGTTGAGCTTGTAGGTAAGCGCTTCAATCGCTTCTGGGTCGTTGCTCTTGATGGGCTGGCAGTGGGCGCGTCGCAGCAGTTCAAGATAATGTTCTGCGCGGCTGTACATATCGCGGTTGGCATCCCATGCGGCGACCTGTGCGGCTTTCTACCGGGTGGGGAAGTTGGAAGGGCCTGCAATCAGCACGGACGGGCAGCGCGCGCCGATTTCGTTGTCCTTATTGATGGCGGCGGCCAGCGTGGCGGCGTAGCGGTCGTGCAGCCATTCTGCGCGGTCGCGCTGCGCATCGGTTGCGCAAAGAGGCTTGACGCGTTCCAGCACGGCGGCGGCCTCGTCAACCTGTGCGCGGTAATCGGCTGTCGCGCTGCCGGTACGGTAGTCGCTAAAGCTCATCATGTCATGAGCGGCGCGGGCGGTGGTCTCATTGATAGGGTAATACATGGTTGTTAGCTCCTTTCAGCGCGGTGGTTCCAGAGGTCGGCGACGTCGGGGTGATGGGTGGCGGCCAGTTTACGGTAGAGGGCCTGACCTTCCGCGAGGGTCGCAGGGGCGGGGCTGAACCATTTAAAAGTAGTCATTTTTTATGCCTCCTTAATGTAATAGGTCACGTTGCAGTAGCGGGTGGTGTCCCAGCGGGGGGAGCGGACGATGTAGCCGGTGCCGAACTTGCCGGAGTAGCTCTCGACCGGGTAATCAGCGGGAGCCGTGCGGCGGCTGATGTACCCGCGAGACATTGCGGTGTGATGCAGCTTGTAGCTGGCGGGGATTTCGTTCTTTTTCATGGTGTTTCTCCTTTTCTGTTTGGGGTGGTTGTGTTGGCCTTGGTTGTTTCGTTGTCTATATTATAGCATACTCTGACGAGTATGCAAGATGGAATGTTATACAAAGAATGTACGAGTATGCAAGGAGATGTTTGTGCAATTTGCCTACTTGTACGAGTATGGCATATTATATATAATAGTTAATAGATAGGAGGCGATATAATGGGCGGCAAAACCAGCACGGAGAGCAAACGGAAATATAACGATAAAACGTATAGTAGAATTGTTCTCGATGTAAAAAAAGACGATAAAGCGCTAATTGTGCAAGCTGCGGAAAAGGCGGGCGAAAGTACAACGGCGTACATCGTCGGCGCAGTACGTCAACGGATGGAGGCAGACAACCAAAAAACAACCGTTTGACGTTTTGACTGTTGACAAAATCGCACTTAAGTTGTAAAATATGTATAATGAGCGTGCCACGCGGGAGCACGAGCGTTCCCGGCGGGGCGCACTCATTATACAGTTTTAACGGTTTAACGAACAAAATTCAGGTTTCAGGCGTCCAGCTACAAAGGCTGGGCGCTTTTTTTGTACCATTTTTAGGGGGTGACGCTTATGGGGAGCGGAGTAGAGAGAGCCAGGCAGGCAGCAGAGCGCGGAGAGCTCACCGACAGACTAGGCCGTAAGATGACGCCGACGCAGATTGACAACTTGCGTCCGGCTCCCAATCTGCGAGATATGGACCCGGACAAGAGGCGAGCAATCCAACAGGCAGGCGCTAGGGCATCCAACGAGACCAAGGAGAGACGGCGGACTATTAGGGAGATATATGATGACCTATTACAGCAGCCGGACAACCTGGAGGGGCTCGAGGATGCAGAGCTAACGCAGAGGGTACAGCAGAGCGCAGAGCAGAGAGGGCGGAGCGTGACGCTGTATGAGGCGATAGCGGTTGCTATGGCGGCCAAGGCCAAGGCCGGGGACGTCAAGGCGGCGGTCTTTGTCAGAGACTCGGCGGGGGACAAGCCCGCCGATGCGGTGGAGATTACAGCCGAGACGATGACAGAGGCAGATAGACGATTGTTGCAGCGTATACAAGACAGGCTACAAAATGACGATGCAACGACAAAATGAATTTCACTAAATAAGTATTTAGCGAAGTAGGAAGGCCGGGAAAGCGGCAAAGGGCCGGCGGGCAGGGTGAGAGACCGACCGGCAGGGGGTCTATTTTTTTTAGAGGTAGGGAGCCAGAGGGGCAGCGGGGGCAGGGAGTACCCCACCCCCCTATGAAGGGCGACCGGGGGCGAGAGGAGAGCGCAGCCCAGTACGAATATGTTCGTTCCCCTAGCGCACACAAAATAAATAATTTGGAGGGCTATGCAAATGAGTAAAGTTTTTTATGTAATTGATGAATTTGGCTTTTTTCCGAATAAATTTGTGAGGCCGTCCCCCCCCTATACTGAAACTGGTTCCAAAACAGAACAGGTTCCCCCTGGAAAATAAAATTGAAATTTTGAGTTTCACGGTGCGGGAGACAGTACCTCCTACTGCTTATGGGACTAGGGCCGTCCGCTTCAAGACCCAGCGGCCACTATATGAAAAATGTGAGGGCGATTATGAAAGAGTTGCGCGATACTATTCAGGACATGACAAGCGATGATTACAAACAGCGTTTCATTGCGGAGTACGAGCAGACAAAAATTCGTTACGAGGAACTAAAAGCACTAAATACAAAAATTGAAGCACATAAACGTAACGTTTATACTTTTGAGCCGAAACACGACAGCCCATACGACGTTTTAAGAGAACAGCAGGCTGCAATGGGTCAATATCTGCACATTCTGGAATTGAGGGCTGTTCTTGAGAACATTGAATTGAATTGAATTGAATTTATACAAAGCGTTCTGCTACGGCAGGGCGCTTTTTTATTTGCTGCATAGCCAGCCGCAAACTTGGCCTGACAAGTCAATACGGCAAGGGCGCTGCGTTCCGATGCAACGGCGTGGAAAAGGTGCAAGACCTATGTGCAGTACCAAGGCCGATGATGCTGGTAAATAGGCAAGTGCAAGCGCATTCCGTTCCCAGCTAGGCAACCCCCGCAAGCCTACTAACAGTGCGTACCATGTGGCGGATTCTGAACAGGCTTATGATGACAGGCTTGCTAAAGAAACTTGCAAGGCAGAAAGCATGAGCCTTATTTTTTAGATGTTCCCGACATTTATGTCGGAGAGAAAGGATGAAGACCTATGCCGTATATTCCTGTCGGCGCTATCGTTGGCGCAATCCACATGCAGAACACGATTTCCGGACACCGTCGCGAGGAAGAGGAAGAAGCCAAGAAAAAAGAGGAAGAGCCGAAAAGCAAGCAGGATGTGATGCCTATGTATTTCAGGAAAAAACCGGTTGTCATTGAAGCGTACCAGACGCAGGAAGAACTTGATATTTTTACGCTGGAAGGCGTTATGCACGCTGCTCCCGGTGACTGGATTATCACTGGTGTGAACGGTGAACAGTATCCGTGCAAGCCAGACATCTTTGAAAAGACATACGAGCCTGTAGAGTGAACAGATCGCGGCAAGCCTCTGGTGCACGCAACTCGCAAAAGCGTGCAAGTTTGTGACAAGTTTTAAAATATAGCGCGGTAATACGTTAAATATCAACTTGCTTATAACTTGCACGCCGTGCAACACGCGCAACTGCCGCGCCTTTTATTTGCAATCATAGCTTAATTGGTAAAGCCACGGCTCGAGCGTGAGTTACAGGTTCAAATCCAGTTGATTGCACCAATGCTGGGTCGCTCCCACCGGTGAAAGCCCGGCGTAGGCAAAATACGATAAATCAACCTGAACGCTGTAAGCAAAGCGGCAAGCCGATCCGGAGCGCGGCGGTGAGGAAACCACCAACGGGACTTTGAGAGCCTGACAAAGAAAACCACGATATCCACTGCGGCGGATGTGGAATTAAAAAAGGCTGACAGGTTTGCTGCTTGTCAGCGGTGAGACCGGCACAGCATAAACCGGTAGGGCGGGAAAGGGGAATTTTTTATGACAGCCATGCTGCATTGCAGACTTGATTTTAATGTTGACAAAAAGCGATTTTATATTCTGCCGTCAATCTCTATATTGCGAGATAACCCGGTATATGCGGAGCGAAATTTTGCAATACAGTTTGACTGGCTGGCGGCGCACGCAAGGGTGATGTTTGTAAAAGCGGGGTGGATAGTTTGACGCTGGAGGATGCGCGGGAATTGGAACGCGGGGTGTGCCGTAAAGACCCGGTGTATTTCTGCGAAAACTATTGCCATATTGAGGACAAGGACGCGGCAGAGTTGATACAGCCGTTCACATTGTGGGAAGGGCAGAGGAAAGCAATCCGCGTGTTTGCAGAAAACCGGCTTGTATGTGTGCTGAAAGCGCGGCAGCTGGGCTTTACGTGGCTGGCGCTGGTGGAAGTGGCGCGGCTTGTGGTATTGAACACAGGGCGCACGGCCATAGGCTTGAGCCGGTCAGAGGACGAGGCAAAGGAGCTTGTACGCCGCCTTGCGGTTATACTGCGGTATATGCCGGAGTTTATCCGAGAAGTAGACACGCCGAGCGGCAGCCTATCTGGGTGGACAGGGCCTGTGTTCTACAAAAGCACAATGCAAGTCGTTGTTATGTGGCCAGATGGGCCGGAGAGCGTGTTCAAGGCGTTCCCATCAAGCCCGGCGGCTGGCCGTTCGTTTACAGCAGATTTGATTGTGATAGACGAATGGGCGTTCCAGCAATACGCCGATGAAATCTGGCAGGCGGCGTACCCGGTTATCAACCGACCGTTCGGCGGGCGGGTTATCGGGCTGTCTACCATTAAGCTGGGCACGCTGTTTGAGGAAATCTACACAAACCCGGGAAACGGATTCACGAAGCTGTTTTTGCCGTGGAGCACAGACCCACGCAGAACGGAGAAATGGTACGCCCAGACGGTTGCTGCGCTGGGCGAGGATAAGACGATGCAGGAATACCCTGCAACGGAGGAAGAGGCCCTGAGCGCCCCGGGCGGGCGTTTTTTCAGCGAGCTAAGCAAGGACAAGCACCTTGTTGACAAGCCGCCTACAGGCACGCTGCGGCGGTATGTGGCGCTTGACTATGGACTTGATATGCTGGCCGCCATCTGGATTGCGGTGGACGAAAACAACAACGCCACCGTATACAGGGTGGACGGCGGGCCGAACAAGACCATTGGCGAGGCCGCAGACCTGATATTGAGGGACAGCGAGGGCGAGGAGATAGATATGTACCTTGCCCCGCCCGATTTGTGGAACCGCAGCCAGGAAAGCGGCAAGAGCCGCGCACAGCTGTTCAGTGAAGCGCATCTGCCGCTTGTGCAGTCGAGCCGGGATTTCCCGGCAGGATGCGCAGCTATGAAGCAGTGGCTGAGCGTGAACGAGAAAACCGGCAAGGGGTGGCTGACATTCTATAAGCCGGGCGAGCTGTGGACGTGTTTGACCAAAATCCAGAAGGATGACAAGAACGCGGATGTGTACGCCAAAAATCCGCACGGATTGACGCATTTCCCGGATGCTTTGCGGTATTTCTGCGTATGGTGGACGGCCCCGGCCAAGAAACCGAAAAACATCATACGGCGGGACTGGAAACCGGATATGTATGAGGACTACAAGAACGCGAACGCGGAAGAACGCAAGATGCTGATTGAAAGGTGGGGACACCCGAAATGAGATGCCAGACGTGCGGTGTGGAGTGCCGAACGGATTCCGAAAGGAAAACACTTCGGTTTATTTGCAGAAACAAGAAATGCCCGGATTATGGGCACGTGATGGGGGAAAAGGCCGGGAGCCAACCGACCGTAAGAACCAATTACCCGCAGGGCGAGGAAGGCCCAACAACCAAGTGAAAAGCGCTTATCCCGTATGGGGTAGGCGCTTTTTTTATACCAATTTTTAGCCGGTGGGCGTTGTACACGGAGGAACCAATGGAAGAACTTGAAAATGGCGTGACCGAGAGCGTAGCCGACTCTGAAACCGAAACCCAGGAGACCGAAGTTCAGCAGGATGCAGCAGAAGAAATTGCAGCGCAGGAAGAATCCGCGCAGCAGGATGCCGAGAGCATCCCTAATTCTGTGTGGGCCGCCGCACGCAAGCGCAGTGAGCGAGAGGCACAGGAACGCTTTGACAGAGAGCGTGCACAGATTGACAAGACTTTTGAACAGCGGTTTGCGGGGTACAAGAACCCGAAAACAGGGGCCGCCATCACATCTATGCAGGATTACTTAGACGCACTGGATGCGCAGAACGAGCTTGCCCGGCAGCGCGACATTGAGCGCGTTACGGCAAACCAGACGGCAGAGCAGGCGCAGGCAATCCGGCGATTGATTGAGAACGACCCCGAAAAAGCACGCTTGAAAGCGGACGTGGAGCAGATGCGGCAGGAAGCCGCGCAGCAGCGGGCACAGGATGCATTCAACGCGGATTTTGCGGCTTTGCAGCGGTTGGAGCCGAGCATCAAGACCATGCAGGATTTGACAAGCCAACCTTGTTTTGAACAGGTTGTATCGCTTGTAACAAACAATGGCCTTGACCTTGTGACGGCTTACAAGGCTGCCAACTACCAGAACGCGGCGCAGAGCAGCGCGGCTGCCGGAAAACAGGCGGCTATCAATGCTGCACGCGGAAAGAGCCATCTTGCACCGCATGACGGCGCATCCACGCCGGGAAACCGCCGGGTGATGAGCGACAGTATGTTGCGACGAGCCCGCGATGCGTTCCCCGACAAGAGCGATGCAGAGCTTGAAAAACTGTACAACGAGATTTGAAAGGAGCCTGGATTATGGCTGTTATTTTCAGCAAGGCAAGCGGCCTTGCCAATGATTTCTGGAATGAGTGGGCTGATTTGCTCACCATGAAGATGAAGGACACCGACAACGAGAAGAACAACGATGACGAGCTGGTCAACACGCTGTTCAATGTGAAGAAGTCCAAGCGTTTCGGCGAGAAGATTGCCGGTATGTCCACCTTCTCCAACTTTGAGCTTGTGGACGAGGGTGCAAGCTCCCCGCTGGATGATTTCGGCGAGATTGAGCCGAAGCTGATTCAGCACAGCGAGTTCAAGAAGGCTTTCCGCATCACCAAGACGATGATTGAGGACAACCAGTTCGATATGGCTGCCGCCCGCGCTGCCGCCAATGTGCGTGCTTACAAGCGCAGCCGTGCAGAGTTTGCCAGCAAGGCGCTGACCAGTGCTGCTGCAACGTTTACCTACGGCAAGAAAACCGGGCTGGATTCCACCACTGCTGACGGTAAGGCTCTGTTTGCAAAAGACCACGCCGGCAAGACCGGCGTTGCCGCACAGTCGAATGTGTTCACCAACGCTTTTGGTGATGATGATGCCATGCTGAACCGCCTTGCCAACATTGGTTTCAACTTCAAGAACGCATCCGGCAACGGCATGGGCTATGTGTTCGACACACTGATTGTGCCCTCCAACTGCTACCGCCTGATCACGCTGGGCAAGAAGATTATCAACTCTGACCAGCAGGTGGGCAGCAACTACAACGATGTGAACATCAACAAGGGTATGTGGAAGCTGGTGGTTGACCACCATTGGCAGGCCGATGACGAAACGGAGCCCTATATCCTGATGTCCAGCCAGGCCAACAAGGATTTGCTGGGCAATGTGTTCTATGACCGTACCGCCATGGAGACCTTCCAGAACGTGGACACCTTGACGCAGGACCTTATCACTTCCTGCCGTGGCCGTTTCAGCTGCGGCTTTGGCGATTGGCGCCACGTCATTCTGGGCGGCGCTACCGCCGGTACAACCCTGACCTGATGTGGTGAAACAATGGTTCCGAAGGGATTGAAGGTCGGGGACACGTTTTTGGACGGAAATCTCCGCTTTGTGGTTTGCAAGGTGCTGGCAAGCGGCAACTATGAGTGCGAAGTCGTAAAGAACGTGCCCGAAAAGACGAAGGAGACAACAGTTCGGAAAAAGCGAACTGTTAAGTAATGCGAGTGCCCGCCATAATTGGCGGGCACTTTTTATCACATTTGCGGGGGCATGACCCCACAGGAGTGACGATATGAAGAAAGACGATAAGCAGACAAAAGACCTTGAAAAGTGGCAGGGGCGGTTGGCTACCGCAAAATCCCAGTACAGCAGCGAGCTGAACAAAATGCGCCAGCGCGAGAATATGTACTACGGCAGCCACGAAATTATCGGCGCAAAAAAGAACGCTACCACCGGGCGCAATATCACCTATGAGCTGATAGAAAGCCAGGTGGATTCCAGTATTCCGCAGCCGAAGGTGACGGCGATTCACGCGGAGGACGAGGAAAAGGCACGCAGGATTGAGAATCTTTTGCGCAACGAAATCCGCCGGATTCACATTACCGAGCTGAACGACCGCAGTGAGCGCACGGTTCCTGTGCAGGGCGCTGACTTTTTCCACGTGGAGTGGAATCCGCTGGCTGGCTACCATTGCACGTTGGGGGACGTAGAGATTGATTTGCGCCACCCGCGACAGGTAATACCGCAGCCCGGCATTTATGCACTGGAACAGATGGACTATGTTTTTGTGCTTATCAGCAAGAGCAAGGAATCCATTGAGGAAAAGTACGGCATTACGCTGGACACAGACACGGAGGATGCGCCGGAGGTGCGCGGCGGCGATGATATGACCCACACCGGCGTTGTGACGCAGAACGTTGTGTACTACAAGCACGATAAGGGCACAGTGGGTATGTTCAGCTGGGTAGGCAATCAGGTTTTGGAAGATTACCCGGACTACTACGCCAGAACCGCAGAGGTCTGCACGAAATGCGGCCGCAAGCGGATGGGTGACGTTTGTGTGTGCGGAAACAAGAAATTCAAGGAGCAGGCTGTGCAGACGCTGACCCTGACGGAGGATGTGACGCTTGATGACGGCACCGTGATTCCGGCCATGACGCAGGGCGAGGACGAGCCTGTATTGAACCCGGACGGCAGCGCACAGCGCGATGTGAACACCGGCGAAGTGATTATGATGCCGACAATGCACGCAACGGAGCTACCCACTTACAAGCCGCGTGGATTTCCGATTGTGGAGAGAATCAACATTGCACGGAGCGGGTGTTTTTTGGGCATATCGGATGTAGATATTATCACCGACCAGCAGCAGGCTATCAATAAATACGCCACCAAGATTCAGGAAAAATTGATGAAGGGCGGCAGCTTTGTGACCCTGCCGGATGGACTGGACGTTGACAAGAGCGATGACGAGCTTAAAATTATCCGCATCCAGAACCCGAGCCAGGCACAACAAATCAGCGTTATCAATGTGCAGCCAAATGTAAACAACGATATTACGATGATGGGGCTGCACTACGATTATGCCAAGTCCACCGTTGGCATTACCGATGCTTTTCAGGGCAAGTATGACGCATCGGCTGTTTCCGGCAGCGCGAAGCAATTCAGCGCGAACCAGTCTGCCGGGCGTATGCAGTCCAAGCGCGAGATGAAGAATCAGGCGTATGCAAGGCTGTACCGCCTGATTTTTGAGTATCTGTTGGCGTATGCGGATGAGCCGTACCCGATGACAGAGACCGATACGGACGGCGAGCAGCAGTTCGGGCATTTTGACCGCATGGAGTTTTTGAAGCAGGACGCGGCAGGGGAGCTGTACTGGGATGATGAGTTCATCTTTGAGGTTGACCCGGCGAGTAACCTTGCCAGCAACCGCGAGCGGCTGTGGGATATGGCAAAAGTAGATTATCAGGCGGGCGCTTTTGGCCCTATCAATGACATGGAAAGCCAGCGCACCTACTGGACATGGATGAAGAACACAAATTACCCGTATTCAGCAACCGTGTTGGCAGATATCAGCAAGCGGTTGGAAATGCAGCAGCAAACGGAACAGCAGATGATGCAGAGGTGACATGGGGGTGACACAGAGTGACATGGTATGATGTGAAGCTGGCCGCCTTGCAGAAAATGTTTGCGACTGACGGAACGGATATTTCCAACCCGGACGAAGCGACCAAAGAATATCTGAACGCTATGCCGCAGGCTGCAAACGAAGCTGTAGAAATGCTGTGCACCGCTGGTAGGTATCTGCGCAAGAGCTACACCGTTGACAAGGACAAGGGCGAAAAGCTGACGGTGAATCTTGCCTATGAAGTGCCGGACTACTGGCGCATTGGCAGTATGGAGGTTTACAAGCTGGTGGATGATACCCCGGAGCCGGTAGAAGGGGTAGTGCTGTACGGCGGGAAATACCTTGTGTTCCCGGAAGAATATGAAGGCGAATTTGAGTTTTTCTATGACGCGAAGCCTGCAACCTTTACGCTGAACACGCCCGACAGCAAAAAGATAGATTTGCCGGACGAGGCCGTTGTTCTGCTGCCGCTGTATATTGCAAGCCAGCTGTACAAGGATGACGATAACGCCATTGCCACAATGTACCGCAATGAATTTGAAACGGCTTTTGAACGGCTGGTCAATCCCAGAACCGTGACGAAGGAGAGCTTCAGCAACAATACAGGGTGGTGGTAATTGTGGCAAGATTTTCAATTCCAACACAGGCAGCACGCAGCAAGCTGACGATTGACAGACTGCTTGGCATTGACTATACAAGCAACACGGCCAACGTAAATGTACGCCAGAGCCCGAACGCAAAAAATATGATACGCAGCGAACCCGGCAAGGTGCGCAAGCGGATGGGGTATGAGCGATTGTGCACATTCCCCGCACGAATTAACGGATGCCACCTTCTGAAAGGGAAAACACTGGTACACGCAGGGACGGCGCTGTACCTGATGCCGGAAGCCGGGAACGAGCCGGGGGCGGCCCTGTACAGCGGTATGGCAGATGCCCGAAGCAAAAGCTGGCAGATGGAAGATAAGCTGTTTATTGCAGACGGAAAATGCCTGCTGGTATATGACGGCGAGAGTGTGAAAAAAGCTAGTGATGGTGCCAAAATTCCGACCTTGACCATTGGCAAACCGCCGAAGGGCGGCGGGACAGAGTATGAAGCGCTGAATTTGCTGCAACCGAAATTCAAAGAACTGTTTGCGGCGGACGGAACCAGCACAGAATATCATTTGAGCTTCAGCGGATTGGACAGCGCGGATGTTCGGGTGCGAAAGCTGAACAGCAACGGAAACTGGATAGATGTTACCAGCGGGTACAGCTGCAATGCAGGAACAGGCGTTGTCACGTTCAACACGGCCCCCGGAAAAAGCCCGGTTACCGGTGAGGATAACATTGAGATTACAGCAAGCCGCACGGTGACAGGGTATGCCGACAGAATCAACAAATGCACGATTGGCATACTGTTTGGCGTAAACGGTGCGGCTGACAGACTGTTCCTTAGCGGAAACCCGGATTATCCCAATCAGGACTGGTACAGCGGCCAGTATGATTTGGCATACTGGCCTGATACAGGGTACAGCAAACTTGGCAGCGAAAAAAGCGCGGTGATGGGCTACAGCATTATTGAGAACCGCATTGCGGCGCACAAGGACGAAAACGAGACCGACAGAAACGTGGTAATCCGGCAGGGTAACTTAGTGGACAATGAGCCAGCCTTCCCGATTACAAATACCATACAGGGGCCCGGAGCGATTGCAAAATACAGCTTTGCCTACTGCGCAAACGAGCCGTTTTTTCTGACGAATCTTGGCGTGTATGCCATTACGCCGAGCGACATTGTGGGCGAGCGTTTCAGCCAGAACAGAAGCTACTATATGAATGGAAAGCTGCTGGAGGAGCTGAACAAGGAAAATGCGTATGCCTGCGTATACAAGGATATGTACTGGCTGTGCCTGAACGGCGTTGCGTATATTCTGGACGGACAGCAGAATCTTGGGACAAATTCTGGAGACCCATATTCCACAAGACAGTATGCGTGCTTTTACGAGACAAATATTCCGGCACGTATCATGTGGGTGCAGGAAACTGACCTGTATTTTGGCTCTGACGATGGCAAGGTGTATCGGTTTTACAGCAAACCGGAAGATGTGCGGAGCTATAACGATGACGGTGCAGCGATTGACGCTGTCTGGGAAACGCCGGATTTAGCCGGTGATTTGTTTTATAAGAACAAAAGCTTCCGCTATCTTGCCTTGCAGATGCCGCCGAGTGCGTTTACAAGCATAATGGTGTATGCGATGAAGCGCGGCATCTGGAGCCAGATTTGGCAGGATGAAATCCATGCGCGTTACTTCAGCTACCACCAGCTGTGTTATTCCCGGTTCACGTACTCCAATGACCAGACAGCGCGGACATTGCACAACAAAATACGCATAAAACGTGTGGACAAGGCAAGGTTCCGTTTTGCAAACAATGTGCTGAATGAGCCGTTTGGCCTGATGCAGATTGCAGTTGAATTTGTAGAAAATGGCAATTTTAAGGGGTGATGAAATGGCGTTCAAGAAAATTTCCGATGCAGACTTGAAGGGAAAAGGCAATATCGGCAGGCCGGATACACCGGGTGTTACAACGGCAGAAATGCAGCGGATTTTGGACGAGCTGCCGAGAGAGGTTATAATCCCGGCTTTTAATACTTTAATAGATGTGCTGAACGGTTCCAGCGTTGCCGGTGACTTTGGTGCACAGGTTCCCGCCACACTTCCGGATGGCACACGGGGCACGGTGCAGGATATTTTAAACGCGTTGGCTAAGCAGACGGATGACCACAAGCGTGACAAAGACAACCCGCACGAGGTCACCGCTGAACAGGCCGGAGCGTACACAAAAGAGGCGGCCGATGAAAAAATACGTGCAGCGGTAAGAGCACACGCAAACAACAAAGACAACCCGCACGAGGTTACAGCCGCACAGGTTGGTTCGTATACGAAGACAGAGACAGAAAAGAAAATAGCCGATGCGGTAAGCAACGCCGTTGCCGGTGAAGTTCCCGCCCTGACAGATGCGGAAGTTGCCGAAGCTCTTAACCAGATTTAAAGGGGGGGACGCGGTATGAGTACGATTACTATACAACTAAACGGTTACCGCGTAAAGCCGGGAAACATTAAGCTTGGTACGTATGACAGCTATGGGCTGGAAACGTTGCAGCTTGTGCCCGATGAACTATGGGAAAAGCTGGCGATCGTGGCAACCTTCAACGCACCCAGTGGCAGCCATAAAAGGGTAAAAGCCGACGCAAACCTTTGCGTGAAGGTTCCGCCGGAAGCGATAGAAAACGAGAGCGGAGACGGAACCATTGTGTTTGTGGGCACTGCTGACGGCCAGCGGCGAATCAGCCAAAACCTGACTTACACGGTGTTTGACCACGATACGGCAGACGGTGATGATTCGGCCGCCCCGCCCACCCCTGACCTTGTGCAGCAGATTCTTGCCGCTGCCAACACTGCCGAGAAAACCGCCAACAGCGTGCGGGAGGATGCGGACGCGGGAAAGTTCAAGGGCGAGCAGGGCCCGCCCGGGCCGAAGGGCGATACGCCGGATATACTGAACAATATGGACATTCAAGAAATCTTGAATATGCTTGACTGAAAAGGAGAAAAATAATGGCTGTTGATATGACCAAGCTGACTGACGGCAATGGTTTGCTGTATGGCTTGAAGGGCCTGAAGGCGCAGATTGTTGCGCTGCTGGGCAACAAGGTGGACAAGGTGAGCGGCAAGGGGCTGTCCACCAACGATTACACCACCGCCGACAAAAAAAAGCTGGACGGCATTGCCGCAGGGGCGAACAACTACACCCTGCCCACCGCCAGCGGCACCACGCTGGGCGGTGTAAAAACCACAAGCACCGTGACAAGCACCAGCGGATACACTCCCGTGCCCATTATCGCCGGAGTCCCGTATTACAAGGACACAAACACCACCTACAACCCCGCCACCAAGAGCACAAACGGTCTGATGAGCGCGGCGGACAAGACAAAGCTGGATGCTTTCGGCGCGGCGGGCACGTATGCCACGCAGATCTATGTAGGCCAGCAGATTGCGGCGGCGGGGCACATCACCAAGACGATTGTGACCTCCCTGCCCGCAGTGGCTGACGCCAAGAACAACGTTATCTATATGGTTAAGAAGGCCAGCGGCACCAGCGGCAACCTGTATGATGAGTATATGTTGATTGACGGCGCGCTGGAAAAGGTCGGCGACACCGAGACGAAGATTTCCACGCTGAGCAATGCCGATGTGGAGGAGATTCTCGGCCAGATTTGAGGGAGGCTGAACGATGGCTTATGTGAACGATGACAACCTGATGGCTTTTGCCAAGGGGCTGCGCAGTGAACTGTATAACACGGTAAGCACAACTTTCGCGGTGGATGGCTGGACGGCGGCAAGCGGCGGCTACACCCAGACGAAAACGATTCTCAAGACCGCCGCCAGCGGGGTGTGGAATGTCAAGAACATCCTGCCGCCGCTGACTACCAAGACCGGGGTGGAGGCTACCGACAAGGAAAAGCGCAAGGCGTTGTACCTGATTGCAAACGGCACAGTGAGTATTACAGTGGCATCCACAAGTGTGACAGTCACAGTGACAACGGCTGCAAAGCCCACCTGTGACGTGGATGTGATTTGGTATCTGGAGGCGTGATATGAAAATCTATGATGAGACCCTGACCACTGAGCTTGAAAGCCCAGATTTGACGTTGGGGCGTCTTGAGTCTGCACGGCGACTGGTCGCGCATCATAACGCGGTGGAGCGGCAGTACCATTATGAGGTCATGGAGGGCACTGTGACGGATGAGCGCCCGGAGGGCCTGCGCCGCGAGGTTGAGGACGTGGCTGCTGCTGCTGCGTGGGACGAGTACGAGGACGTGCAGAAATACGTCCCTTACACGGAGGCGGAGCTGGCAGAACAGGCCGCCAAGAAGCAGGCAGAGGAAGCCGAGAAAGCAAAACGCGAAGCCGCTATGAAGAAGGCTGCTGAAGAAGCACAGGCCAGAGCCGAAGCGGATGCCGCTGCCAAAGCCGAGCAGGAAGCCAAAATTGCCAAGATTGATGCGATTGAGGCACAGACAACCTATACTGCTATGATGACTGATACGCTGATGGAGGAAGCCCGATGAGTGAATTTCTAATGACCGCTGCGCTGACGGTGGACGATATCTACCCCGTTGGCAGTATCTATATGAGCGTCAACGCCGTAGACCCCGCCAGACTGTTCGGCGGGACGTGGGAGCGCATCAAGGAAAGGTTCCTGCTGGGCGCGGGCGACACGCACACGGCGGGGAGAACAGGCGGTGAATTTGATCACGAGCTGAAAGTAGATGAAATGCCGGCGCACAGTCACAAGACAGCAAAGGGGGCTATGGCGCCTGACTCACCGATACATTTTAACGCTCTAAGTACGTATCAAAGCGAGGAAGCCATCGACCCAGGGAACCGTTGGTACGCGACAACTAATGAATCAGGCGGCAGTCAACCCCATAACAATACTCCCCCCTATTTGGCAGTGTACATCTGGCAACGCACTGCGTGAAATCGAGGTGAAATTATGTTTGAAAAAATTAAGCGCTGGTATTCCAAGCTGTGGAGCGAGACTATGGTACGCAACGCCGTAAAGAAGAACGTACTGACGCCGGAACAGTTTGCGGAGATTACCGGCAAAGACTACTAACCAACCGAAAGGACGTGATACCTATGTTATTTACAGGACGCAATCTTGTGAAATATGACTACAGCCGCTACGGCTACACGCGCGGCGGCGGCAAAACGTGGCACGGCGGCCTTGATATTGGCGGGCTGGATGATGCCAATATCCGTATGCCTGGCTATAACGGCAAGAGCATTTCCGGCACGGTGGTGACGGCCCGCATCGTGACCGACAAGAGCAACAAGACGTGGGAGTGGGGCTGGTATGTCTGCGTCAAGCTGGACGCGAACCAGACGCCGGATGCCGTCAACTACCTGTATTTCTGCCATTGCAGCAAGCTGCTTGTCAAGGTCTGCCAGAGGGTCAAGACCGGTGACGTGCTGGCGATTGTAGGCCAGACCGGCAACGCGGCGGGCACGTGGACGCACTGCCACCTAGAGGTCAGAGCCACCGCCACTGGCAAGGGCCTTGACCCGACCGCTTACGCCGGAATCCACAACAAGGCTGGTACATACGGGACAGCACCCACCACCCAAACAACCACCAAACTACAAACCATCACCATCGGGCCTGTATCGCAGGGGGACGCGGACGCCGTCTATGCGGTCTGCAAGCAGCGCGGCCTGACGGACGCAGGACTGTACAAGAGCGTGTGGGTGGAGGCGTAATGTGCCGGACTGGATTGTGAAATACTGGGTGCAGTGGGCGTTTGGCATTATTGCTGCCGCGCTGGCACTGGGATACAAGCGGCTTGCCGCTAAAATCAAGGCACAGGAAGAAGAACGCAAGGCCATCAAAGATGGGATACTAGCCATCCTGCACGACCGCCTGTATCAGTCCTGCACGCACTACATTGCGCAGGGCTGGATTGATATGGACGGCCTGAAAAATTTGGAGTACATCTACAAGGCGTATCACGCATTAGGCGGCAATGGCACCGGCACAGAGCTATACACCCGCGCCAAGTCGCTGCCGCTGAAAGATTAACTTGCCGGTAACTTGCCGGTAACTTGCCGAAAGGAGAAAACGATGAGTATTGACTATACCAACTACATTAAGCCGGAAATGCTGGTGCTGATTCCAGCGCTGGTATATATCGGCTACTGTCTGAAAACCAGCACTGCCGTGAAGGACAAGCTGATTCCCGCGCTGCTGGCGGCTGCTGGCGTGCTGCTGGCCGTTTTGTATGTGCTGTCAACAACTGTTGTTGCCGGCCCGCAGGACGCGGCACAAGCCGTATTTACGGCTATAGTGCAGGGCGTGTTGTGCGCGGCTGGGGCGGTGTACGCCGATCAGTGCGTTAAGCAGAGTAAAAAATCTGAATAAAAGGGGGCGGGAGTATGCCGAAACCACTTAACTTTAAGAAAAGCACCGACGTATACCAGAAGCCGGGTACAACCAGTTATACGACTTTATCCAACGCGGGAAACAGAACCACGCCCATTCAGCGCCTTAACGCGAACAAGAAATTCAACCCAATGGCCAACGCCGTGCAAGCGACGCAGCACAACCGGCAGCTGGCGACAGCGGCCAATGCAAGGACGCAGTCTTCCGTGCCGAAACAAGACACGGGTTGGAGCGGCGGCGGTGGTACAGGCGGCGGTACCGTGTCCAGCGCACCGGCTGCAACACCGGCTGTCAGCCAGCCGCAGGACACCTATATGCAGAACTACATCAATCAGATGCAGGCTGCAATTCAGTCGGCACAGAAGCAGGCAGAGGAAGCGCAGCGCCGTGCGGAGGAGCAGATGAAGGCTGCGCAGGAGGCGCAGCGCAAAGCCCGCGAGGAGGCGTACAACCGCAGCGCAGCCCAGCAGAGAACTGACTATGAGTATGGGCAAGGAAATCTGGACGCCGCAACGGACAGCGCCTTGCAGCAGGCATACATCAACAATATGATGCAGCGCCGCAATCTGAGACAGCTGCTTAGTGCGCAGGGACTGAACGGCGGCGCGAGTGAGAGCACTACTGCCGGTATGCTGAACAACTACAGCAACAGCCGCAACGCTTTGGAGACAGAGCGCCAGAACCAGCTGGCCAGTCTGCAGAACACCTACCAGAACAATATGGCACAGCTGGAAAACCAGAGGGCCAGCGGTGACGCTGCTGATTTGAGCCAGTACCAGACGAACTTGAGCAACCTGACGGCAAACAATGCAAACCAGCTTATCAGCCTGATGCAGGGATATGCAAACATAGCGGCCAATATGCCGCAGCTGAGACCGAAGTTTAATACGACCACCGGGCAGTGGGAATACAGCTACACCTAATCCGAACAACAATTTGCAAGGGGGATTTGCTGAATGGCAAAAGTCAGAAACCGTGAGGATGCGCTGCTAGACGCATATCTTGGGCGGTACAAAAGCGCACAGGCCAGCACGGTAAGCGAGGGACAGAGCAAGACAAAATCCGCCCAGCAGAAGGGCAGTGCGCTTTTGAACGCTACTGACAAGACGCTGCCTGCGCTGAAAAACACCTACAGCGACACATTGCAGAACATTGTGAGCGGGGCGAGCATGGAAAACAACCTGAACAACGATGTTATGCAGCGGAGCATGAACCTTGCAAAGGCGAAGTTTGACGCCGCCAATGACCTGTATGAGCAGCAGAAAAAAGCCCAGGAGTACGCCGAGAAGCAGGCGGCAAAAGCGGCAAAAGCGGCGGCAAAAAGAAGCGGCAAAAAAAGTGGCGGCAGTTCCAGCAAGAGTAGAACCACCAGCGCGGCGGATGATACAGCGGCGGCGGATGCGCTGAATAAGCTGGGGATTGGCAGCGAAAACGGCAGTACAAGCACAAGCAAATCTAACAATAAGAAACAAGTTGTCAGCGGCAAAAGCAGTGCTAAAGAACAAGCTGCCCGCAATGCCAGCGCAAGAGCAAAGTACGATGGGAGCAAGCAGGAGCAGAAAGACATACAATACCGTGCGAATGTTCGCAACCAGAAAACCAAACGGTTGCTGCAAGAAAAGATTAATGCAGCAAATTCCGGTGCAAACAAGGGGAAGGCTGCCGGAAACAGCTATGCAGAACGGCAGAACACTACGCAAGTTGCACAGAGCCGCGCTGTAACGAGCGCGGGCAAGCAAGTTGGCAGCAGTTATGCCGCCGCCGGGCAAGCCCCCACAGAGCGAGAGAGCGCCGCTGGGCAGCAGATGAAAAAGCAGACCGCCGACACGCTGAAAAAGCTGCAGACCGACAAGGATTATCTGGCCGAGTTGGCAAAGCCGGGACGCAAGCTGACGCAGAGTGAAATTGATGCAGTAAAGCAGTACAAGCCCGCAAGTAAAAAGGCCGACTTGTTAAAGCAGGCGCAGAACGGCGAAATCAGCTGGACGGAACAGGCAAAGGAAACGGCAGACCTTGACAATCTGCGGCAAAAAGCGCTGATGAACGGCTTTGGGCAGAGCTCCGAAGCGTTTACAGCCGGGTTTTACAACAGCTTTCCCGGAGCAAACAGCCTTACCGATAAAGCGGCAAACGCCATTATGACGGACGCTGACAAGCAGCACGAGCTTATCCGCGGGCGGACGGCCGCTGACACACTGAGCAAAACCGCCGAGCAGGATGCACTTGCCGCCGCTGCCGGCACAATGGCCGGAAAAAGTGCACAGTACGCATACTTTAACAACCTGATGGCTGGTACCCCTTTGGCAGACACAATGGGCAAGGTGGGCAGCAAGGCAATGAGCGCGGCAAGCAAAATCCCTGTATTGGGGCGGTTTGCCACACCGGCTGCAGGGGAAGCGCTTGGGCGCATTTTAACAGACCAGACCGCAGACACAGTGCTGGATACAATACCGAGCCTTGTAAACGATATTAGCACATACAACGAGCAGCAGGGACGCATAAAAAATGGCGAAACCGTTGACAATGCTTTGACACCGGGGCGAATTGGCTTGAATGTGCTGGGCAATGTTGGGCAGAACTTTGCCATGAACGCACTGCCGGAAATTGGCGGTGCAGTGGTGAACGGCATCAAGAACAGCCGGACGGCAAGACAAATGCTGGCCGAGCAGGCGCAGGGCATTGAAAGCGGGCTGAATGCAGAGGATGCCAAAGGGCTTGTAGACGCATACAAGGGGATGCAAAGCAGAGACCTTACAACGCACAATGTGGATGCACTGAATGACAGCGTAACAGCCTATAACGATTGGGAAAGCTATGCGCCGACGTTGGAAAATTTGCCGACAATGGGTAATCAGGCACAAGTAGGAAATATAGATGGCTGGCAAGAAACGCCTGATATTTTCTTGCAGCGGCCTGTTGACGAGACGGCGCAGACGGCCTACAATGTGGTAAACGGAGGTGTTGGCAATGAGAACCTGGGAAGATATGTTCAAGAGCCTGTTTCCGTCGGCGCTGACAGTGTGCTCGGCAACGGGGCAAAACCCGGAAACGTTCCTGATGGGCTTTATGGAACAAATGGTACAGCAGGGCAAGGTACAGCCGCGCAAGGCAACGGACGAGGAGTTGAAGGCGCTGGAGCAGCAAGTGTACCAACAGTGGCGGAGCGAGCAAGCACAATAACAGGAAAGGATATGCGCAGCCCCTACACGCGGCGCATCGCTTCTTTGTTTGAACGGCTTGGAAACGGTGAGAGCAGGGAAGCCCTTGCCGGCGAGGCAAAGGACATCGCGCTTGGAATTGTAAGCACGGATGACTTTTCTGCGCCGGTAGATGAAAGTACAATCGTACTGAAAGACTACCTGAAAAACACGCCGATTAAGATTGACGAGCAGACGAAGGGTGAACTGTTGAGTTCCAGCGGTCTGAAAACCTTGCAGCAGTACAACATTCAGAACGGAACGCATTTTTCGATGAAGGACGGCGTGGATTATGACGCCGCAATCCCGGAAGTGTACGGAATGATGGGCAGCGGCAACCGCGTACCTGATGGAAATGCAGCTGATGCCCTTATGCAGCTGGTAAACCAGAGCAAGCAGAAAGCGCTTGTAGACAGTGATGCTTACACTGCCTATACGGATTATGTTTCTGACAGCCTGCTGAATGGGCAGCGCCCTGATACGGAAGGATTTACCGACTGGCTGGAGACACAGGGCTTTGACAAAAACGCAAATGAAGCCGTGCGAAATATGTACGTGCGGGAATTTGAATACGACCCCTGGGGGAATAGTTACAACCCGAACGTGCTGAACCGCGTGGACAATGCATTGGCGGCAGATGTGCAGAGTGTTCCGGCGCTGGAACGACAGACTGCACAAAGCGTGAGCGAGGCTGTGCCCACGTTGGAGCAAAGACCGCTGAACGGCAGCGAAAGCGTGCCGGAGAACGCGGTTGGTGCACAGAGCACACAGTATGACCGCAGGGAAGTGCTGAATCAGGACTATGCAAACCAGAGCCGCTTTAATGACGGGCTTGACGCAGACGAGCTGCAGAGACTTGGCGCTGACCAAAATACACACACGTTGTACAGCCGCAAGGAATCCGCTGACAATGCCAGATTGAGCTTTGACACTTACCGGCAGGGCAGTGACGGCAGCATAAGTGCGGCAACCGACAATGTGCTGAAAGATTTGCGCAATCTTGACAAGTGGAACGCGGACGATTTGGCACTTGCCAAAGAAGCGCAGAACCAGCAGCGCAATTTGCTTTTGACGCTGGAAAAAGGAAGCCCCGAATACGAGGTTGAATTTGCCAAGTACAAGCAGCTTGACAGGCAGACATCGCGCGGGTTCAGCGAAGCTGGACGCGCACTGCAAGAGGGTGTGAACGCGGAACAGACCGCCGATACTGGCTTGCGGAAGTTTAACCAGCTTACACAAAAAATCACAAGCGAATATGCCGACAGCCGAAAAGGCAAGCAGCTGCGCGAAATCAGCGATGTTGTATATGACGGCAAGGTTGATGAATTTTTGACGCAGATTGCTAAAGAACAAGGCGTAGAAGAAGCTATGCTGCAAGCCGAAAAGCAGATACGCAAAGCAGCCGAGAGCAAACATATCAAGCTAAATGACGATGAAATCAAGAAGGCGGCTGCATCTATGGTAGCTGGCGGCAATGCCGATGATATGTTTGATGCGCTGGCAAGAACACAGCTGAAAATCGGCGATTTTACGGAAGCCGACAATGACAGAATCCGAGAAATATTCACGCAAACAAGCGGGATGAAAGACAGCAAGGCGCGGTATCAGCTGGAGAGCGAAGCATACGGCATTATGTCTAAGTACTTGCCAGGCAAGAGCTTTTGGGACAAATGGAACAATCTGCGCTATCTTTCTATGCTTGGCAACACGAGAACGCACGCACGGAACATTTTAGGCAATGTTTCGATGAATGCGGTTGTACGCACCAAAGACAATGTGAGCGCCGTAATGCAGCTGGCTATCCCGCAGGAAGAACGTACAAAGGCTATTGGCACAACGTTTACCAAACAGGGACGAGAACTGATTGACGGTGCGAAAAAGTACATTGATACGGACGCCTACAGCCTTTTGTATAATGATGGCAAGTACAATGTGCAAACCGGGCTTGCAAGCGCGCAGAAAACATACGGAAATACCCCGTTCGGAAAACTTTTGCAGTGGGCAAGCGATAAGAACAGCGGCCTCTTGGAAAAAGAGGACGCCTACTTTTTGAAAGAGGCATACGCCAACAGCATGGCCAGCTTTTTAAAAGCACGAGGGTATGACGCAAGTGTTTTCCGCGCAGACGATGCCGCCAGCAAAGAAATTTTGCGCAAAGCAAGCGCACAAGCTTTGGAGGATGCCAAAGAAGCCACATTCCACGAGGACAACATACTTTCAACTGCGCTTAAAAATTTCAGCAAGGATACAAACAAATCCGGCGTTGCCGGTAAACTTGCTTATGCCATTACAGAAGGTATTCTTCCGTTTAAGAAAACGCCTATCAACATTGCGAAAAATGCACTGGAATACAGCGGCGGCGGACTTGTTGAAGCTGGATACCGCGCTATCAAGGGCGAAAGCAAGGCGCGAGTGATAGACGCAGCGGCAAAGGGTATAACTGGGCTTGGTGCTATAGGGATTGGGTACGCACTTGCCAAAACAGGCATTTTAAACGGGAGCGGCAGCGGAGATGACCGTGTAGATGCGTACAACGAAATGACAGGACGGCAAGATTACTCTGTCACATTGCCTAATGGTGCGACCTATACAATCGACTGGACAAGCCCGGCAGCAATACCCTTGATGATTGGCGCGGAGCTTTCGGAGGATAACAGTGGGCTGACAGTTGCCGACTTTTTTGAAAAATTGAGCCGGTTTACTAATCCCATTTTGGAAACCACGATGCTACAAGGGCTTAACGACACACTGCAAAACCTGAAATATTCCGATAATCCTATATGGGATTTAGGGGCGAATTCCGTAAGCAGCTATTTTGGACAGAGCGTACCGACACTGCTTGGACAAATCAGCCGAACGCTGGATGACACCCGCCGCAGCACCTACGGAGGCGGGCAGACCAAACCCGAGAGGGATAACAGCTACGCGCTGAACAAGATGGCAAGCAGAATCCCGGGATTGAGCCAGAGCCTGGAACCCTACGTTGACCAGTGGGGCCGCGAGGAAGCAAGCCTTGACGGCACAGATGATACGGCGGGCGGTATGTTCCTGCGCGGGCTGTACAACATGGGCAGCCCCGGTTATTACAGCAGCGAGAACATCACGCCTGTGGACGAGTATCTGCAAGGGCTGTACAGCGACACCAACAACAGCAAGGTGCTGCCGGAGAAGGCAAGCAGCAAGCTGACGCTGGACAAAGAAACCTACTATATGACGCCGGAGGAAAAGACCGAGTACGCCAAGACTACCGGGCAGACGGCGTATGACCTTGTGGACAGTCTGCGGCAGAACGATATGTTTTTGCGGCTGCCCGATGACCAGCAGGCCGAGCTTGTGCAGGACGCCTACAAGGTCGCCAAGACCGCCGGTGGCGTGGCCGCTGTTGGCGACGGCGTAAGTGGCGTGGACAGCAAGGCCTACAAGGCGTATGAGCAAGGCGGCGTGGACGGCGTGACGGATTATCTGCTTGCCAAAAACGCTGTGGATGTTGCAAAGGGCGACGGCGATACAATGAGCGGCGCTGAAAAGTGGAACGCTATTCGCAACACGCTGGACACTGATGCAGCGGCTGAACAGTTCGTGCTCCAGCAGGGTGAAAAGAGCGCCGCAAACCGCGTTTACAGCGTGGCAGGGTCAGAGGGTCTTGCTGCGTATATGAACGCTTACAGCGCCGCTTCTGCCGGGCTGGGAGAGGACGAAACGCCGAGCAAGTACGATGTCGGCATCGGTATGATGCGGCAAGGCGTGCGCGGGGATGACCTTGCGAGAGCCTATATTTCCGCTTATCAAAAAACAGACAAGGCCGGAACGGCACTGTATGGACAGTATGGCGCAGATGGCCTTGAGGGCTGGATCATGTACAAGGCAGCCGCGTACAACGTTGACAAAAGCGGGAATAACAATGGCAAGATTGACAAGGACGAGGCCATTGCCGCATTGAACGCAATGGATTTGACGGATGAACTGCGGCGGGCATATCTTACCAAAACCAACAAGAGCTGGAAGAATCCGTATTGAGGTGGTGTATGAAATTTGACTTTTGCCAAAACTGCCTGACGGACGAGGAGAAGGCAGTGCTGGACCTGCGAAGGCGGGGCTGGCGCAATGCGGAGATTGCCGCCGAGCTGTATTGCAGCGAACGCACGGTGAATCGCAGGGTGCGCAACATCAAAAATAAACTGCGGTGATAAGCGGGCAGCTATCCTTAGGGGTGGCTGCCCGCTTTTTTTGTTTTGGCGTGAAGATGGCGCAAATGCGGCGCGGGGGTGTCCTACAGAAACACAGTATGTGCGGTATACTGAAAGTACCATAAGCGCTGTGGAAATTACTGTGAAAGGAACCTGAACTATGGAAATGAATTATGCTTCCAAAGGCGTTGCAAATGCGGGCCTTGCTACCGGCATTGTCGGCACCAGCCTTGGTGCGTTGAATGCACTGGGCGGCATGGGTGCGCTTGCCGGGCTTGTCGGCCCGCGCGGCACTTGCAGCGAAGACCACACCATCAACCGCTATGAGCTGGCGCAGGAGCGGAAAATTGCCGAGCTGCAGAGCCAGATCGCACTGCGGGATGCCAACACCTACGGCGACCAGAAAATGTTGGAGATGTACAAGTACATTGACGGCAAGCTGAGTGCCATTGACACGAAGTTCTGCGAGCAGGCTGTTCACAACCAGCGCACGGAAGACAGCTTTGCTCTGGCGCGGCAGGACATTGCATCGGTGCGCAGTGAGCTTGACCAGAAGATCAAGCTGGAAGCCGAGCGCCGTTGCTGCGGTGATAACTCCATCGTGACTTACGCAAATGCTACCTTCTACCCGAAGATGGTTGCGGACGTTACTGTCGGCACCGCCACGACTGCGCAGACGCTGTACAATCCGCTGCCCAAATGCGGCTGCGATTGCAACAGCTGAACGCGAGGGGGCGGCAATAGCCGCCCCTTTATCTTATGATGCGAGGTGTATCACATGGTCAGTATCGAGAAAGTACAGCGCGGCATTGCCGCCTACATGGAGCAGGAAATCATTGCCCGATTGCCGGAAGGTAGTCTTGGGAAGGCAGCCGCAAAGGGTGCAAAGTTCGTGTTTTTGGCACGGAGCAAACAGGCCCTTGATACGCTGGCACAAAACCCGGTCGCAAAAGCGTTTGGGCTTGCCGACACCGGGGAATTGGACGTGGATATGGCGTGCGATGCGGCGAAAGAAGCCATCGGGGACGGTGGCCTTACCGTTACTTTGCCTGTTCTTGGCAGCCTTACTTTTTACCCTGCTGATGTGGATACGCTGAAACGCATGATCGTGAGTGCATAAGGAGCCAACATGAACTATATTGAAAAGCTGGAAGCGGAAAAGTTGAGCTACATGGATTTGCCCGTTACGCTGGGCAGCATGGAGATGATCCGCGAGATTGAAAAGACAAAGGAATGCTTACACTGTGCGCAGGATGCAGAGCTGACCCGTGCCGATGCGGAAGCATGGATGGACAACATGGAGAACGAGGACGGTACATTCGGCGCACACTGGCCTGTGGAGCAGACGAAGATTTACCGGGAAGCGCGCGGCATACACTGTGAGCCGTATGTCTGGGCCGCTGTGATGAACATGATGTACAGCGACTACTGCAAGGTGGCACGCAAGAACAGCGTGGACAGGCCGGAGTTTTACGCTGATTTGGCGGCGGCATTTCTGGATGACCGGGACGCGCCGGAGGACAAGGCCGGACGGTACTACCATATGATAGCCAGCAAAATCCACAACTGAATACCAACAGCCCGCAGCTTACGAGAAAATTCCGTAAGCTGCGGGCTGTTTTGTCAGGGGAGAATATCGGTTTCCCAGCCGGGCGGAAGTTCAAGCTGGAACAGGCCGGTGCGCTCCTGCGCACGCACCCAGAAATCAGAGCGGTTCAGCTCCTGCGCAACAGCGCGGCGGGACTGGCCGTCAAGGTAAATTTTCGTAAGTACCAGCTTTTGTGCATCGTTCAGCGGCTTCATGGCGGTAACGCGCTTTGCCCTTGCGACTTCCATTGCATCCTTTGCGTAACGGTATCGCAGATAGGCTTTTTCGCGGCGCTCGGCTGTGCTTGCGACCACATCTGATTTGGCGTTGCCGTGCGGCATGCCGTCCAGCGATTTTGAGCGCGGGGCGGCGGCCTCTGAATAAGCCTCTTTAGCGGCAAGGTACTGCTGGCAGTAGCCGGAATATTTTTGCATCCACTGGGTGCGTTGGGAAATGCCGGATGGAATCATTTTGTCACCTTCTCAAACCAATAATCTTGTTTGCACTTACTACATTCTTTCCCATTAGAAACGCATAAGCGCTTGTAATTTCTATCTACTTTTTTGGGACATATGTTTATTGTGCCGTCTTTTCTTGGCGCGTTTGGGCAGATTTCCAAAAAGGCATCTTGACGATACACCGTTACACGCTTTTCACTGTGCAAGCGTTGTGCGGATTCTTCAAGAAGGTTTACAAGCAAGTCTTTTTCTTCGTGGATTGCTTCGGCCTCGTCACCATATATCTGGGTTGCCAACAACCGCAGATATACAGCAAGTGCAGCTGTATCTGTGATTTGAATCGCTTTTTTATTAAGATACTGCATACCATGAATAAGCATGGCCGCTCCTTTCTACTTGGTAAACCATGCGTAAATCAGCACAGCGGCAATGAATAGGACAAGTATGGTCATTCTGAGGCCTCGCTTTCATTATCAATGTGCCGGTTCGTTTTTCGCTACGATGTCGGCAAGTCTGTTCAGCATGTAAACGAAGTTGTCAATGGTTACCGTTCTATCGCTGTACTCATTTTTAAGAATCTCGGCAAGGTGGAGGATTCTTGCCGAAGTGAGCATTTTTGTTTGGCTCTCGTCTTGTACGCCAAGCATCAATTCCTGTTTAGTTGGCATTTCGTCAACGGTTAGGACGTGCATCATCTTGCCGGTGGTGTCAATGTAGTTGTTATTTTCGTCTAAGGTTGGTACGTCAGTTTTGCTCATCGTTTGTCTCCTTTGGCGGTTCGGGGAGCGGCATCCAGTGGGTGACATTCACAAGTGACTCTGGGTAATGCATTTGCGAATCCCAATGCCAGCCAACGATTCCGTTTTTCCTTTTTTCTGTTTCTCTCCACGCAATCGAAATGAAGCCGTTGAAATACACAATCACTTCATCAAAGGCTTCCGGCAGTCTGTCTTTAACGCTTATCCACTCTACAGCAGGAAACAGGGATTCTGGGTGAACGGTTGGTGCAGAATCAATCGCTTTTTTTGCTATGGAATAGACTGTTGATGTGTACAAACTTTCCTTGTACCTGATTTCATCCAGTACATTCTGCATAACATCATTTGCATCAATCAGCCGTACAGGTTCTTTCGGCTGGCTTGCGCCGGGGATGGGGCAGTAGTTACTCATTGTCGGTTACCTCCTCGTTCCAGTAGCCTGTTTTGCAAGCACTACAAGAAATATTTTCGCATCTTTTCGGTGGCATGTAGTCTATATCAAGATCCTTCGGACAAAAATCGAGAACACGTCCATTTTTCGCTGCTTTCGGAAACATCTTCAAAAACTCGCTCTGGCGGGTCTTGACGGGGTGGTCTTTCGCATATTGTTCAACTTTTGAAACCGTTTCTTCAATGCTTTTATCCGAATCGCCGCCGCAACTACCAATGCGCATGACCATGCACAAGCCCTCTTTAAAAACAGGACATTCCTCGCAGCCTTGATTTCTACATAACCTGTTCATCGTCTTGAAAAATTCAACTGCGTCCATAGTCTTACTCCTTTACCAATTTGCGTTGATAGCAATAAAGCTCTCATCCAAGATGGCGTCTTCAACCATTTCGCAGATATAGGCTCTGCCATATACATCATGAAGCCGCGCAAAAGCAGCAAGGTCTTTTGCCTGCTTCATTGTCAGCACCATATCTTTGCCGTACCATTCGCGCTCTGGTTCGATTTTTCTCTGTTCGTGGGGCACATAATAGCCGACTTCTTTCAGAAAATCACGCCATACGGGGCCACCAGATTCCGTCCAGTCTATCCGCGTGCCCTTGATAGGCATTCCGCAGTGAGGGCATTTGTCAACATCATATCGTGCAATTTCAATATCAAATCCCATTACAGTACCTCCTTATCATACCCGCGCTGCACATATTGTCCGTAGGAGATGCCCAGCGCGGCGGCTTCTCTTACGCATTGTTCAATGGATTTGATGCGGGGTTTCAGTGCTGCCTTTTTATCCGGCTTCTTTGCCTGCATGGCAGAAATAACGCCTTTTTGCTGTGCTTTCTTCTTTTCGTAGTTCAGTTTCGCCTTTTGCCTTGCTTTTTCTTTGATGCAAGCATCGCAGAACCGTTTGCATGGCTGTACGTCCCACATCATCTTGCCGCATTTTTGGCAGAATTACCGTCATAGCGGCTCCTCCGTCTTTTTGGCATCAATGCCGATGCCCTGTAGCGTTACCTGTGCCCAAAGGTCTGCAAGCTGGTCGTTGCGGTACTCATTGTATTTGTCTGCTACCGGGCCGGTCATGCAATTCTGGATTTTAACCAGCGTCCGGCGGGACAATCCTGCCTGATAACAGGCCAGCAAGCACAGATACGTTGCTCTCGTGGCAATGTCGTTGCGCTCTTTCATTACCGCTTCATGGGCGCGGGATTGAATGCCCTTGATTTTTTCTTCGGCGTATTCGTCAACGGCTTTCTGCAATGCCGGGGTAGGATGAAGTCTGGCTTTCACGTCTTTTCAACTCTTTCCTGTTTTGTACAATCCATATTTTCTGACATCGCGGCGGATTTTAATGCCGCGCTCTGCATCTGCCGCGTCCGCTGCGGCATCTGCAAGCCGCTGTGCGCGGATTTTCTCGAACATGGCCGCATACTCGCCGTAGCGATTGCAAGCGCTGTGACAGTGCGCATGACGGTCTGGGCAGTCTTTACATGGGCTTGTCATCGTCAGTTCTCCACTTCATCAATAGTAAGGTTGACGCGATAGGTTCCTTTGAGCACGGATACAAGAGCGGATAAAACATCGCCGCTGTAAACGCCCTCAAAATGCAGATGCGTTCCAGAAACAATTTTTTCTTCTTTTTCTTCCATTTTTTTTGTGTTCACTTCCTCTGTTTATTGCTTTGCTTCCAACAAAATCTTTATCTTTTACAGCCCGCCCCGCATTGATTCCTTTTCTTTTTGCTAGTTCTTTATCATTTGGGCATCCCTTGAAAAGCCATTCATACTCAACATCCAATGCTTTTGCTAACGGAGCCTTGAACTTATCACCAACATTTAGCCGCTCACGAACCACAGCGGAATAGTAACTATGTGAGGCACCAATCTCATCGTTAATTTGTTTAGCGGTTTTCCCGCACCTATTTTTTGCAAATTCGAGACGGTCTGTGAAGTTATCTAAATTCGGAAGTTCATCTTCTGAAATTCCAGCCATTTTAAGATATTCTACAGCGCTCGTGGCTCTATTTCTTGTGCATTTATCAAGCTGCTTTGCAATGGCGATAACTTCGTTCTTTTTTGGAAGATTTTCCCCATAAAGCCACTGCCTCATAGTGTCCCAACTATAACCCAAAATGTATTTGGTGCGGTCAAGTTCATCTTCGGAAAATGTTTGTTGTACAAAATTAGCAATCAAAAATCCTGGCGTTTTTTTAATTTCTTCCTTTTCATCGGCACTTTTTAATCCCAATAGCCAACCTATCGTAACACCCATAGAGGATGCGCCAGCAATACGGTTGGCGTTGTAGGCGCTGAGGGTTTTCGCCTTGCCTGTGCAAAGCTGATTCAGATAGGTTGCACTGATTCCGCATCGCTGCGAAAACTGGTTGGCGGTCATGGCGCCCATCGCGTACTTTACACGGCCGCCAACGCTTGGCAGGTTGGGCAGTGCAATTACGTGGCAGGGGCCGTCTTTGGCGTGGTTCTCGGTCTCGGATGCCATTTTTGCAGCGGTGATCGGCGTACGGTGCGCCGCCATATTTTTTTCCTGCTGCGACTGATAATAGTCGTATCGTTCAGCTGTCATTTTGTGGAACCTCCAATTCTTCAATAAAAATTTCTGTGCGGGGATTGGCTTTGTCGTACAGTACGCGGGAGCCGTCCACGCTGGCGATGATGGTGTTATTGTCGTCTGCAAGGATTTTTGCCTTTACCAGAATGTCGTGTATTGCCTCGATGTGGTTCGGCAGGTCGCATCGTCTGTGCGTCGGCATGTAGAACCGCGTCTCAACGCGGCAGGGCGTGTCTATCGGCTTTTTGGGCTTGGGGGTAAGATAATACACGGCTGCTCGTTCGTACTTGAGATAGGCCGCGCTCGGCATGACACGCACTGTTTTACCCTTGTGGCAAACGGGGCATCGTGCGCCCATGTAGAAAATCTGCGGGCTGTTTTTCTTCGTCACCGGGGCAAGCGGTACTGTATACTTGTAAATTCTAACCATGTGTGGCTCCTCAGAACGGCAGGTCGCCCTCATCCTCGATCAGTGCAAAGTCGTCATTGCTGCCGGCAGAATAGCTCGGCGCAGGTGCGGCCTGTGCAGCGGGACGGGGAGCGGGGGCTGCCGTGGGTGCGCCGTAAC
>ERZ1034882.178-NODE-178-length-36726-cov-11.423604_pt1 | contig 36726 bp, 46 predicted proteins | sample MGYA00520606_ERZ1034882 | MGnify/ENA primary metagenome ERZ1034882 (study PRJEB33766, sample SAMN09781726) | gut metagenome | biome: gut microbiome | host: Homo sapiens | place: Madagascar | study: EMG produced TPA metagenomics assembly of the PRJNA485056 data...
GAGCTGCCTATCTGCGCGGAGTTGCCTGAGCTGCCTATCTGCGCGGAGTTGCCTGTTTCGACCTTATCACTCGGCATATTTTTTATCGTTTTCTCGTATACGAAATCTATACAGGCTTTGACGAAACCGGCAAAACCAAGCTTTACGCCGATTTTGATAGTGCTTGTGGCGAATTTTCGCCCATCATCGGTAACAGGCTCGTCGATAGCTTCTACGGTTGTAAAATCGCTGAACTTGCCATCTTCGCGCACAAGCGGGTAATGATTCAGCACATCAAACGGATTAACGCAGTAGTGCGTAACCCCGCCGACGCATACGCCGTGCCCGTTTTTCTTGTAGGTTTTGCCTTCTTCGTACTGATAGCCCCTGCATACGAGCCCGGGGTCATAGGCTTTGTAGCCGTGTTTGTTGTCTGTCATGGTTGTTCCCCTTTCACTTTTGCGTAGATTGCTTTTAAGTTTTCAAGCTCGTCGCTGCTGACTTTCTCACGGTGTTGTTCAACGCCTAAGCGTTGCTGTTCGTGTTCTTTGAGCGGATAGACATCCTGCCAGCACTTAACGATGCTTTGCTCAAGCACCGATTTCCACTGCTCCGGTGGAAATTCGTTTTTAAGCTTTGTCACTAAAAGCTGCTTTGCCCTGTCAGTCATGGGCTTTCTGATGCTTTTGCGCATTTTCTCGAAGTCTTTCAAAACGGCCAGTAAATCGCCATCACCGGCCGCGAAAGCGGCAAATGCGTCAGCATCGCGCGTGCGCGCGCTTTTGTCTTTGTCTTTGTCTTTGTCGATTGTCTTATTGTCTTTGTCTTGTGGGCTTTTGCTTGCACTTGCTGCATTTGCTTGCAAATGCTCTTTTTGCTCGCAAGTGCTCCTTTTGCTTGCACTTGCTGCGTCACGCCGCTTTTGAGACAACTCATCCTTTGATAAAACATCTCTATCAATCTGCGCCCTCATCATGGGGAATAAGAATCGTTCGTTCCCGTTGAGCTGCGGAACTTCGCCCGACCTTGCATAGGTTAACAAGGAAGTGAAAAGTCTCCCCCTCTCAGCGTCACCGAGCGGCTCTATCGCATCGAGATAATCAACAAAGACCTTGATATAAGTTATCTCGGCCATAGCTCACCCTAAAACGGAAAGTCTCCATCATCCGGCAGCTCTTCAAAATCTGCTGCGGATATATCGGGCGAGGGTACGGATGCAGCGCGGCGGCTCTCACCGAAATAGACGTGTTCGGCAGTAACTTCTGCGTTTCTCCGCTTATTGCCGTCCTTGCCCGTCCAGTCGCGCAGTTGCAGTCTGCCGTCAACGACAGCCATGCTACCCTTGGCGAAATACTTGCTGACAAACTCAGCAGTCAAACGCCATGCGACGCAGTCGATGAAATCGGTCTGCTTCTCGCCGCCGTCGCGGCCGCCGAAATCGCGGTCAACGGCAAGGGTGAACGATGCGACAGGGGTCTGTGACTGAGTGTATCTCAGCTCCGGGTCACGGGTTAGGCGGCCCATGATCGTGATGTGATTAAGCATTGTTTCTCCTTTCAAATCCAAGACTTGCCGAACACTTCCATGAACTTTTCGTGTCCGTATAGTTCTTCAAATCGTTCCTGGCACTCGCGCTTCAAGCGCAAATCAAAATCGTGGTTTCGGTGTACGCTGTATTCTGCGCCGGTGTGCCAGTCCCAGCGCAGCCACACCCAGCAGCCCCATTTGTCGGCGGCTTGCCTGCGTCCTCCGCCGTATACATGGTGCCGGTTTAGACCCTGTGTGTCGCCGGTGATGTAGCATTCCCGGCGGCTCTGCATGATGCTATCTGCCATCCCACGTCTCCAAAAGCGCTTCGATCTCGTCCTGCGGCCGTGTCTCAATGTCCAGCGCTCGACAGTCTTGTATCAGGTTGTCGATAAGCATTGACATCTGCCGTGTGTCGAAGTCTGAGCTGCCCATGTGGAAAAACACATTTGAATAACCCGTGTATGCCGGTTCTTTTTCCGCCTTGCGGCCGATGTGACCTTTTTGCCAATCGGTCATGGCCGCATCGGTGTATTCGTCGGGTATCAGCGCTATGTAATACAGCGTCGGGATATCCAGCAGCGCATTTCGGTAAACTTCTTCCGGGCTTATCCGCGTTGCAAGCGATATGTCGTTTATCAGCTTCCATGCGTAGGCGTTAGCATCCAGACTGCGCTTTTTGCGCGTTTTCTTGATATCGTATTCGCCCGGCTTGAAACTGTAGCAGAAGCGCCGCGCCTCGTCTCGGGAAACCGTGAGTCTTATCCCATCCGGCGTAAGCTCCGCTTTACTGATCTGCATTTTTCTCAGCCTCTACGCATTTATCGCAAAGCACCTTGCCGAATTTCTTTTTCGTGCCCTCGCTCCACTTTCGAAGGGAAATGGGCTTGCCGTTAGCGCCGAAATAGATAGTCAGCGGATGATTGCACTTTTCGCAGCGGGGAACTAAATCCTCTTTCGGCTTAGCGTCATGCTGTACAGGCGGTTTGCGGTCAGTGGGCTTGCGGTAATACTCATCGTTGCTGGGGTCTGCGTCGGGGTCGTCGCCGGTGCTGATCTTATACATCTTCATCAGCGCATATTTATCGGCGTAGGTCATGGCCTTGCCGCTGCCCTTATCCTGCGCATCGATGCCTTCCGCAAAAGTGGTTGTTTCAATGTATTCGTCCGGGTTATCAATATTTACAAAGCGGTAAACCGTCTCAATGCGTTCAAAAAACGTCGTCTTTTTGCCGGGAATGCCGTTGTAGTTGGTTTCGCTTTCAAGCTGTTTGCTTTCAAGGACGGTGCGCGACGCGGGGTAACTGTAAATGCCGTATTTAGCTTCAAGCGGCTTTACATTATCTATAATGTCGCGTTCGGACACTGCCTTGTAGCCCTTGCCCTTGCCGGTATCTACATGCAGGTTTTTACCGACGGTGTTCAGATCGGCGGTTATCGCAGCCATGCGTTGGTAGATGTTCAGCGCCGTATCTCTTTTGATTTCTTCCATACCGCACCTACTTTACCGACATATTCATGTTTTCGACCAAACGCCAGCCGGAAACCTCTGCGCCGGATTTAATAGCGGCCTTGATAGCGTTCTTGTCGGGCTTCTGCGTAACCGTTACCTTCATGTACTCGTCAGGGGCAATGCTCTCATCGTCGCTTGTGGCTATGGTGCTCTTGCGCCACGATACCGCCACTTTGCCGGATGTGTAAGGTTCCCCGTTCAGTGCATCGGCAGCCGCTGCCTTGAAGCGTTCTGCGCGTTTTTCACAATACTTCTTGCGTGCTGCCAAGCGGCCAATTTCCAGCTTGATTGCTTCCGCTTCCGCTGTGTCGTTTTTATAGCCCAACAGCAGATTTTCAATAACGTCCTTGCGCTCCATGTTCAGCGCTTCAAATTGCTTAAAAAATTCTTCGACAGGTGCTATAATGTTGCCGTCTTCGCCTTTCCAGTCGCACAGCTCGCCGGTCTCGGCATCTGTGAAACGGTCGTACAGTTTCATGATCTTGTTATCGACCCAGTACAGATTGTTCATTTGCCGTTCTCCTTTTTGTTATTTAAATGTGTATCTCTCGCGCTTCCTTGCGCACTGCCGGTCTGCTTCATCGGCAAACCACACAAGCGCCTGATATATTCCGCCGATCACGCCGAACACAGCCATGACCAGCCACACGAATACACCGATGTTCATTTCTTAACCCCTTTCAGCACTTGCCCACAAGTGCCCTCAGCTCGTCTATCGGGATATCCAGCGCCCTTGACAGCGCCTTGACCTCTCCGATCTTCCACGCGTCCGACGTTCCGCCCATCATCGAGCGGTAACGCCCTACGCTTATGCCCATTTTGGCGGCAAGCTTGACCTCGCTTAGCTGCAACGCGCTTTTCCGTCCGAGCACGAGTTCCTTGAGCGGGTCTCTGTCGATTTTGTCAAATCGCGTTCTCGGCATTTTATTTGCCCCCTTCGTTTCTTCGTGCCATGATCGCATCAAACGCCGCGTTAAGCTTCGCCTCGGCGTTCCTGGGCTTGCGCTGGCCGTTGAGTATCATGGAAATATAGCTTTTGTGCACGCCCAACTCATTGGCGATATCTACCTTTGTTACCTTTGCGTTGTGCATGCGGCCTATAAGGTCTCCTGTCCACATTTCCGGCATCATATCAGCTCCTTTCTGTTGCATTTATTCACATTTCGTGATACCCTCCTGTAAAAGGAGGTAAGCTAATGCTTAATGATATCCGGTACAAAATCCTTGCTTACTTGCAGTCCGTAACCTCCGCAAGCCCTAAAGAACTGTTTGATTTATTCGAGCCTGCGCAGTATCGAACGGTTAAGGCTGAGCTTGCTTGCCTTTCCGAAATTGCTCTCATTCGCTTCACCGGCTCAAGCTACCTCATAACCGCTCAAGGGCTCTCGGCTTTTTTAAGCGAGAACGAATCGCGCAACCAAAAGGCCGATGAGGATGCAAAGCAGCGTGCGGAGGACTCGCAGCGAGTCAAGGATAAGCAGCAATCTTATAAGCATGATTTTGCGGTAGCTGCGTTCTCCGTAGCTTTTGCCCTCATTCTTGAGCACATTGTCGATATCGTTAATTTCATCAAGAGCCTGTTTTAACTCTCGGTCGCTCATTTAGATTTCTCTCTCCTTTCAGCAGCTCGTCCACGGTGCAGCCGTAGATTTTCGCTATTTCCGGCAACTTTCCAGTGCGCGGCATCCACTTGCCCTTCTCCCATCCGACAATTGCCGTATGAGTGCAGTTAAGTTTTTCGGCTGCTTCCATAAGCGTCATTCCTGCGTGCTTTCTTGCGTCCTTAAAGCTCATAGTTTTGTCTCCTTTCTCTTAAATTGTGAGATTTAATATTGACAAAACGGAAACAATAAGGTATTATGAATGTGCTACCAATCATTAATACTTGCTTTCGCTGTCTGATTATAAATCAGTCATTCATCTCACAATCACTATTATATCTCACAATAAAGTAGATTGCAAGGTGTTTTTCTGATTATTTGTTAGATTTGTCGGTTTGCACAAAAAAGGAGGCGTATTTTTAGTGTTTTACGATAACTTCATGTTACTGTGCAAAAAATCAGATATAAAGCCATATACAGCCTTGCATGATATCGGCATTGAAAGTAACTCTATATTAAGTAGGTGGAGACAAGGCTCTACACCTCGTCCTGCAACCGTTAAGCAAATTGCAAATTATTTCGGCGTAACTCCGGAAGAACTGCTTTTCGGCATAAAAAAACAGCCCTCCATCCCTAAGGATGAAGAGCTTAATAAAAACGATGCTGTGTGGGATTTGCGTGAAGCCGTGCTCGAGCGCTTCCCTGATTATGATGTTGGCCAGCTCAGTGAGATCATGGATTTTATAGAAGGCCGCTTAACCCAGGCGCAGAAGATTGCTTTGGATATTGAAAAACAGCAGCAGACAAAACCGTTAGTCAGCCTTGATGCTTCTCAGCGGAGCGCCGTTCGTTCATTGCTGCAAGAGCTTCTACAAGAAGATGAACAATAACTTTCTTGTCATCGGGTAATCTCTCGAACATCTCAAAATACTCTCGAACAAATTCCTTGTCCTCTTCGGGCACATCGGCGAGTATATCGGCCATTTTTGCGTCAGTCATTTTCTGCCCCTCCTGCTACTGGGTATTTTTGAAGCATATTCGCAAGTAAAGTAAACATCTCGCCTTTATTGTTTTCCGCAATGAACATAACAAGGTCTTTGTCCTTTTCGCTCAGCTCGTTATCCTTGTCGAGCATTTCGCGCAGAGTTTTCAATTCTTTATCGGTCATCGTTTCGCCCTCCGTTATGTATGTGCCCGGCTGCTTTGGCCGGGCGCTTTCTGTTTGTGCAATCTGCGTATTTTCTCAGTTTACTTTCGGACATTTCGCCGAAAATGTAAAAATTTATAGAATTTGTGAATTCGTAGTGTTATTATTTATGTAGACATTGGCAAATAAAGTTACGTTTGGGGGTGTTTGCATGGGTAAAAGGCTTGTGTGTTTTCTCTTGGCTCTGTGTTTGCTGTTCTCGCTGTGCGCTTGCTCGCATTCCGATGATGCAGCCGCGCCAAGCGATGACAAAACCGTTTATGTCAGTCAGAGCGGCGGCAAAATTCACAGATACAACGATTGCAGCGGCATGAAGTATTACGACACCATGACATATGGCGAAGCAATCGACGATGGTTACACTGTTTGCGAAAAATGCTTTGGCTGATATCTGAAAAAGAGAATTATTGAAACTCAATTATCTAATATAGATAATAACGCATTTGCATATAAAATGCAAGAGAAATTATTGCTCGCTAAAATAATGGGAGAGATATCATGGAAATTCAGGCATCCGAAGGAGTCGTTTTCTTGCTGAATCTTTTGCTCACGTTCTGCATCTATACGCTTCCTTTTATAATAATTCGTTTCGTCATTCGTAAAAGGCCATACACGGCTGCGCAAGCAAAGCGCATAGTCATTATCTACGGCGTTGTGGTATGGCTGATAATGACTGTTGCTAAAATCGTTAGTGGCGGTAGCATTGTCGGAGCCAGTGTTTTACTTTGGAGCTTTATAAACTATAAGGTTCTTGTTTCAATCTCACGCAACGAAGTTAGGGGAGCTCCCGAGCCTGAAAACGAACATCAAGAAATCACTGTTGCTTATGACGAGTACGATTGTGAAGAAAACGAAAAACCGGAAGCGCAAGATGTCACCGCGCATAAGGTAAACCATAAAAGAAACATCCCTAAAAAAATAATACGTCCTATATTTGCTTTACTTATTGTCGCTATGTTCGCTGCTACTGCTTACTTCGCCTATTCTTACGGCTGCGATAATAGTTATGATGACGGTTACACAGTCGGGCACAAAGAAGGATACACTAAAGGCTGGGAAGTTGGCAGAGATGGAGGATACAGCGACGGCTATAAGAACGGGCATTCGGAAGGATATGTTGAGGGTTATATAACCGGGCATAATAGCGATACCGCTCGAAAATATCAGTTTTCTGATCAGGAATTATGGAGAGCGGCATATATAGATTACATAAGAGAACATGGAGTTGTTGATTAAGCCGCGGTATGCCTACAAACTATGACCTCAGCACCCTCTGTCTATCGTCGAACAGCTTTAGCACTCGCTCTATCTGCTCGTCGCTGCACTCGGTTATTATGATAATGGCTTTGCTTTTGGGAAGTCTTTTGTATCTCAGCGGTTCATAAGTTTGCGTGGTAGTTTTCATGTGTGCGCCTCCTTTTCATGGTTATATTGTACCAGTGCCGCGCCGCACAAGTCCACGCAGAAAAAGCCGAAACCGGCTCAAAATACGCGAAACGCAAAATCGGAAAATTCAATAATTTTTACAAGGAGATGGGAATTGTGGCGCATATGCAAGAAATGCAGCCCTATTTCGACAAATACCAGGAAAAAGTACGAAAAGCAAAAAACGCAAGCGGTATGACATTGGCTGAGCTGTCACAGTGCAGCGGAGTACCTTATAACAGCATTTGCTCCGTAAATGCCGGGACAACAAAGCAGCCGCTTTTGTTTTACTCCGCCGCAACATGTAAGGTGCTTGGCCTGTCGCTCGATGAGCTGATGGGCTTACGCGCGCCGGAAGTGCCGGCAGGCGAACAACAGCAACAAATTTACGAATTAATCAGTGAAAACAACGTTTTACATGCCGCTGCTGACCATTACAAAGCTTTGGGGAATATATATAAGCCGCTGATATTCGGCTTGTTGGGCGTTTGCGCTCTGCTGCTGTGCGCGGTCATAGGATATATCATTTTTGATATACGAATGACGCAAGTCGGCTTGTTTCAGTCGGCCGGGATGTCTGTGCTTGCCGTCCTGCTGGCTGTCGTGGTCATCGCGGCAATAGCGCTAATGGCGTACACAGCTAAAATGATTATCAAAAACGCAAAAAGCCCACGGGATTAACCGTGGGCGTTATTCGCTTTAAATTTTATTATGGCGAATATCCAAAGGGGGAAAGCGAATAATGAAGTGCCGAAATTGCAAAGCCGAATTGCCCGATGAGCTGCATTTTACGTTCTGCGGCTATTGCGGTGAGCGCCTTGTCCGCGAGCGCAAGAAGAAAGACGAGATAAAAATACCCACGCCGCGTAAGCGTGGGCAGAAGTGGTATGTTGATCTCCGCCGTGAGGGCGTGACCGTCATTGAGGACACCGAAGCCGAAGCCAAGGCCAAGGCGATTGCCATAAGAGCCGGGTTTGTTAAGACTCAAAAGAAAACGGACTTGACACTTGCCGAAGCGATAGATAATTATATTGAAAATCGCCGGAACGTTCTGTCGCCGTCAACCCTTGCCGGTTACGGCTCTGTGAAGAAAAACCGCTTTAAGGCCGTAATGGCAAAGCCGCTGTCTGATATAAAGGACTGGCAAGCGGTGATTAACGCAGAAGCGCTTGTGTGTGCCCCTAAGACGCTTAAGAACGCATGGGGGCTTGTGTCACCGGCTATTAAATCCGCCGGTGTGGAGTTGCCCAGACTTACCCTGTCGCAAGTTGTGCCTAAAGACCCCGTTTTTCTTACCCCGGAGCAGATACATGTCTTTATCGCAGCCGTCAAGGGAACGCCTGTCGAGATAGCCGCACTACTCGGCTTGCATTCGCTCAGGCGCTCCGAGATCGCCGCGCTTGATTGGTCAAATGTCGATTTGGAAAAGCGCACTATAAAAGTTTCCGGCGCAGTAGTCCCGGGAGAAAATTGGACACTTGTTGAGAAGCCGTCCAACAAGAACGCCACATCGACACGAACAATACCTATTATGATACCGGAGCTTTATGACGCTTTGACGGCTGTTAAAAATAAGCACGGTAAGGTCGTAACATGCTACATTTCCACAGTGTATGATTGGGTCAATGATATTTGTGCTGCTAACGGTTTACCGAAGCTTGGAGTTCACGGCTTGCGTCATTCTTTCGCTTCATTAGCCTACCATGTTCGTATGAGCGAACAGGCTGCGATGCAAATAGGCGGTTGGTCAGACTATGCAACGATGCGCAAAATTTACACGCATTTGTCTGCGCAGGATATAGGCCACGCAGAGAATGCAATGCGCGATTTTTACGACAATTTACCCAAGCAAGATTGATAGTTTACGCCAAAATTTACGACAGCATCGAAAAAGCACAGTATTATCAATGTCTTTTCGCTCTGCCGCAAAGGTTCGAATCCCTTACGGCGTGCCAAAAAGAGAAAATCCCGAAGTCGTTGAAACTTCGGGATTTTCTTTATTTATCAATGGTTTTCAGCATTTTTGCATCATATTTTTTCAACGTAATCATACAAAAATTAGCGTAGCAATACACGTTTTAACTTGCGATTTTACGTCAAAATTTACGACAACTTTGTTATGCGTTTTTGAGGATGCTTATAGCTTTCTTTATTGCCATGTGTTCGCTCTCGCCGCCTGCGGTTTTTAGCATCTCTTCGAGCTGTTCTATAGCGTGCTCGCTCTCATCGGCGCGGCTGTAATTTCTGCGGCTATATCCGTCATCCCGGCTATAACGCCCCATGCTGTCGCGCTTGTAGCTGTTGCCTCGCATAAAGCCCTCTGCATCCCATTCGCTTCTGCGGCTGTAGCCCTCGCCCATGCAGATCTTGTCGATATTTTTGATGCTGTGCACAAGCTTGTCGATAATGTCAAGTGCGCCGACGTTTAATTCGCCCTGTTCTGCAATGCTGTCGAGTTCCTCGCAAAGCATATCGCGCAGTCTTTCAAGTGTTCTCATACTCATGTTATTGCTCCCTTCACGCTATTCTGTCAACTATAAGATTTGCATTTGCAAAGTTGACTGCCTGACCGCTCGTGTTCTCTGCTGCTACAGTGAGGCAGCAATCGCGCGGTACGTTTACATTTGCGGCAACGTAGATATTAAAATAATTCTCAACCGCCGCCGGGGTTATCGTTGCCGTCGCACTGGTGAGCGGTTCGCCGTTTATCGCTAAAGCGGCCGTGATAGCCTCCACGGTGCCGCCGGTAGGTATGGCTATATTCGCGCCAAAGGCAACACGATAACGCGCTCTGCACTGGTTTGTGAGGCCTCTGAGCGTAACAATGCCTGCGCCCTCGCGGTGCACTATGCTGCAATTACCGGCTACCGCAGTCTCGGTAAGAGGTACGTTCTGCCCGGCTGCTACGGTCACGATGTTCGAGTTCGTAAATTCAGCCATCGTTTTCGCTCTCCTTTCCGGCGATACCGAAAGGCATCGACAGCGACATGGTTTTTATCATGTTTTCAAAGTAATCGCCTTTTTCTGTTTCGTTGACAGTCTTGATGATATACGCGAAAGTGTTAAGTTCGCTTACATCGAGCGTGCCAAGATCTACATCCATAAGGTAGTCAATGAATTTTTCTTTGAGTTCTTTGCAAGTTGCCATATAATCAGTCCTTTCATAAGAAATGCGGTGAGGCTATGCGCCCCACCGCTTATCGTTAGTATCGGTAAAGGCCGAACATTTTCGTAAAGTCACGAAAAAGCTAAACTATGAGATTTGTTATGCGCAGCTACCGCATGCCCCACAGGGTGCAGACGAAGCCCAAGGGTTACAGGTGATGTAAGCCGGAGTCGGGCAAGGCCGCAGCTGAGATACGAGGTAATTGTTCTGCGCAGCCTGCGAAGCCGCAAGCTTGAGATTCTGGTTCTCGGTCTGCAAATCCTGCATCTTGCTGTTGACGAGGAAATCGAGAATTGCCTTGCTGTTGCTGTTTGCGTTGTCGATAATGTCGCGTGTTGCGTTCTGCACAGTGTTGCGAGTATCGCAAGCCTGCGTTGCCATATCATAACGCACCTGAGCAATTGCCGCGCGGTTCTCGCAGCAGCACTCCTGAGCCTGCATCTGCATTGCGTTCAGCTGCTGCATAAGTGCGGCCTGCTGATTGCAGCGCGACAGCTCGGAAGAGTAGAAGCCGTTTGTGACCGCCTGGGTGACACCGGCGAAGCCGTTAAGCATTCCCGTGTTCATGGCATAGAAGCCGTCACACAGGCCGTTGTTAACGTTGTCAAGCTTTCGCTCGATGTTTGCAAAGTCGGAAGTCAGAACGTATCCGTCCATCACTCCGCCATTGTTACCGCCCCAGCCGTTGCCGCCCCAGCCGAAAAGCACGATGAAAAAGAGGATTATCCACCATCCGTCACCGCCAAAACCGCCGAAGCCGCCGTTTGCTGAGGTTGGTGCAACCGGCATGGTCATTACCGGCGCATCAGAAGAAATCGCCATTGTTTAGTTTTCCTTTCGATATGTATTTACAAATACCCGGCCGGATAAAATGTACCTACTTCATAAGCGCCTGGAACTGTTGCGCAAAGCTCTGCGCTTGATTGAGCTGCTGCTGTGTTATTTTTCCGCTTTGCAGCATTTTTTGCACTTCCTGTTGCGGGTCTCCCTGAAACGTGCTTTTAAATTGCTGAAAGCGCTGCACGAGCTGCTGAAACTGCGGATTAACTCCGCCGCCGAGAGCTTCAAACAAAGGATTACTCATTGCTTACCTCCTTCGGCATAAGCGCCGCAACTTGCTTTACAAGCGTCTCATACTCCGCCCGGGTCACATAGTCCGCAGTCGGCTGAGCCGGTGTGCTCTGCGCTCGTTCCGTGTAGTCAAGAATGCGCATAGTCGGCATGCCTGCCGTGTCAACGGATTTAAGATAGATCGTTTGCCGTTCGCTGTCCCAAAGCGGAACAGTGTTTCCGGCAGCTACTAAATACGCTTTACCTGCCGCCTCTCCCTGCACCCAGATCATGCCCTGCTGTGCAGGCTGCTGCTGTGCTCGCATCTGCGCGAGGTTGTCCATCATAGGCGGCTGATAATATGGTTGCCCATACATGTTGCCGTAACCGTAAGCCATGATTAATCCTCTCTTTCAAAGTAATAAACCGGCACTTCCTCGCCGCTGTCCCACGTGTCGTAGTAATCGCCGTTTACGACGGCCACGACGTGCCCGGACAGTGCAAGGACATAAACGCCGTGCGGATGTTCATCGGCGAAGGCGGCGACTGTGTAGCACTCCGGGCAAGCATCTGGCAGCATGCGCTGTCTAAAGCCGTTGGCTTTGAGGTAACTTCCCCAGACGCTGTTTCCCGAGGGCATGTCGTGCGCTCTCAGACCTTCAACGCACAAAGCGAGATAGGTCTTTTCCCAGTCCGTTCCCATTGCTTTTGCAATTGCTCTCACTGCGCAATCGCCGACGCGCTTAGCGCCCGGATTAGGATTAAAAAACACGAACATTTCGCCGCCTCCCTTTACCTAAAGCTTAAAGCTTTTCCGCTTTCAAAGGGGGTAACTAATGTCCGTGTTATGGGGAAAATGGGCGTAAAAAAAGGGGAGGTTTTGCCTCCCCTCAGCTTTTGAAAAGCCGCTCGTAATTATGTTCTATTTTGGCTCTTGCCGTTGTGATTCTCTTCGAGACGGTTTTTCGGTCAAGCCCTATTTCTTCTGCTATGTCTATCTGCGGAATTTGCTGAATGAAATACAAATCCGCTATCCTACTGCCCTCGCGCCCGAGATTGGAGCTGTATATAAGCTCATCCCACTTCTCGCGCGGCAGCATTGCCATGTCCGGCCTGAGCCGTAATCGCGCCTGTGTCATTTATCACACTTCGGCTTATCGTACTCCATAGCCTGTCTGCTGTCGCTGACTCCGGCGGTTGTCGGGTCTGTGACTACGCCGAGAATGGTAAGCACCGCGAACAGCGCGTTTACAACGGCCAGCAGCTTGTCGCCCAGCGCGTCAAGCTTGAGATCGATGCCGAACACCGCCGCCACTACCTGAACAAGCAGCAGCAGCGCCGGGATAAGCGCGAGCCAAAAGGTTTTGTTTTTAATACGTACAGTCCAGTTGATTTTCATAAATGTGCCTCCTGTTAATGATGATGATTTTTCATGTCGTTTTCAAGATCGCTTATGCGATGGTTGATTACCTTAATCTGTTCCTCTACCACAGGCATACGCTTTGCAAACTTGTTGTGCTCCCTGACCTCTCGTGTCAGCTCATCCACGCGCTCTTCCATGACCGCCTGTGATTTGTTATTGCTGATAATAACGCCGATAAGCGTCAGCACGCCGGTTATGATAGCTACGACTACACTTTCAACCATTATTTTTTAATTATCCTCTCGCAAAAAATTATCGTCCTTAGCATGTCCTCGGTCAGGTCAACCACGCCGTCGCCCTTGCCCTGAATAACGCCGTCGGCCATAAGCTTCTTCACCGTGTCGCGGTAAAGCCCTTCGGGAACGTCGTTGACCGTTTTCCATCTGACCATATCCTCATCCTCGCTTTCTGCTGTATATTTCGGCCTGCCGAAGCCGTAGACCGTGCTGCCGAGATACCGGGTAACGCGCTGTACGGCGTTGCCGTAGTTGCCCTCTATGGTAACGAATGTATTGCCGTTAACGCTTTCGACAATGCCTGTGTGACATGGCAGGCCGTCGCGCGTGTCTTTCTGGAAATACTGGTCACCGACTTCGGGCTTGGTGTAAAGCCGTGCCTGTGCCGCGTAATACTTCGCCCAGCTCACGCAGCTTGCGCCGTATGGTCCGGTAAGGCACAGAACATCCTTTGCCTCGCTCCCGGCTATGCGCCAGAAGCACCACGCTACAAAGCTTGTGCACCATTCATAGCCGTTCTTCGGCGTGTTCCAGAATTTCGCCTTGTCGAGCTCTGCCTGAAACATCGTGAAGTTGCCCCGTCCGGCGTTGTCCTCGAAGCTGTATAAGTCCTTGTCCGACGCCTTTTCCTTATAGCCTATGTACTTTGCGGCTAACGTGAGCACTTGTTTCGGGGTTATGTTCATTCCGCATCCTCCCACGCGCTCGGCAGCGCCGACGCATCGTGTACAACATTATCCTGCAAGCACCTGTGTACCTTGCCGGAAGCGTCCTTGTAGCATTCGCCGGTCATGTACATGCCGCTCGTTCCGAGAGGGGCTACCCATGCTTTAGCCTTTGCCGGGTCTGTAGTGTGGCACAGCCCCCACAGAGCGCGAAGCGTTGACGGCCTGCCCTGATAATTCGCGGCGTTGTACGGCTGTATAAGCATCCACACCTGCCCCTCGTCCGCAACCGGCGTACCGGCAGGACATGCGCTGTAATCCTTCTGCGCGTCGAAATCGGGCACTTTGCTTTCCTCCGCGATTATCGCCGTGCCGTCCATCGTGCTTGCACGTCCGCGCAGATTGAGCGCATCGTCCGCGCCCTTTTCCTTCATTTTGGTCATGGCCTCTGTCTTCGTCATACGCTGTTGACTCCTTCCTTGTATGCCGCCTCAAGGTCGCCGGTGCTCACGGCGTTTTTCAGCTCGCTGTCCTTGTCCGCTACGACCTGTGCGCCGTTTACCGTTTCAATCTCGCACTTCGGCTCAGTGCCGTGCAGGCCGTCATCGGTAAGCCGGAATACGGTGTCGGCTATCTGCGTTGCCGTTTCGCCGGTCTCCGCGTCGGTGTATTCCTTTGCAATTTTCGCGCATATGCCCTCCGCCTCCGCTTCATTGCACAGCACATAGCAACCGTTTGTGTGCAGCCGGATATATACGAAGCTGTCGGAATATCCGGCGATTTCGTTGTCTACTTTTATCGCGTACATGATCTACACCTCCCGGTTCAAAAACAGAATGCGTAGGCAACGCCGTTAGCGTTGGCGGTAACGTTAATGCCGGCCTCGCCGGTATTTCCGACTGCGCAAGGGGTGCTGTCTCGCATAAGCGAACTCAGCTGCCAATCAGAAACGTTGCCGTCTACCTTCTTAATCTTGCTGTTTCCGGCGGCGTAGTAGGCGTACTGTGTGCCCTCGGCGTATTGCGCATACTTTTTAACGCCGAACACCTCGTTTTCCGTAAGGCTGAAAAGCTTCGGGGAAACGCTTTCGTTGTTTATCGTCTTGCTGACGGGTTTTACGGCACTCTGTATGTTCTGCGGCAGCTTTGTAATGAGGTTGTCCCATGTTGCCTTCCATGTGTATTTTGTGTTAAGGCAGTCGTGCAGCTGGAAGGTCAGCGGCGCTGTCCCGCCTGCGGCGTAGGTGTCATGGCTTTTGCCGATGATATCAATTTGATAGCCTGCGCCGTCTATCGTCATAGTCTTGCTGTCGCCCGCGACCCACGTATCGAGTACGCCGCCGCTTTGACAGGCAGCGATTATCTGCTCCCACGTGTTGGAGGCGAATGTGGGGTTGAGAAAATTCGCTGTCACCGCGCAGGTCTTGCTTGCAGGCGCGGTGTGGTTCGTGCCCTCGGCAACGCTTACGGTTATTGTCGCGCTGCCGCTTGCCTTGCCCGTAACGGTGACAGTGTTGCCGCTCACGCTTGCCGTTGCTATGCCCGGAGCGCCGCTCACGGCGCTTATCACACCGTCGCCCGTTCTCGTAACGGTAATGCTTGCGCTCGTTGTGCTGCTGTCCAGCGTCAGTGTCGTCGGGCTTATCGATAAGCTGCCCGCCGCCTTCCCGATACTCCAGCTCACGCTCTTCGCCGTCGTCGTGCCGTCAGGCCAGCGGTAATTTGCCTTCGGCGTAAATGTTGCCGTGTAGCTTCCGGCGTTCGTGCCGGAGGTCGTGCCGCCGATTGTCAGCTGCGTCGCGCTGTAGCCGCTCCATGTGGGGGACTGGCTGCTCCCGTTATACGTCAGTGCTCCGCTCTGACTCGGAACGGCAGAAATGGTCTTTTTATTGACCGTAACGGCGGTTGTGCTTGTTTTGGTAACTCCGTGCTCGGTGTAGCTTATCGTGACGCTTTGGCTCCCCACGCTTGTGAACGTTGTCGGGCTTATGCTGTAATTGCTTACAGCCGCCGAAGCTCCGTCGCTGTATGTCGCTGTGACGACCATTCCGGCGCTCTGGAAGCTGTCGCCGTATTCATACACCGTTTTCGCCGGCGGCGTTGTTACCGCTATGGACACAAGCCTTACGCCTCCGCCGCCTCCGACCATGTTGAACACTAAGCTCATGCCGTTGCCTCCGTTCTCAGAATGTTGACTGTAAGATTTTTCGTGGGCGTAACGTCGCAGTGAAAGCTCATCCTGCCCGCCATTGTCACATTGTCGGCGTAGATCATCGCCTCGGCATAGTCCTTGAAGCTGTCCCCTGCCGGGCATACCGTATAGGCATAGCCGCTTGCAATGAACTTGCTGTTGTTGACTGTCTGTGTGCCTGCGCTCCACCCTGCCGCCGTCAGCGTCACGGTAAAGGAGTCCGCCTTTCCGCTCTTGCCGTTCCACGCCGTCCTCTCTGTGGCGGTAATGTGCTTGACGGTGTTTTCCGCGTGGGTATTTAGATTGCTCTGTACGGTCTGTGCCGCGCCCTGCGCGTCCGCTCCGACCATTGCGGCGGTGTAGTCGCCTGCCTGAGGCGCAACAGCGCCGGAGCGTCCGTTGAAGCTCGAAACGCCGCCTCCGGCAACTCCCTGTGCGGCCATAGCCCAGTACTTGGCGTTGTTCGTGTCCTCACCGGTACGCGTCCCTGTGCCGCCGACTGCCCAGCTCTCGGACAGCTTGCTGCTTGCCTGTGCGCTCTGTGCGCTCGCTCCGGCGCTCTGTGCGCTCCCTGCTGCCGCGCTCTTGGCGCTCTCTGCCGCAGTCTTGGCGCTCTGTGCGGAAGTATTCGCGGCCTCGGCATCTGCTTTCGCGGTCTGCGCCGAGGTATTTGCAGCCTCGGCCTTGCTCTGCGCCGTCTGTGCCGCTGTTTTCGCTGACTGCACGGCGGTTTTTGCCGACTGCGCGGAAGCATTCGCGTCCTCGGCGCTTGCCCCGGCCGTGACCGCCGCCGCTTTCGCGCTCTCGGCGTCTGCCTTTGCGCTCTGTGCCGCCTGAGCCGCGGCCTGAGCCGTCGATGCTTTTTCCGTGGCCGTCTGAGCGCTCTCGACGCTTGCAGTCTCGCTGGCCGCTGCCGATGCAGCCGACTCTGCCGCCGCTGATGCAGAGCCGGAAGCCGATGCTGCCGCGCTTTCTGCCGCCGACTGTGCGCTCTCCGCTTTGCCTTGAGCTGTCTCGGCCTTGCTCTGCGCCGTTTCCGCTTTACTTTGCGCGGTCTCGGCTGCTGCCTGTGCAGTCTCCGCTGCTGCCTGCGCATCCTCGGCTTTGCCCTGAGCCACTTCCGCAGCGTCCTGCGCATTCTTTGCCGCCGTTGCCGACTGCGCCGCAGCAGACTGCACCTGCGCCCATATGGGCAGTGTGCCGGTCGATACGTCCTCATAGCCCTCATAGCCCTTGCGTATCTTGCCGACCGTCGCCCACACCGTAGGTATTGCGACCGTGTTGGCGTTGTCTGCGCCGTACACGCCGACCATGAGTATCTCGTCGCTTTTCTCAAGGCATTCCTGCGGAATGGAGCAGACGTTGTTTTCCCAATACGAATCGAGCACGACCTTTGTAACGTCGCCTGCCGTGAATATCGCGGTTCTGCTTATTCCCGAATGCCAATCGGCTGAAAACTCGAATTTTATCTTTGCATTTATCATGCCGCTGGTTAAGGTTTCGTTTTCCGTCACCGTCGCCAGCGCTTTGCCGATCATTATTGTTGTCAAAAGGCTTTTCCTCCTTTTTTTGCTTCTTGATTTCAGCATAACAAAAGAAGGCAGGGCTTATTAAGCCCCACCTCCGCATGTTTTTATTTTTTTAGCCAACTGTTACATTTTTCGATAACTTCGTTGACGCTGCCATAAACGCCGGTTGCATATAAAGCTCTGCGTATCTTCTCACGCTCTTTATTGTCGCCATTTATGTACGCATCTTTGTAACGCCGAGTGAGCGATGATTTGATGTTTTTCTCTTCAACGCCGTGCTCAGTCAGCTCATCGACTGCTTTCTTAATATCGCCGCCGTTGTCGATAGCATCGTAAAGCTTGGTGTAGTTGGAAGTCGTATCATTTTTCCACTTTTCGACCTCGAGCCACGCCTCGCCCTCGTCCATACCGGCATCGTCCTGCAAAGCCGCTATCGCTTCATCGTCGGTGAGATATCCGTCGTTCCATGCATACTTTACAGCGCCTTCTTTACTCGGCTCATACGACCTTATCTTGTCGCTTGCAAAAGTGTTATAAAGGCTTACACCCTCACGAGCTATGTTGTACAGCGGTATTCCGGTGATTTTGGACAGGACATTGACCACCTTGTAATATCCGCCGAACTTCGTGTATCTTGAGTCCTCGCCCTTTTCGCGTATTTCTCGGAAAATCTCAAGTGCTTTCAGTGAAGAATTGATTATATCTGTCAGCGGTATATCCGTACCGTTGCCGTACACCTCCACACCAAACCACTTTTTATCTGCGTCATCAAGTAGCATCTTCGTAATATCCCACACGTTGCTTGCGTAAGGGAAATAGGTAAGAGGATTAAGCTCATCGGCAAGCTTTACGCGCATTGCTCTTGTCCACTTCTGTCCGAACGTGCCGTATTCGTCATCGTCGCGCCACGCATCAGCGAGAGAGGCAAGCGCCGAGTTAACGACTGCGGCTACAGCTACGACTATGCATGTTTTGCTCAGCCTGCTGTAATCCGAGGGCTTGAGCTTTATACCCTTTGCCTGTTTCATCTGGATATCGAATATCTCGCTTGTGACAAGGCTTGCGGTTGTCATAGGTTCTGACATGAACGAGGTAAAAAGTCTTGCGCCCGAGCTGCGGTTTCTGGAAACCTCGCTCTTTGTAAGCACCGTATCAACGACCTGAGTGTTATAAATAACATTCTCAAACACTTTGCTTACTTTCGAGAAAAACTCTGCATCGCTTTCGCTCAGTCCTGTTTCTCTGCGCACCTGCTTCTTTGAAGCATCCCACAGCGCCGCCCATGTGACCTTATCCGCAAACTCAGCACCTTTCATGCCGATCTCGTTTATCTTGCTTATCGTGCCCTGACTATGCTTTATAAGCTCCTGAACGCCTCTGCTGACGTTGACATCGTAGAAACCAAGGTCTTTCCAAAGCGCTATACCGGAGTGCTTGTGCATTTCCTCAATGTTTTGCTTGGTGCTTATACCTGCGTAGTTTTTCAGGCTCGATATCAGGTCTTTCGGGTCAAGGTAGAGCGCCGCTCTTACTATAGCCGACGGCTGCTGTATCATAACTCGCGTGTTGTACGCGACCGCTGCTCTGTTGACGCGGTTTATCATTCTCGAGTTAACGCTGCTGTCTCCGCGCCCCTCTGCGCCGTTGTACGCTTTGATTATGCCGGTAACAAACTGCTCTGCAAATCCTCTGCCGTTTTTATCGGAGCCAAACGCCTTGCGCATCTCGGTACGCAGTGACGCGGTAACATTGCCGCTCTCGTCGCGCACTTTGATATTGAACCATTTTGTCATATCCAGCAGCGGCAGCGCAAAACTGCGATACTGCGCCATCTCCGACATATGGTTTGCAAACACATCAAAGATATCGTAAACAACGATTGACTGGTTTGCTTTTGCGCTCGTTTCTTTTGTAAAGCCCATATTGAGAAGCTGATAGAGGCTTGCGTTGTCGGTCTTTTCGTCAACCTTGCTGTCTGTTTCGGTGGTGTCTATCTTTATGGGGAAATAATTCTCATCCTTGAACATTTCCACATCAAAGCGCTTTCTCGAAACATAGTTGCCCCATTCGCCGCCGCGCTCGACCATAAAGTGCTGCAACTTATCGGCAACCTCTTTCTGCCGGCCTGTAAGCTCTCCGAACATTTCGTTAAGCTCAGTGTCGGTAAAAACGTGCTTTTCTTTGTCCGTTTGCAGATTAAACTTGCCGTCCTTAAAGTTGGCAACTCTGAAACCGCCCGAGTCAAGGTGCTGTTTTGCCTGTGAGCGCTTGTTAAGCTCGTAAAGGCTCATAAGCTGTGCAGAGGTAAGCTTTACGCGCTGATCGCCAAACTTAAACTCATGAGTTTCTTTAGCCCACTGTTTGACTTCTGCTGTGGTGTATGTGTCCTCTGCAAAGTCTATAACTTCTTTGGTGAGGAACGCCATGGTGTTCTGACCGTCAACAAATTCCTGATACATGCTTTCTCCGCCCTTGCCGAAACGTTTGAAAACATGTGCCGGCCGTGAACTCTCCCACATGATCGCTTGGTCAAGTCGGTTCGCCGCGAGCTTGCTTGTGAACGCCTTTGTTTTTGTGTACTCTCTGAGCGTTTCAATATCCGATTCGCCAGCCTCATAAACGTGCTGGAAAGTCGCGTTCTGATACAGCCTGTTCATATCGGTTATTGCCTTTTTCATTGTTTTGACAATATCCGATAGCTCTTTGAGCTGTTCAGAGGTCATATCGTTTATTGTGTACGTTCCCTTGTTGTTTCGCGCGAGAGTATTCACGCTGCTCACAAAGTCCGCAAGTTGCGTTTCAAACTCAGGCGGTAAGTCGAGATCGCTGTATCTGTCCTCTCCGACTTTGCTGTCGGCTATATATCTTCTGAGCCTGTCGAGGCTGTCGATATACTTCATGTCCTTTATTGTAGGAGCACCGCCGCCGAGCTGCTGAGAGCTGGTAAAGTCTATAGCGGATATGAAGTCTCTGACCGTGCTTTGAAGCTGACCTGGAATGTGTTTGAGCGTATTCTTGTGATCGGGATTGAGCAACCATTTGGACATCGTGTTAACGTTTTTCTCTATCTGCCCTCTGTATCGGCTTTTGAGCGCGGTTTCCTTGCGTTTACTGTCAAGACGCGCCACGCCCTCTTTGAACCGTTGAAGCTTAACCTCATTGCGTTCGCGCTCTTTTTTGACCGCGTTCTTTATTCTCTCGGCATTGTCCGCTTTGAGTTTTGCTTCTCGCGCGGCGGCTTTGTCTGCCATTGTCGGTGCGGTCTGGCGCACCTGATCGCTAAGCATGCTGTCAATTATGTAATTGCGCATATACTCTGCCGCTTCCTCGGCATAGTAACCGTTCGGGTTTGCGTACTGCGGCGCTGTACCGTCGAGCACTTCCGCAATGCGCTCAAGCTGATCGGCAGGGTTGATAATATCCTCGGGGAAATATCCCTCGCCGAACATGCTGTTAAGCTCTGCATACGCGCTGTCAACGCTCATGCCGTTTTTGTTAAACATAATACGGCGCTTATAGCTGTTGCGTATGCTTTCAAACTCCGCCGAGCCGTCATCCTTGAGCTTAACTCTCTTGAGATAACCCCTGAGCCTGTTGTGCGTCTGAACATCATCCTCATTGACTATTGTGGTGGCGTTGCTCACAACGTCCTCCGCGATATCCTGCGCCATTTCCGCAATGTCGGTGTAGCGCAGCTCTTTCTCGTTGAGAATATGCTCGCCGAGCTTGCTGAGCCGTTCGGTGATATCCTGCGGCTTGAGGTCTGATTCGCTCATGTCGATGACTTCTCGCGCAAGGCGGTTCACGTCGCTCTGGCGCACAATCTTTACCTTCGTGCGCTGCGTCTGACCTTTCCAGTAGTCAACGCGCTTTTTGAGTTCCCTGTTCTGCCGCCGCAGCTCGTTAAGCCTCTCCGGCTCGCGGGAAAATTTCTTTGATACTTCCGCTTGTTTGGTTACAACCGCGCTGACCGCGCCAAATTTGTTTGTGCCTACAATCGTGTAATCCTTTCCGAGCGCATCGGATAGATATGCCACAAGCTCTTTTTTTGTAAAGCCCTTCTGATAGCTGCCGGTGTTGCTGATATAGTATTCCATATTAGCTTCATCAATCGGCACTTTACTTGATGCATTGCGAACGTCTGTACCGCGAACATTGATAAACATTCTGCCGCCGTCGTTAAGCATTTGTCCCATTTTTACGACAAGCGCATCTCGCTGATCCTGAGGTAAAACATTCAAAACGGCGTTGCTGATTATCACATCGTATTTTTTGTGAAGTTTGCTGTAATCGGTGTACTTTGGTTTGTATGAACTGTCAGGGAACGGCTCTATGTCCTCGACGTTAAACCCGTATTCCTCAATACCGGCTCTCGTACCGTAGCCCAAGCCGCTTGAAGCATCAAGCACAGTGCCGTTAAAGCCCTCCGCTTTGAGCGCATCGTATATCTTGCGATAGCTTTTTACCGTGCCGCTTATCTGCGTCGGATTTCTGCTCTCGGAGCTTTCCGCATCGACCGCCCACAAGTCAGGGTGCTTTGCGCGTACTTCATCTGTTGTGCTGCCGCGCTCCCATTCGTTGTTCTTCGGCTGTATCGGCTTTACAGGCTCAAGGGAAAATTTTTCGTTGACATTTTCGGAAGAACTGCGTATACTGTTCTCAGAAGCACCGCGACGTGTGGCGGCATTTTGCCGTCTCTGGTCTCTCTCCATGAGATCAGTCTCGTCAGCGGTGTTTTCTTTTATGTTAACAATATCGTAAAGATATTTTTTGCCGTCAGACGAATTGAGAATAACAAGCTCTGCATCAAAAGATTTAACGCTGGTGATCTTGCCGTTCTGCTTAACAGGGAATGCAAACGCAGTCGAATATCTGTAAACGCCGTATTTTGCGTCTTTGTTCGCTGCGTGCTTTGTTTTCTCCCAGCGCCGGTTTGTAGCGATTTCTATCATTTCGCCAAAACTGCCGATAGTCTTTTTCTTTGCTCTCAAGATTGGCTGATTATTCCTAAGTAGAGCCTTCGTATACTCAGACTGCGTATACTCCTTAGGTAGGTTTTCACCGATATAAACCCTATAGCCACTTTCGAGTATCGTATACGCCTCGCCGATATGATTTGCAATATAAGCCGCGACCTTCTTGTAGTTAGTCAAATCCTTGAGCGACAGAGGATTGTTTTCAATCCACGCAATTTTTTTACCGTTGACCTCTCGCGAATACATTGTGCTGTTCTTCGGCGGTGCTCTGCCTTTGTTCGCGGTCTCGGCGGTGTGTTTACGGAAACTTTCCTGCACCTTGCCGTAGCCTGCGCTGTCGTGCTCCGTTCCGGCAAAGATGTTTATCTTGCCCAGCGCGTCGCAGCACATTTCCTCAAACGCCTCGGCCTCGCTTATCGTGTCGCCGTATGCGTGTCTGTAGACCTCAACAGCGCTGTTAAGCTCTTTCTCCGAGAGGTCTGAAAGCATAGCGCTGCGCAGTTCGTCAAGGCTTATATCGCCCTGTGCGATTGCCGCGTGCCCCATCTCGTGGCGCATTATCTGCTCTGCGGATATGTCGGGATGGTCTGAGCGCACCATAACGGTTTTGCTCTCGGTATCGACCATGCCCCTGAACTCGCCGCCGCTGTCCTTGATATTGCCGCCCTCGAAATATTGAACGTTATAGCCGTAGCTTCTTGCAAGCTCACGGCCTTTTTTCATGCTCTCGGTGTCCTCGCCGGAGTAGTAGACATTCTCCTGCTCTACGCCGTTATAGACTACTTTTTGCCCAGCTTTGCCTTGAGCTGCGCTATAACCGCTTTGTCTGCCGCTATCTGTTCCGGCGTAAGCTTCGACTGTGCCTTTTTCCACTGAGGGTATTTGTCCTTCGGTATTCTGACCGTTAAGCCGTTGGCCGCTGTCGCGTAGACGTACTCCATTCTCGTTTACCTCCTGTGTGTTTATCTGGTTGTTTACCTGTGTGCTTACATTATCACCCTGCACCGCCGCATTGTCAACCGCCGCCTGAGTTGTAGATGCACCCATGTTATATGCTATCTCCGCCTGCGCGCGGTTCAGAACGGGCACTTTGGTAAGCGACTCTTTGTTCGCGCCCTGCTGCCCCATCTGATACACAGCATCAAACGCCATTTCAAACGCCTCGGGAGACTCGACGGGGGCGAGATCGTATGTTCTGCTTATAACCTCCGGGGAGACCGTATATCGCTCTGCCATGCTGTTAACAACGCTGTTCTTTGCCGCCATTGTGCGGATGTTAGCAACAGCGCCGCTCCCGGTCATGGTATTCACAGCCTGCTGCATTACCGGGCTGCTGTCTATAATGCTCTGCTCCGCTCTCGTCAGTTTTTGACCGCTTGCAGCCTTGGCAATGACCGTCGCGGTGTTATCGTCAACAAGCGTACCGCTGCGCTCAAGAGCATTGCGCACTGCCGGTGTGTCTCTCTCAGCCGTTATAAGCTGTTCAAGGTTGGCTGTTTCCTTGTCGCTCAGGTTTCTGTTGCCTCTCTTTGCGCTGTTGTCAAGGATGTTCTGATATTCTGCGGCGGTCAACTGTGCCTGAGAACCCTGTTCGGATGCAAGCCCTGCGTTTACAAGCTCGCGCTGATAATTTTCATACGCTCTCTGCTGCGCGTTCTCGGCGCGATACTGACCGCTTATAACGTTCGTTCCTGCACCGAAAAGGCCGAGAGTGCTGCCGATGATGTAGTCCTCGAGCATCTGCTCTGCGTCCATGTCCTCGCCCAGGTCAGACCAATCGCCCTTGCCGTCATCCAGCTTGAGCACACGGTCTGCAACAGGGTTCAGGATATCCGAGAGGACTTCCTCTAAGCCTTCTTCGTTCGCGCCGACAATGACCTTGAGCGCCGTGCGGCCTTTGTCCGTCTTTGCCAGTCGGTTTACAAGACCGTTAACAAGGCTCTCGTTTCTGATAATGCCCTTGCCGTATGCGACTTTGGAAGCAGCGCCGAAAAGCTTCTCTGTAAGCACTTCGATTGCCGCGCTCTTGAGGCCAGAGGTAAACTGGTCATTGATATCAAGGCCGTTGTTTCTTGCCTCCTGCGCTCCGCTTCCTGCCGCTCTCATTCCCATTGCCACAAGACCTGAGCCGGGGAGAATGGCGTTCATAGCCGCGTCACCGGCAAACTGCAAGCCTGCAATGCCGAAGTCAACAACGCCCTGTCCGAACTTGCCTAAGCCCTCTTTTGCTATCTGCTGATACTCATTCGAGCGTGCGGCAAGCTCATCGGCGGTGTCAAAATTCTTTTGCCCTGCTCCTGCAAGCGCTGCATAACCGCGCTCAAAGGCCTTTTGGCTGTCCTCATGCTGCTTCTTGAGACCGCCCTCGCGCGTGTTTATGTCCTCGCCGTTGAGCATTGCGTCATATCCGGCTTTAAGCCTTGCGCTGTCCGCTGCATCTCGCGCTTTTGCCTGCGCGTCCTTTTCTTTCAGCAGACCGAAAAGGTTTGAAAACGCGCCTGCCGTGCTGTATATTGCAGCGTTCGCCGTAGCGTCAAATCTCGTTGTTTTTGACGCGCCGTAATCTCCTGCGCCCAAAGCGCTTATCTGTCCCGGCTTGCGCTCGCTGCTTTTTTTGCCGTAAGATATAGCGTCGCTGCCCTTGGTGAGCTTTTTAGCGTTCCCGGCTCGCTGCGAAGCAGCGAAAGCAGGGTTGTTACGAGCAAGAACTTCGCTCACTCCGGGCAATTGTCCTCTATTCTTACCAACTTTGGATTTAGCACTGTTTGTGCCGTAACCCTTGGCGATTGCCTGTGCTTTCTGTGCATAGGCTTTTTCGGTCTTTTCGCGCCCTGCTTTTGCAGCTGCCTCTATCTGCTCTTTTGTAAGATTTATTTTCTTCGCCATCTTTAACCCCGCTGAACTTACAAGCTGATATTTGCCTGAGATTTAAGCTTTCGTTTGAGAACATTTATATCATCATCGGTTAAACTCGAGTTTTTATTCCATGCATCGACGAGCGAATTAAGGCTGTTATAGTTTTTGCCGTTCCATGTGAAAATGCCCTCGTCAGGGTCAAAATTAAGCTGACGAACTTTTTTTACTGAAATACTTCCATCTTTGTTTACCTTGAAGTCTTTGCCACTCGGATACCTATTTCCCCCTCCGCTGCTCCTGCCGCTTGCACTCTGCGCCGCCTGAGCCGCAAGCTGTGCGTAATAGTTTTTAAGTGTCTGCACATACTCATCGCTCAATCCGGAACGCAAAACGAGATCGGCAGAAGGCGAGCCGCCAACCTCAAGTATTGCTTTGACCTGATCTGCCGCCGCATTCATTTGAGACTGTAGCTGTGCATAATTTGTCTGTGCTCTATCATAGTCCTGTGCATCCTTTGCCATGTACATGTTATACTGATCTTTAAGCTCATCGCCCTCATCCTGATACCGCGAATATGCCAGTTGATAAAGCTCCGGCACAACGCCGTTGAGCTTCTGCAAATACGCGTCATACTGTTGCTGACCGACTGCCTGACTGTAGCTTGAACCGTAGCCGCCCGTAAGAGCCGCCGCCTGACCCATTGTGTCCTGCATGGCAAGTCTGCCCTGATTAATGTACTGTTCCCTGTACAGCTTATACAAAGGGTCTGTCTCGGTGTCGTAACTGAAGCTTTCTCTGTTTAGGAGTTTGTTGAAAAGCTCATTTATCTGTGTATCATACTGCGGAGTATAGGTGTAATTGGTCTTGGCGTTTGGAAGCCCTTCACCGTCTATTTTTGCATTGCGCTGCCGCTCGTATTGAGACGCTGCGGTATAATCGCCTTTACCAAATGCCTGATATATCTTCTTCATATAATCCGTGCCGCTATCGTATTCAACACCGTTGTATCCTTTGGGAAGGTACGAAGAATATTTGTTGGTCTGGGCATAGTTAAGCGCTTCACCTTGAATTTTCGCGTTTCGCGCCTGCTCATATTTTGCTGCTGCCGTATAGTTGCCAGCAGCAACAGCATCGTTTATTTTTTTCTGATAGTCGGTATCCCTATCATATGTCGTTTTTTTGATTGCCATATTTATGCCTTCCTTTATCTAAATCTTTAGTTGCAAAGTGCTATGCTGTGCGTTTCCACATATAGACCACTAAATAGGGCGGTAAAGTATTAAATGCCGTTCCGCTGCCTGTAGCACCTGTCGGAATACCTTGAGCAGCTGTTTTAGCGCTGGTTGAATAGCTTGCATAGTCCAAGTTGGCCGATATGCTGCCGCCGCTTGTCGCAACGTATTGAGGGTGGGTATGGCTTGGCAAATTAGCAGCAGTTAGCTGACATGTAGCGGCACCGCCTATTCTGCCATTGGTATAGGAAGTACCGGCTCCAAGCAAGAACCTATCCTGAATCTGCGTCCAACTGCCACCAAATAACTGTGATGGATCAGTGCTGTTAACGCTCATATAGATGCTGCCCACTGGATATACTAAGTCTGCTATGCTGCTGCTGGGATCGTCACCAATTCCAAGGTCAGCCGCCAGCTCTGAGGCAGTTCGGTATTCTATAATGTTGCTGTTAGTGAAAACCGCTATTTTTTTAGCCGCCGTGTTCATTCTGCTAACGTTTGTCAAGCGAACATCACCGTTTATCTCACCACCGTACTTATCAAATTTCGATTGAAGCTGGGCGGTAATGGTTTTGTTCTGCACGGGATTTTTGCTGCTTCCGTCCAGATTTTCTTCAACGTCGGACTTATTGAGCTTGTCATCTAATGCTGCTTTGATAACCTTGTTCTGAACAGGATTTGCGCTGCTTGCGTTTAAAACATCATCAATCGCAATGCTGTCGTTAAGCAAATACGGCAGGTTATCCGATAATTCCAGCAGATATCTCTGCATTGCGGCAATGTTTTCTTCCTGCGTTCCTTTAAATAAAGGTGATTGCGGTGGAATAATATTCATCGAATGTCTGTACCTCCCTCAAACAATTTGCTCATGCTGTAAAGTCTGACCTCGCCGCTGCCGGTAAGCTTTATTCTGAAATGGTCACATCGTCTCGGTCTTACGGGGATCATGAAAGAAGTTGTGCCGGTTCCCTTGATGTGCCCTTGATGCTCCCACTTTCCGCTTGAATCGTACTCAATATAGATGTCCATGTATGAACCTTTCGGCAGCATCATACGCATGTTGAAACGGCTGATGTACTTTTGCCCTGTATAACTGTAGCCTTGCAGACCCGTGACAGCTTCCCACTCCGGTACGCTCTCTTGTGCGCTCGTTTTGTTGTAATCGCTTATAAGATGTATATCATAGCTATCAGTGCTCTCCTGCGTTACGTATAAAGTATCTCCGTTCACTGAGCAAAATTGCACTGCGTGACTTTCGTCCTCTTTATGCCACAATCCCTTTGCAGCGTCGTAAGCAAACATCGCCCACTGCCCGCTTGAATTCTTCATTGAGATATAGTATTTGCCGTTAGCACTGCCGCCGGCAGCATCTGTGTAACGCTCATCTCCAAGGTTGTCCCCTGTAGAATATGTTGTAGAACCGTCAAATGCCGCAACGCCGTTACGAGATTTGTAATAGCAAACATTCCCGACCATTGCTACTGAGCCGCTGCAACCGTCCTGCACGCCGTCTATCACTTTATCCTGTATCTGATGCGCTCCTGTTGACGATACAAAGACCTTGTGGAAGCAGTTTTCTTTGAAAAATATCGGATATCCGTTAACATTCGCAGCGCCTGTAAACTTGCCCGGTGTGCCGCACGATGCTTTATAGCTGTCTGTGGATATGCCCTGAAACACATTCCAGTTAGTTGCATCACCCAGCTTGCAAGCATATATCTCATTTATTCCTTTCATGTTTGCGCTATCAGACTTCCTATAGTGACAGCCCCACAAACGATTTTGCGCTTGTATGACAAAATCCATATCAGGGACTTCCCTACCCATATAAAATATACTGCCACTTGAATCAATGGTTTGAGTTGCGCTTATCGTACCGGCTATAACATGCTCAGTGGTATTTCCTTCAACCCACGACTTAACTATTATGTGTGTCCCCTCTATGCCGATCGTGTCTTTTTTGTTATTTATAGTTGTGGATATTCTTACCGCATCACCGGCTGGAAACGTATATGATGCATAAAAGTCATCGTCCTTCGGAGCAATGGTTATACGCACATATGTACTTGTCCCGGAAGTTATAATTTTGCCGTCCGAATCGCACGGGCTTATCTTGACATAAGGCAATGAGGCAGAAGTCATAACAGCCTGGCTGTACATTGACAGACTGTGTGAATAATAATAGCCATCGGCATTTTTCTTTGTTTTCACTTTAATGCCTCTTGGGAATATAACTAAATCATCGTTGAAAAAAAGTAATTGCACTTTGTCGGAGAATAAGAGCTTTCCCAGATCCGCATAATCATCATATGTGATAGCCGTCATGTCTTCGAGATTACTGTAATCCGGCTCGCCTGCCGTATAGCTTTTGTATATTTTATAAAGTCTCTCTGAGCTGTATTGGCCGCCGGACTTGTTCCCGATAACATACAAATCTCCATTACTGTCTACAGTCATTCCACCTATGTACGTAAACACGCCGCTCTGAATGAGACTTCGTGCCGCCCTGTTGCCCATGAGCGGGTAATAGTCCGACGTGAGATTTTTCATATCATAAAACTCTCCGTCGCCTATTTTGAGGTTGTGGTTATAGCCTCCAAAAGTGTCCGTTAACTGTTCCGTTAACGTGCTTTCGGGAATAGTGGTATATGTAGGCATTTTTACCCTCCTAAAACTTAAAATACGTACCCTGCGGCAGCGGCCTGTGCGCCGCGTCATACGCCTGCGCAAATCGTGTGTATCCGTCGTTGTAAAACAGAACGGCTTTGTTGTACTTGGCATCCTCGCCGTTCTGCTGCGCTATCTTGGCCTGTAGGTAATTAACATAAATATCCTCTGCATACGGCTCAGGAACCAGCAAGTCAGTTGCTATGTCCTCTGCTGCATACTCAGGCTTTTCAAACCTCTCCGCGCCCTCGTGCGTGGCTATCAGGTCTGTATACACCATCTGGTCAATAGTCAGCAGCCATCGTACCTTTTCGGTTTCATCGTATGCGTTAGGCGTAAGCTTATCGGTAATGTCTATTGCTTCTGCAATTGTCATATTGTTCTCCTATTAAAATAGCCGCCATGAGGCGGCTGTTATTTTTGATATTAATTAGTGCGCGGCAAATTTCATCTCGTCGATGTGCTCGTCGAGCATGCGCTGAGCGTAGTTGGAGCGCTCGATCTCGTCCGCGACTTCTTTCGGGACGAGGCTTGTTTTGCCTTTGGGCAGCAGATAGTTTTTTCCGTTTATCGATACAAACAGATCGGGGTCACTGTTTCTGTCGCCTCTCGGTATAAACATTTCAACTCTTTCATCTTCTGTTTTTTTAGCCATGTTTTGCTCCTCTCAGGCGGAGGGGCAGAGTGTTCCGCCCCTCCCGGGATAATTACTTGTTTTCTTCGTCAGTCGCGGAATACGAGCTGACGGACATCACGCGGAGTACGCGCTCAGGATAAAGGATAGTTGCGCCGTTGGTCTCAAACTTGTAACCGATGGTGCTAAACTGGTTAAGAGGACCGCCGATTTCGTCCTTATCGTGGGCGATCATCTCAAGGCCGCCGCCCTCGGGGTCGATAATGCCGAAACCGTCCTTGCCGAAGAAGTAAGTCGCATAAGTAACGCCGTCGGACTTATTCTTGTAGGTGGTGCTGCCGGAATACTTGTAGCTTGCGCCGAGAATAGGTGCATAGGTATCCTCGATGAAGCGGCAGCCGTGCAGCTCGCCGATCTCACCGTTGAAGATCTCGGAGGTAGCTGCATACTTATGCACTTCAATCCATTCCTTGCTCTGGCGCAGGTCATACGCAACAGAGGGATGGATAACAGCATAGTATTTGCCGTTTATCTTGGGCACACGGTCTTTCTTGAGCTTAGTAACGGCCTTGTTTACCATGGTGGGGGTAAGCAGTGCCCAGCCGTCAGGAGTCGAGCCGCTGCCGCCGGAAGTAGTGCCGCCTGCGCCCATGGTTGCCGGGGAAGTAGGAGTAGAAACTTTAGTGCCGTCCTCGGTGACGTTATCGCAGTACATTACGTTAGTGCCGACAAGCAGCGCATCACGGATAAGGGTTTCCTGAGTAGCCGCAGCGGATGCGCCCATTTCCTCGGTCGCTGCAAGAATGACATCGTCATATGCGCGCATCTCGAGCTTATCGGTGATAGAGGTGTAAGTGCCGTACTGCGTGATAGATGCCGTCAGCTTGGTTGCTCCAAACTGCTGACCGGTGGGGATAACGCCTTCCTTAAGCTCAGTCGCCTTTGCAAAGGTGTTAAACTTACGCCATTCAACAGTGGTGCCGCCGTTCTTGGGCAGCCTCTGCTTGCGGCCAAACTGCGCATAGAACATCTCAACTCTGGCATTTTCGAGCAGCTCAGTGTCATAGAACGTCTTAAGTTCGGGTGCCATCGTGTTGGTGGCAGGGCTGGCCGCGACGGCCTCGCCGGTGTATGCGTTGGTGTAGTTGGAGGTGCCGTTGCTTACAAGGGTGTTAACAACAGTACCTGCATCTGCAAAAATTTGAATCCAATTAAAATTGATCATATCGTTTCCTTTCATGGTCATAGGCCACGCGGAAACGCTCAAGGCTTAAAACTGCCCGGGATATATCTTTTCACCCGATTTGATCCGGGCTTTCAACGCCTCTCTCTGCTCCCGTGTGGCGTTTCTGTAATCAAACGTCTGAATGGAAGCGTTAGAGGACTTGGGAACGCCGCCCTCACTCGGGCGCGATCTATTCGACTGCACAGCATTGGACACCTGCTGTACCGATGCTTTCAGCGCTGCCTGCCGTATGCTTTCCTTTATTTCATCACGATGCACAAGCTCATATGCATCCTCGAGGGAAAACATCAAGTCAGGCGCGGTCAAGCGTCGGAATGTAGGGTTGTCCAGCTCTTTCCGCAAATCAAAGTTGGGGTATTTTTTCTGAAGCTCAACGGCCTGCGCGTTCATCTTTCCCAGATGCTCCATGAGCTTCTGCTCGTTGATAAACTGCTGCTTTTGCGCTTCTGCTGCTCTTGCCACAGCCTCGGAGCGTTCGAGCTGCTTTGCAACCTCAGTCGATACACCCAACTCCATTGCACGATCTTCGTAATACTCGTCATCATCCGCGACCGCTTTTGCGATTGCGTCATAATCTCCCGAGTCTACGCCGTACTTTTTGGATAGCAGCTGCAACGCCGGAGCAAGCTTCTCAAGCCCCTCGGCATCCGCCTTGTACTTTGTCTTTGCCGACGAGACTACTTTCTGCATCTCCCGGTTGTAATCGGGGTCTGCCATGATTTCATCCCATGTAAGCCGCTTTGCTGTGTCTTTAGTCTCTGTTGCCTCTATGGCTTCCTTTGGCGCAGCGGCGGCCTGCGCATCGGTTTTAGGCTGATTAACAGCCTTGCCATATTTCGCCCGTCCGAGTTTTTCCTTAGGCACTCCAAGCTCTGCGAGCCTGTCAGCCGTGGTTTTCGGTGCTGTCTGTTCGGCGGCAACAGACACATTAACGCCCGTGTTCTGCCCGGCGGCGGCAGATGTTTCGCCCGAAGTGGCTGCACCGCCATCGCCGGTACCGTCCGCGAATAGCTGCAACCAACTGAATTTGTTGTGCATTTACATGCCTCCTATTTATTTGCCCGTAGGTGGGCAAGTCCGTCGTACCGCCTGCAGGGCTCGAACCTGCATCTCTATCTCTCCGAGCGTTTTACCGTTAAACTAAGGCGATATACAAAAGGGGCGGAGAAGGGGGGGACTCCGCCCACAAGGAAGGAGAAAGCAGACTATTACAGCCGCCGTCTGCCAGGGCGGCATCTTAAAGGAGGTGAACTTGCTGTCTCATGCAACCCACGTTTTCAGCATAGCATTTACTTATGCTTTGCTTTCAGCCCCACCTTGCGCATTTTTTTCAGTTTCTGTGAAAATTTTTATGTATTCCGGGTATTCCTGCATCAGCAACACAAAGCCCTTGACTATTACCGACATTTCAACGACTGCCACAGGGTCATATCCAGTCAGTTTTATCCGTGCTTTTCCGTCAGATATATCCACTTCGGTGATATCTTTGGAACTTTCCTGCAAAATAGCCGCTGCCGTGCGCACAAGGATTGTCGCAGCCGCGCATATCAAATCCTCGCCTTTGGGCGCGGACCGCGCATGCCCTTCGATTTTTAATTCGAATGTGCTGCCGGTGCTGTTTACGCATACGTTTATCATGTCGTTGCATATCCTCCATCGGGCATTGCCGCCTCGCGCGTCTTTGCCCGGGCGTTAGACACCTGCGCATGTTCGCGCTTTGCCGGGTCTTCTGCAATCTGTATATTCGCCTGCGGTGTGCTGATCTGCACGTTGGTCTGCTGTGCTATAGCCTGTATCTGTGTAAGCGACTGCGCATCACCGCACTTGGCCGCGAGCAGTGCCGCGACTTGCAGTACCGTGTTAAATCGGTCGAACAATGTGCCGTTCTGCTTGATGGTTTTGCGGACATCGTCGATGCTGTCAAAATCCATCATTGTCAGGCATGCAAGCGCCTGGTCTGTCTGCTGCGGATTGAAAAAGCCGAGATTATAAAACTGCAAAGCCAATTCGTTGTTTGACATCTTGGTGTATGCCGTGCGCTTCTGCGGAACGACATTGATATCAAACTCCGGCACACGCTGCCCGATATCGTATCCGGCAAACATCTGTGTCTGCGGCTTTATGTGCTCGTTGGAATAACTTAAGAACAATTCCTCGCCGCCGTCGCCCAGAATGCGGAACTGGCGCGGCGCATCGTAAAACTGCCTTATCAGCTCTATGACAAGATAGTTTAATTCGCTGTATGCTCTGTAGCTTGCCTTGGTGCTGTCTCTGCTGCCTTTGCCGCTGGCTTCCTGCAATGCTGCTATTGCGCTTGCAGCCGTTACGCCGCTGCTTGTCGTGCCTGTCGCAGTTTCCGTGTTGCCGCTGGTTTCGCGCAATTCGTTGATGCTAAGCTGCAGCATGCTGATATAGTTGCCGTCAAGGTTATCGTGCGTAACAGGCTTTAGGTTATCGTCGTTTAAGCTGCCTTCGACGTTTATGATGGTTTCATTCAGATTCGTAAACTGCTCAACGTTTACACCGCAGTTGGCTTTCTTAAAGTATCTGGGCTTTGCGCCGACCATTGCATTTTCCACATACGCCGTTTTCATCAGGTCAATTTCAGTCTGCGGCGCTTTGCACAGGTCTACATAGCCGTATCCGCAAGGGCTGCCTTCAATGGGAAACAGCGTGTCAAACACATACGGGTATTTGCTGTGGTCATACCAGCCGGTCATTGCACGGTCAGGGTCATTTTCCGTCGCATAAAGCACTGTGCCCGGAACAAACAGTATGTAGTGCAGCACACCGTTTTTGTGATAGTACGCACTGATAACAGGCACTTTGTCCGTAGTGTCTACATGGTCATCGTATCTGTATTTGCTGGTTATAAAATCATGCGGTATATTCTTGCCCTCCGGCAGCTCAGCCGGGAACATGGCTCGGACTTCGGTTTCGTCCTGAAAATCGACCTCAAAGAAATACTTTGACTGCTGTATATCCTCGACTCCCGGCTCCCAAAACAAATTAAGGATGTTGCACTTGCGCACATCGATATCGCCCAAGCCGTTCATCTTGTTCTTATCCCATATGACCTTGTACACGCCTGTGCCGGTCTTTAGCTTTGACCACATAACCTTGCTGTATGTAGTCTCGAACTGGTTCTTTTCCAGCACAACAGGGATTATTTTAGACAGCATAGCCGCCTCTACTTTATCGCCCTGTTCCCTCGGCAGTATGTTAGGCTCAGGGTATGCATCCATTGCGTCGGCGTGTTTGTTGGTGATAACGTTATGCAGCCAGCCGCTTTTGCTACGAAAGCCCGGCTTTGCGTGGCCGTCCTTGTCTTCTTCAACATCGTTTCGCAGCTTCCACCAGTTTTCCGATGCGATGATACGGCTATCGACCGACTTCTTCCCGGCGCGATATTTGTTTAGTATCTGCATCAAATCCTGTATCTGCTGTTCCCCAATGGGTTTTATGCCAAGCATCTGCGCCGCAGTTTCAACGCTGCCAAGCTCGGGCGCTTTGCTGCCGTCTGCGCGTATAGTGTCCTTAGTGATATCCATTTGCTTTGTATCCATCCTTTTTGTATTGGTTCAGTGGGTCTGACAATATAACTTTTGGTTTTTGAGGTATTATCGGGCTTATCGGTCTTGCCATACACATATAACGCCATTCATCGCCTACGTGGTCTTCCATCGACGTGTCCAAATCTTCGGGCTTGTGTTCATCGTACATCAGCAACGGTATAGTACGGATGAACGCCTTGCAGTTGTCAAACACATACATGCGCGGATAACCGTTATCGTCAAATTGCAGTCGGTAATGGCATTGCATCCAGCCTGCAAGCCGCTTGTTATCGCCGGGGTCGAAGTATATGCCGTATTTCTCGGCAGTTTCTGCTACCGACACGCCGCGCGACACATCCCATATTGACGGGTCAGCAACACCAAGTATCTTGCGCCCTTTAAGCCATGGGTGCGTCTGCTCCGTCTCGCGGATGCGCTTAAACTGCTCGTCGGGAGTCCACTTGACACCTTCATTCGGCGTATCTGTGCAGCCGTACAGTTCCAAAACACGATACAGCACACCGTCATAGTCGATAGCCCACCATGCGCAGCTGAATGGCTTGTTATAGCCGAAGTCGTATGACCTGTATATCGTCCAGCCACGTGCCGCGCCTTCGTTCAAGTCAAATGCCGGTATAACATGCGTAAATCTGCGCTGTGCAATAGCTTCTTCCGGCGTTATCCCTGCCTTTGCGCACAGTTGCGCATCCGGGCGCGTTCTGAAATCTTCAAAGAATGCGCCGTCGAATATATCCCATTCGCCCTCCAACCACGCCTTACGCAGCTTAGGCGGCAAGGCTTCAAGCTTTTTTATATAGTCGGGGTCTGCTTCCATCAACGGCTTGTTATCCGTGACCTTGCTTTGAATAAATGAATAGTCCTCCGGGTTCTCCCCATCGGTATAGGCGCGGTCTATCGCCAACCGCTTCACCCAGCTGTGACCCACGCCGCCGGGGTTACATGTAACATATATCCGCCGTGGAAAATCATTCGCGCCACGCACGCAGGCCGAGAGCTTCCTAAACCGTTCTTCGGTTTGGTGGGTACCTTCGTCCAAAAACAGAATATCCGTTTCTGTGCCCTGAAAGCGTTCTGCATCCTTGTCGGTATCGCAGTACCTAAACAATATTCTGCTGCCGTTCGGGAATGTAATGACCTTCTTCTGATCGTTATAGCTCGCCATGCGCTGTGATTTATCAGCATCATAGCAGTGCAGATCGCGTGTCAGCGGTACTATATGGTTTTCCTGCAATTCCGGGTATGTTTTACGCACGATCATGCATGTTATTCCTGGAAACTTGAAGCAGTACAGCACCGCCGAGACGCGCACGACGAAGCTTTTGCCGCCGCCGCGTGCGCCGCCGAAGAACACAACATGTGCCCTATCCTTTAAAAATTCTTGTTGTGTAGGACTTAGGTAGTCGATTTTGTATTCAGGCATGCCTATTTACCGCAGAAATCATCAGCACCGGCAATGATAACGCGCACCGGCTCCGGCTGTGCTTCCCCTGCTGCCTGGCGTTCAAGGTTTTTAATTCGCGCTTCCTGTTCGCGTTTATCTGCATCGGATTTAACGCCCTGAATTTCGGCAAGGTCTTTCATTGCCCCTGTGAGGCTTTTCAGGCCGCGTTTATCCTTTATAATATCCGCATCCGTTAACTGTGCTACAGCGCTGCATAGCTTGCTTGACAGCAGCCCAGCAGCTTCTAACAGGCTTTTATATTCCTGATAGTCAATTTCCAGCTGTGCTTTGATACGGTCTGCGCCCTTGGCCGCGCTATACTGCGTCCGCTTCTGCGCCCATTTTTCACGCTCTGCGCGTTTCCGCAAGGTGCTATAGGAAACATTGTGTTTCTCGGCAAGCGGCCGTGTGCCTATGTCAGTAGTGATGTATTCAGTTTTGATATCATCCCATTTACTCATGTTTTTATAATAATTTAGGTGGCGCTGCATTAATCAGCCCCACCTTGCACACTTTTTTAGTTTTATATGCAAATCGCATAAAATCCATGTCGATGATTTGTGTATTTTGCTGTTTTAATATTTTTGC
>ERZ1034882.179-NODE-179-length-36632-cov-8.980343_pt1 | contig 36632 bp, 64 predicted proteins | sample MGYA00520606_ERZ1034882 | MGnify/ENA primary metagenome ERZ1034882 (study PRJEB33766, sample SAMN09781726) | gut metagenome | biome: gut microbiome | host: Homo sapiens | place: Madagascar | study: EMG produced TPA metagenomics assembly of the PRJNA485056 data set...
TCTGGAAGACGGGCTCCGCCCACGTGGTCACCTCGTCGCCGTAGACCCACTCGAAGGTGGCGCCTTGAATCTTCGAGACGCTGTTCGACTTGTCCGCACCCAGGCAGTACACCTTCCTGCCGAAGATGATGGCCGTGTTGTCCGCTCGGATGTTGCCGACAACGTCCTCGGTGTAGAGCGATCGCATAGGCTCAAGGATGTTGCGCTCAAGGGTCGAGCGCGTGTTGCCTATCATGACAAGCAGGCCCTCGCCCTTGGCGGCCATTATCCGCTGCGGGATTGTCACCGCTATGTCGACGTACGATTTGCCGCTGCCCGTCGCGCCGCACTTGACGTTGTAGCGGCGGGTGCACTCTTGCAGGTACTCCTGCTGCATCTTGGTGAGCGGCATGGGCTACTCTATCGCGCTCTGGACGGAGGAGACCAGCTCCTTGGCGGCCTTGAGGACGGCGGTGTCGGTGTCGTCCTGGGCGGGCTTGTCGCGCCACAGCTCGGGCTGGCGGTTCTTGAGCCAGTAGATGATGGCGGTGGTGTCGGGGGGCTGAGTCTCCTCGGTCACCTCGATCAGCTCCACCTTGTTTCCCTCGGCGTCGAGCGTCTGGCGCTTCTTCTTGACGGTCCGCTTTGCCTTGCCGCACGCCTTGGCGAACAGGCTCTCCACCACCTCGGCGTCCGCCAGGGTCTTGGCGTCTTTTAGGGCCTGCCGAAACTCGGGGTGCGCGCCCTTCCAAGAGTAGAGCGTGCGCACCCCCACGCCGAGCGCCTCTGCTATCTCGGCGTCTGTGCGGCCGAGCCTGGCGAGCGACCTCGCCCACGGCACGTGCACCGCCGCGTCGTACTTGGACGGCCTCCCGCCGCTATGTTTCGAGCTGTTTCCCATGCTCCAAGGATGCGGCAGAGGTCACAGGGCAGAAGAAAAGCCCCGCCGAGGCAGGGCAGGGCATGCCGACGGGAATCGGCCCTCTTGGCGTTTCTCGCGTCCAGCCGCGCGCGGCCACGCTCACGACGTATTGCCCCGCGTCCATGCGGTGCACCCTATCCCTTCCCGAGCATCGCCTGCATGGCGCGCTCGCGCTCGCTCAGGTGCCATCGCTCTGCGGCGGCTCGCTCTGCGGCGGCTCGCTCTGCGGCGGCTCGCTCTGCGGCGGCTCGCTTCGATAGGAGAAGGCCACCGCCGAAGATACTCTTTCCTTGACTGCGCTGCTCGTCGAGCGCCGAGATCCTGCACGCGTCGCTTCTGCGGACTCGGAACGGCGTATTGTGCGCCGCGAGCCACTGGGCGCGGGCTGCCGTTATCACCTCGTCGGGGTATTCGTATTTCGGAACCGTCTTCTTGGTCGCCTTGAGCCGCGCGTCGTTTGCCTCGTTCAGCCTGCGCCCCAACTCTGGGTCGGCCTCCAAGACGTGCTCCTCGTCCAGGTTCGTTATGAAGCCTGTACGTACCACGGCACCGTTCTCGTAGGTGATGCTGCAGTCGCAGACGATGTGGTCGACCTCCATGCATCTCTTGCCGCTGAGGCACGTGAGCGACGGAGCGAAAAGGAAGAACCTGATTCCTCGTTCGCGGTAGAACGCCTGGATTCTCGCCAGAATCGAGAACGGCGGGTTGTCGACGACGACGCACCCATCCGGGTACTCGAATGATTCGAAGTCACCGCCAGGCCAGAACGGCCGCACGACGTCAGCCTCGCCGACTCCCCAACGCTCGCGCACGTAGTCGAGCACCACCGCGTATATCTCGGGCGGCGTATAGCAGTCGTCGGTGGTCTTCTTGGGTTTGAACTTCTCCACGAACTCGTCGTAATCGGCGAAGCTCATCTTGCTTTGGCTCATATCGCCCAATGGGTCGGGAATCCGAGCTCCTCGATGGAGCCGCAGATTTGGCCGACCTGCTCGGCCGTGTGCTCCTTGGCGTTCCCCGCGTACTCCTGGAGCCTGCCTATCGGCTCCACCGTGACTTCAAGACCGCCCACGAGCTCCTGTATCTGGGCCGCCGTCAGCCCCTTCGACCTAGCCATCCGCTCTCCTTCCGACCGGACCATTGTCGCGCGCGCGTCACTGGTGGTCGGCCTTCCACTTCCTCTTGACGTCGGTCAGCACCTCGCCGTAGTCCACGCCAGACGCCCTGGACACGACCCAGGCGCCGAAACGGCCCTCGTCGCGGGCCTCCCGAGCGAACGGCAGCCCCTTCTCCTCGCACAGCATCACCAGGCCGTACCTCTCGGCCAGCACTTCGACGGCCTTCTCGTACTCGATCCACATAGAGCCCTCCCAACTTTCCGCCTTCGTGGCCAGCAAAGATACTCGGCAGTTGTGGGGCTTCCGTTTCAGGCAGTTTTCCACCATGTTACGCCTTTGAAACGGATGATGCCCCGCCTGGACAGGCGGGGCATCATGGGAGGTTTGCGCCGCATGGGCGCGATCGGGAGGAAAGAGCGGGGCCGCTTGCGATGCCCCGCTCCCCCCATTGTCGCAGGCGCGTCACGCCCAGTCCTCTGCGGCCGCCGCCACGGAGGGGAACAGCCTGCCGTCGACGACCACGGGGCGTGGCCTGCCGCCGTTTCTGCCGCCCGCGCGCCTGCTCGGCCATCGCGCCCCGTCGGGCTTCATCCCAGCGCGCCTCCGCATCCTGCATTGCGAATCGCAACCCCGCAGTTATAGCAATAGTTCGGAACGCCGTACTCGCCGATTTTCGTACCGCATTGGGGGCAAAACACGCCGCCATCCATTTCGTTTAATATGACTGGTCTGTATGTCGGCCTGTCGATGAGGTCTGCCAAGCGATCGAACGCCTGCGCCTTTCTCAAGTTGTCCAAGCGTCCACTACCGAGGATGATGTTGCAGAAAGCTCGCCAGTCAGGCGTTTCGTACTTTTTCAGGTATTGCCGAAGATTAGCCGCAACTCTCTTCCGCTCATCATCGCTGATCATCGTTCCCTCTCTTTCGCCAGAGCTTCGCATCTTACGAGCCCCGGGCAGTCTTCTGCGATCGGGCACCAGGGGTCGAAGCGGTGGAATCCGATGCCGCCCGGCGCTGCCAGTATCTCGGCCTCGGTCGCGCGCCTCAGGCTCCGCTTGCAGGTGCTGGCGGCAGTGCACCCTGTGCCGTAGCACACGAAGGCAGACTCCCCTTTGTCTTCCGTAACCCTGCCAATCTCGGGGTCCTTGTATCCAGGGTCGTAGACGACCCAGTCTCCGAAGCTATAGGCCTCCATCGCGCCCTCCTTCCACGATGTCTGCCAGCGCGGCGAGGTACCCGCTTGCGTCCTCTGCGCCGCAGCAGCCAGCCTTGTCCATGGCGAGCACCGCGCCGATGCCGAAGATGGTGTAGTCGATGAGTGCCGCGCCGTTTCCGTCGGCCAGCTCGCGCAGGGCTTGCGCGAACGCCTGGCGCTCGGTGTCGCTAATCCTCATAGATGACGTCCAATCCGTAGGCCACCGCCGCGTCGTGCTCGATGCGGCATCCACGCGTGCTCTCCCAGCCCTTACAGAAATAGGCGGCATGGCACAGGCTCATGTTCTCGAGCGATTTCGCGAGATAGCAGAGCGGGACCTGCACCACGCCGCGCTCCTTCATCGCCTCGTCGCTGTACCATTCGTCGGTGAACAGGGTGTTCACGAACTCGTAGCCCATCTCCTCCAGCTCGGCCTTCGCCCTCTCGCGGGTCTCCGCGATCTCACCGTCGGTCTTGCCAGCCATCGGCTGGCTTATCATCGCCTTCATCGTCTCTCCTCCGTCTCGTCGGTTATCACCTTGCGCAGCGCCTCCACGCTGGTGTCGTACTGGTCCATAAACTCGTCCGCAAGCTTGGGGCCAACCTGGCTCCACGCCCACGCGCTGAATCCTTCGAGGAAGCCGATCGCGCGCATGGCCTTCTGCCTAGTCTCGGGCGTCATTAGTCATCCTCCTCAAACATCTCGGGGTGGAGCTCCTGCAGGAAGAATCGCCAATCTTGTTGAATGTTCGCGCTCTCGCAGTCGGCGTAGTCCCAGAACTCGCTCACAAGGGGTCCGCAGTTGGGGCATGCGTACCTCCTGAAGAACCCGCCGTAGAATTTCCCAGATTCGACTAGCACGCCTGACGTGCCGGATTCGATGCTCTTGCCGCAGTATGCGCATTCGTGGTGAGTCTTGGTCGTCACGGTTTCGCTTGGGTTAAAGAAATCGCTCATTCGCCAACCGCCTTCCTGCGGCGCACGTTTTTATCGTCCACTTCGGCGCAGCACTTCTCGCAGACATCGCCGATGCACTTCTTGTTGTCTTTCCAGAACTCGCGGGGATAGCTCAAAAAGAACGGGGTGGAGTACGTTCTGCCGCATCTTGCGCACGTCCATTCAAACGGGTCGCAGCTCACAGCCCCTCACCTGCCTTCGCGAGCGCCTTCGCGCGGCGCACGAGGTCGGCCATCATGGACGCGATGCGCTCGGTTTTCTCGGGGTTCATACCGCGCTTCTCCAGGTAGGCGCGCGGCGCAAGCTTCGCGTCCTCATCGATGCGCTCCCAGCTGTCGGGGCGCTCGTGGGTCAGGCGCGGCGCGTCGACCGTGCAGTGAGACGAGTCTGCGTTCTTCACAGTCACGCAGCAATATTCGCCGCCGACTCCGCTGATAGAGGTCACCGTTAGAGCCTCGTCCTCTCCGTCGCAGTAGACCGTGTCGCCCACGTTGATGGAAACTCCGTCGGCGTCGAGGACCTCGGGCGCGGGGCGCTTGACGCGCTCGCCGAACGACACGCTGAGCCTGCCGTCGATGCCCTCGCGCGAGCACCAGAGCGCCCAGCCGTCGGCGTTGAGGGTCGCGAGGTAGACCCGCATCGTCTCGCCCTTGTACTCGACATCGTCTCCAATCCTCACCAGCTCGCCGTCCTCGAAGCGCGGCCATTCCATGCCCTCGGGCAGCGCCCGCTCGGCGTCGATGCGACCTGCGATGCGCTCAAGCAGGTCTGCATAGCAGTCGGCGCACCGCCTGCCGTCGCACGATTCGCCGAACTCGCTCTCCATTAACTCTTTGCAGCCGAATCCCTTCGCGCGCCTAACGCTCTGCGCCTTCTCGCGCAGCCACTCGGCTGCTCCCTGCTTCTCATTCATCGTCATCTAAAACTCCTATGCAATCGAAAGAGCATACGGGCATGACCTCCTGGGCCATGTTTCCAGAGGTCGGGTCTAGCTCGTCGAGGAAGCACCCTCTGATGCAGCTCCTGCCGACCTCCCTCTCCTGCTTGGCTCTGCGCTCGAACACCTCTGGGAAGTCGCGGCGAATCTTGTTCCAATACCCGCGTCCCCCCTTGACGCATCCGATGCAGTTGTTGTTGCTGTATCCAAGGTCGTACATCGCAGGCCGCTTGATGCCCAGCTCGGCGGCGATGGCGTGGCAGTTCTCTTTGGTCAGCCCGCGCTCGATGAGCGGGAAGCTGACACCGAACTCAGACGCTGCCGCCGTCCGCTCGGCGCGCCTTCGCTCGTCCGCGTCGTAGCCCCACACGTACACCATGCCTGGATGAGCGTTCTTCCGCTCCCATTCCTGGCGCACTCGCTTCTTCAGCTCGGTCGTGCAGCACGCCCCGGCTGGGCCGTTGATGTAGCGCCGCTTCGCGATGACCTCATCCACGCTCTGCCGAAATCGCTGGTCGCCGATTATCTCGATGGGCCTGCCAAGCACCCGCTCTGCATCGGCCACGAAGCGCAGCGTGTCGGGATGCTGCGACGCCACGTTTATGAACACGATGCGGTCAGGCTTCGCGAGGTAGGCGGCGACGAAGCTCGACACGCCCGCGCTGAACCACGCGACCGTCTCCTTGTCCACATCGTTACCCATAGAGCCTCCCCCTCTCCTCGTTGCGCGCCCTGCATTCCTCCATGTGCTGCTCCATGTCCACAACCCCCAGCGCGTCGAGCAGGTTGCCCACCGCCTGGATTGTGTCCGCGCACTCGCCGATGAGCGCGCGTCGGTCGCCCGCGCACCAGCCGCCGTCCACCCACGTCTGCCACGCGCCGAAGACTTCCGCCGCCTCCTCGACGACCTTCATCGCCTGGGCCTTGTCGGCCTCCGTGGACGCGAAGACGGGGACTGTGCCGACCTTCACTCCCATTCGAAGCCCTCCCATCTCCCGCACGCGTCGTCCTGCGCGTCCTTGATGTTGTCGGACGCCCACGAGATCACGCGCATCGCGTCCATCCAGCAGGGGTCGTCCCCCGTCACCAGGGTGCGCGCCGCCAGCCTGAGGTCGCGCTCGCAGACGCCGTAGTCGCAGCAGACCTCGGCGTAGCTGGCGCACGTCCCGCATGTTTTACCCACGATCATCGTCCCTTCTAAGCTCCCCCATCGGCGGGAAGGCGAAGACCCTCGTCCTCCCGCAGACGGTGTAGACCATCTTGCTGAGCGAGGCCGCGTAGGCGACGAGCGGGTGCGCCGCGCCCTTGGGCTCGACCCGCTCGCCCTCCTTGCGCGGCCTCGCGACCTCCAGGTAGTATCGGTGCGCCGCCTCCTTGCAGGCGGGGCACCTGCACCCGCCGTTGAAGTAGGCGCCGTGCGTCCCGTGGATCATTCCAGCCCACCCCTCTCGGCCTTTTCGATGCGCTCTCCGATCCACCGCATCACGGGCACCGCCATCGAGTTGCCGATCGCCTTGTAGCGAGGGCCGTCCGGGCATTCCTCGGCAGGCTTGCCGCGATAGGGTATCTTCGTCCAATCGTCAGGGAATCCCTGAAGGCGCTCGCACTCCTTCGGCGTCAATCTGCGCACGATCACGTTTGTGCTCCTATCATCGAAAATCGTCTGGAGGTTTGAGGTGGAGAGGGTGAGCGAGACTTCGTCGCTCACCAATGCGCCCTTTCCTCCGCCGGCGCATCCGCAGCGGACTACCAGCGAGCTGCTCATAGTCCCACCATCGGCGGCGCTCCGCCGACCTTGAGCGATCCGCACATGTCCTCGTCGATTGCCGCTTTGGCGTTGTCGTCGGCCATGCAGAGCACCGACGGCCGAACGTCCATCCCCTCGCCGATGCCGCTGCTCAAGGTAGGCCCGCATGAATCGGGGGTGAAGATTCGCTTGCTTTGAGGGTCTTCGGGACTGAGGCATCCCGCACCGTCGACGAGCACGCCGGGGTTGTGCCAGTCGGCGGTGCATGTCGGCGACTGCTCCCGCTCGAAGCCTATGCTTCCGGCTCCTGCCCCTTGGTTGAATTTGAAGCCTGCGCACGCAGGGCTTCGTCGAGCTGCGGCGGCAAGGGCTTCCCTCTTTTCTCGGCTCGACGGATAATCCCCTCGCAGGCTTTCCGGCTCAGCGAGTACCTCGACGGGGGGGCAGACTCCAAGATGTCCGACAAGAAAGACACGGCGGCGTCGCTGGGCCACTCCGAAGAACTGCGCATCAAGTACCCGCCACGCCAGACCGTACCCGAGTTTGTCCATTTCGGACAGGAGCTGTCGGAAAGCCTCCCCGCCTTCGCTTGAGAGCGCTCCTGGGACGTTTTCCCAAAGAAACCAGCGAGGACGAACCTCACGTACCGCTCGAATGTATTCGTACATGAGTCCTGACTCACCTTGCAACCCCTCCCGTTTGCCCGCGATCGAGAAGGACTGGCACGGGCTTCCGCCCACCACCAGATCCACCTTTCCGCGGTACTTCTTCCAGTTCATCTTCGTCACGTCGCCGACGTTCGGCACCTCGGGGTACCGCTCGGCCAGCACGGCGCACGGGAACGGGTCTATCTCGGCGAACGCCGCCGGCTCCCAGCCGAGCGGCCCCCATGCCACCGATGCGGCCTCTATGCCGCTGAACAGGCTCAGGTACCTCACAGCAGCCGCCCCCATCCAGACTCGTCGGCAAGCGCCTCCTGGTAGCGGCACGGGCGGGCGGTGAGCTTGCGCTCCCAGTGGCCTCCGTCCCCGCCGACCCAGCGGAAGTGCAGCCGCCCGTCGTGGGCCTTGCGGTGGCACCCGCCCGCGTTGCCGCTGCCGCAGAGCGTCACCGTCGGCTTCTCGGCCTCGACGCCGCCGACGACGAGCCTGCCCGCGCCGCGCCTCACGACGTGGTGCTGGTTGAGCGGGAGTCTCGTCCCGCCGCAGACGGCGCAGTACGGCCTGCGCACCGAGGGACGGCCCATCATCGGGCGAAGCAGGTCGTTCACGGTGCAGACGTCCCTCATCGCGGCACCGCCTCCTCCATGCACCCGTCGCACCACCAGCCCGTCGAAGAGACGCTTGTCGCAGAGAGCGGCGAGCCGCACTTCGGGCATGCGGCGGGCGGCGCGGCCTCGGCCGCAGCCGCGACGCACGGCGCATCGGTATTTGGTAACCCTTTATGGGTTACCAATACCTTTTCTTTTCCTTTTATTAGCTTTGCGTTCGGTTTCCCGTCGGAAACCGACTCGGTTCCCTTTCGGTTTCGGCTTGGTTTCCCTGTCGGTTTACGCCCGCCCTTTTTCCCGTTCTGACGTGCGGTTTCGCGCTTCTCGCGGTACGCCTGTATGTTCTTCGCGGCGCGGGCGCTCATGACGGCGTCGGGGTTGTCTGCGTCGCGCTCGAAGAGGCCTATGTCGACCATTGTGGAAAACCATGTTTCGAGCGTCTCCGCGTCCGTGCACAACCAATGGCCAACCACCTTGGTTAGGCTTCGGTTACCGCCTCGGTTCCCGAAGACAACCAAGGGGGTTTCCTCTCGGTATATCTGCTCAAGCGCCACCCAGTAGGCGGCGACCGCGCCGGGGCCGTGCTCTATGCACAGCTCCGACAGCTTCGGGTCGCCCATGGCGGCGGTGTCGTGGTCGAAGTACAGCATCGCGCGCCGCCTCAGAAGGGTATGTCTTCGTCGTAGAGGTCGGCCTGGGCGGGCTTCTGCGGCGTCCTTGCCGAGCCGTACGGGCGGCCCCCGTCGCCGTCCTCGCGGCGGCTCATGAGCTCGATCTCGTCGACGACGACCTCCAGCTTGCTTCGCTTCCCTCCGTCGCTCTCCCACTGGCTCCATCGCAGCTTGCCCTCGATGGCGACCTTCGTCCCCTTCGAGAGGTACCGCTCAAGGGCCTCGGCGCGCCTTCCGAACAGCGTGCAGTCGATGAAGTTCGGGTAGTCCTCCCACTCGCCCGTCTGCGCGTTCTTGCGCCGCTCGTTCACGGCCACGCCGAAGCCCATGACGGACGTCCCTCCCGCCGTGGACCTGATCTCCGGGTCGCGGGTCAGGTTCCCGCTGATGCATACTCTGTTGATGCTCATAATTCTTTCCTCCCTCACAGGTAGTCGGGGTCGCCCGCCTGGGCGCGCTTGATCTGGTCGTAGACGATGCGGCAGTCCTCGCGGTACACGTCGACCGCCTTCATGGCCGCCCGCCACTCGGCCTCGGCGCACTGCATCTCGAGCATCGCCGAGGCCACCTCGTCGACCCCCTTCACGGCGGCGTCGATGAGCGTGACGGGCAGCCCGTCCGCCTTCATCCTGAGCGCCGCCGCGCTCTTCTTGCTGTAGTAGTCGGCCTTCTTCACGGCGTAGACCTTGCCGCGCGCGCTCGCCTCGTTGACCGCGGCCTTCATCAGCCGCCTGTCCTCCATGAGCGCGTCCCAGAGGTCGATCGCGTCCATCAGTTCGCCTCGTAGAAGCTCGCCTGGGACTCGAACCACGACGGATCCTCGGCGTGGAGCGCCATCCGCTCCTTGAACTCCTCGACCTCGGCCCCGTAGTCGGCCCCGTTGCGCTCGCAGTAGGCTCGCATGGCGTCGTTGGCTCGCTTCTTAGCGGCCATGAGCGCGTCTGCGGTCGCCCCGCGCGCCTCCTCCATGGCTGCGCTCGCCATGTCCTTCGAGTCGGAGGGCGGTTCGCGCCTCCTGCTTCTCGCAGGCGACGCCTTGCGCCCTTGCTGGGCCTGCGCCTCGCCGTCGTCGTCCTCGTCCCCGCAGATGCACCAGTCCACGCCGCACTGCTGCCGCTTCGCGTATGTGAGGTTCTTCCCGTTCTCCTGGTCGTTCGCGCTCACCGTCAGCGGGTAGCGCGAGAGCTCGATCCGCTCGCCCTCGCCCATGACCTCGCTCACCAGGAAGACGCCCTCGGGCGCGACCTGCGTGCTCTGGCGGTACACGATGCCCAGGCCGCTGCACGCCTTGCGTATCGCATTCTGCATGGACAGCAGGCTCGCGTACCGGTTTCCGAACCTTGGGTTCTTCTTGTCCAGCTCGGGCTGCCGTATCGCGTTCCAGGCCGCCATGTAGGCGGCGGCCGCGCTATGCGCCTCGCCCATTCCGCTCGTCCCCCTTATCGACTCCATCGCTCCACCTCGCATTCGATTCCGAGCCCTTCCGCGTAGGCCACGACCGTCTCCATCTCATCGCCCGCGCAGCGCAGCTTCAGCGTCCACTCGCGCACTTCGTCGGTGGCGAGATTCCATTGCGGCTCGATCATCCCGGGGTCGCCCGTGTCGTCGGGGCCGACGCCCTCGCCGCGCCGCGCGGCCACGGACTCCTCCAGCTCACGCATCCGCTCGGCGTGCTCGCGCCTGGCGGCCTCGGCCTTCTCGATGCGCTCGCTCTCGCCGATGGCGCTCTTCAGCGACAACGTCTCGCAGTACACCTTGTCGGCCTCCACCGCGTGCGGGAGGTTCAGGCCCTTGAGCGCATCCCTTTCCTCGATCGCGCGCGCCACCATGTCGCCCAGAAGGGCGCAGGCCTTGGCGTCGGTCGTGCTCTTCTGCACGAGGCGCCTCTCGGCGTCCGCGAATGCGCCAAGGTCGATGAGCGGAATGAGGTCGGGGGCGAGCCCCTCGTACTCCTCGGCCAGCAGGCCCCATCGTCGATGGAGCCAGATTCGGTCGGCCTCCTCGATCTGCGCCCCCGTCTTCGCGTACACCGCCTTCAGGCGGTCGCGCAGGGCGTTGAGCGCGCCGTCGGCCTCCGCCATCGCGCCCTTCACGGCCCTGTCCATGTCCTTGCGCTTGCCGTCTATCGCGCTCGCCGCCTTGTTGACGTCCGCGCGCAGGCCCTTGAGGGCCTTCACCTGGTCTGCGTCCGTGGGGTCTATCTCGCAGCCGTCGAAGAACTCCTCGACCTGCGCCACGAACGACTCCACCGCCTCCATGTTGCCCACGGTCACCGTCGGCAGCGTGTAGCTGATGGCGGGCGCGGGTGCCTTCGCGAGGTTGGCGGTCTGCACCACCTCGGCTTCGATCGCTTCGCTCACAGCTCGTCCTCCTTGCTGTCCCATATAACGGACACGCTCATGCCGTGGTCCGTCGCGTAGGCGCTCACGACCGCGCCCTCCTTGTCCGGGCTCACGATGTAGCCCAGCTTGTCCAGCAGGGCGCTCATCACCTCGACGGCCCTGTCCTTTCCCTTCTTCACTCCTCGCCGACCTCCTCCAGCTCGACTATCACGCGGGGGTTCGCCTTGTTCACCTTGTATTGGTCGGGCAGGCTCCCCGCGATGCACTTCCAGTTGTCGTCGGGGATGACCCCGCACTCCACCAGCGCGTCGAGCACGTACTTCTTCGCGCTGGAGATGTTGTCCTTGTCCCGCCTCATGTCGGGCTCCACCCACGTGAAGCTCACCGTCACGGGCGGTCGCATGGGCTTGAGCCTCGCGGCCTTTATGGCCCATGCCACGGCCTCCTGGGCGTCCTTCTTCGCCTTCGCCCCCTTGTAGGGGTTGCAGCGGCAGGCGCTCACGTAGTCGTTGAGGCTGGGCAGCTTGCCCGCCACCTCGAACCTCTGCCTCACGCCGCCTCCCATTCCTCGCAGCCCATCTCGCTGGCCGTCGCGCGCGGGTCCACCTCGTACGGGTCGAGCGGGTCGGCCAGGCAGACGCAGCCGCCCGCCTGGCACGTGAATGCGTGCAGGCACCCGCCGCACGTGCCGAGCCTCAGCTCGCGCTCGCGCTCCTCGGAGCGGCGCCTGTCGTAGGCGCCGTACGCATCCGAGCCGCCGTAGCGGTCCAGCGCGCTCACAGCGCCACCGCCATGTCGAGCAGCATCCAGGCGAAGAGCGCGGCGAACATGAGCGCCAGCCCGACGCCCATCTCGTCAATCTCCCTCGCGCTCGGCCTGGGGTTTGACGCTTTTATTGACTGTTTCTCTCTCGCGGTGGGCGCGCTGCCTGTTGCGGTTACGCTCCCTCTTTGCATCTCCGATCGCATCCTTCTCCTCCTTCGTGTACTCCGATTCGCGCATGACGCGCGACATCTCCTCGCGCGGTCCCGTGAAGGCCCTCTCGTGGCACACGTCGCACAGCCCCGACGTCTCTCGGAGCCTGCGTACCGTGCGCCCGCAGGCGGGGCACGTCGACCTCTCGCACAGGCTGATGCCCAGCCTGCTCGCCTTCTTCTGCACGCACTCCCTCGTGCGGCGCACGCCGTAGCGGCCGTAGATCATGCGGACGCACTTGTCGACCCCCTGGGGGCCGTATCGGCGCAGCACCTGTATCTGCCCCGACGTCCACCTCTGCTGCTCGGCGCTCATGCCGTCTCCAGCAGCCTGTCGCGGACGACGAACCACTTCTTGCCTACCTTCACGGCTGGTATCTCTCCCGCCGCGCACTTCCGCCGAACGGTGCTCACGTTCACCTGCCCGCCCGTCATGTCGGCGAGCTGCTGCGGCGTGAGCAGCGGCGGCATCTCCCGAAGCTCTTCCTTCATCCTCTTCTCCTTCCCGTGACTCGCCCCGTACCATGCGGGGCATGGAAAAACCTGCGACATACGCGCCGGGCGACATCGCCCGCTACTCCCGCGACAACCCGCGGTACGCCGCCATCGGGCGGTCTCGGCGGTTCGAGGCTCGAACGCGCCTCTCTGCCGCGAAGCTAGCGGTGAAGGCCGTCGTCGCCGCGCCCGCGGCGATAGGCGGCGTCCTCAGCCTTCTCGACCGCCTTCTCTAGCTCCGCGACCCTCCGATGCGTCATGTGCAGGTCGACCGCGTTCGCGATCGCCGTCAGCGACAAGGCGAGGATCGCCGCGCTCTGCACCACGTCAACTTCCATCGCTCCCTCCTTCCCGATGCCCAGAAGCCTACGCTGCGGTCGGTTACGCGCCGATGCAGGCTCGGTAACGCCCGCCTCGGGCGGGTTACGGCTCGGTTACGGCCCGCAAGGCTCGGCCTCTTGATATAACCAAAAGTAGTATTTACTGGCAAATATAATCCGCCACTGCCTGAAGCAGTAGCGGCTTCGTGGAGTCGTCGACCCCGCCGTAATATCCTTTGAGCTCTTCGAGCTTCCACGTTCCGGGATCTCTCTTCCTGTTCTGCTGATAGGTGGCCTTGGAGATTCCGCACGCCGAAGCGACTTCGGGGTTTTTCAGCTCAGATACGGCCTGAACCGCATTGAATGAAATAGGCATCATCTCACCTCCCCATGTTCTGTTGTCAAATAGTTCTGAAACTTCTCTCTCGCACGGCTCGCGCCCAGGATTTGCTGGGTCGTTACCCCGTGCCCCCCTCTTCTTTTTTCAAGGTGCCTCGATCGGTTTCCCTTTCGACATAACCAATAATAATATATATACAACCATATGTAAATATACTTTCGGGAATATTTGGTTATATCTTTCTATAATTTGATTAGAGGGAGGTTGTATGGAGAGCAAGAAACAAACGGCGTTTAGGCTGAATCTACAGGCCCTTATGGAGCGGGACAACATAACGCAAGAGTCCATAGGGAGGATATGTGGGGTATCTCAGGCAGCAGTGTCGAAGTGGGTCCGAGGAACGTCAGACCCGAGCTGGAAGTCAATTCGCAAGATCTGCGACAGCTTCAAGCTCGACGAGACGGACCTAACCTCGCGCTCTATCGGCCTCTACGCGAAGCTGCACGGCCTCACCGATGCCCCAGCGGGAGCCATCTCGCCCACTGGCTCGGTGTCGGCCTTCCTGCCGCTGCGCGGCCGCGTCCACGCAGGCGACCCGACGGACCCCGAGAACCTGGACGGCACGGTCGAGCTTCCCGCGAGCGTCGCGGCCAACCACCCGCACGCGTACTTCCTCGAAGTCGAGGGCGACTGCATGGACAGGGTCTACCCCGAGGGATGCTATATCCTCGTCGACCCCGACAGGGCGCCCGCCGACGGCTCGATAGCCGCCGTGAGCCTCGACGGGACCGAGTACGTCATGAGACGCCTCCACATGGGCGCGACGAGCATGATGCTGTCGCCCGAGTCGAGCAACCCCGAGCACGCCGACATCGTGGTGCAGCAGGGGGACGGGCGCACCGTTAGCCTCGTCGGCACGGTCGTCTGGTACCAAGCTAAGAAGGAGATGGAGTAGCCCATGGCGTACGTCTACCAAGAGAAGGCCGTCGAGCGCATCCGCAAGGGGCTGCGCCGCATGACGGGCATCGTCGAGCGCGCCATGCGCGACGACTACAAGGAGGCCGATACCCGCAAGATCGTGTCCGATATGCTCTGCGAGCTGCTCGGCTGGGACAAGTTCGAGAACGTCACCGCCGAGCAGATGATCAACTCGCGATACGCAGACTACGTGGTCAAGACCGACGACGAAGAGGTGTTCGTGGTCGAGGTGAAGCAGATAGGCCTCAAGCTCAAGGAGAGCCACCTCAACCAGGCGCGCCAGTACGCCGTCGACGAGGGAATAGACTGGTGCATCCTCACCAACGGCGACGAGTGGCAGGCGTACCGCACCGAGCTTGAGGGCAAGATACCAGTAACCCGCCACGTGTTCACGGTGCGCATCTCCGACAGGGACATGAGGCCCGCCGATAAAGCGCGTCTCTTCTACCTGCTCAGCGAGGAGGCGAACCGCAAGAAGGACATAGAGGACTATTACCAGCGTCGCGTGGCGCTGTCGGCCCGAAACCTCGCCAACCACGTGCTGTCGGACGGAGTGCTGAACCGCATCCGCATCGACCTCAAGAGCGAGACGGGTCAGATGCTCAAGAACTCAGAGATAGCCGACGCGCTCGTCAAGCGCCTGTTCCGCAACGAGCTGAACGACGACGAGACGGCGAAGGCAGTTAAGAAGATAGAGCGCGCCGAGAAGCAGAAGGCGAAGCCTAAGCAGGAAGGGGAAGCGAAATGATGAGAGCAAAAGCAGCCGCTGCGTTTGTTTCGGGCATTCTCGCTGTGTCATTGGCGGGGTGCTCTTCGGGAACGGCAGATAACAATAACAGCAGCGCTACGCAAGCAGATTCTGCCGAGGAACAGCAGGCGACCGCAAGCGCGCCTCAGCAGGATGCGAGCGAACCGAGCGAACCTCACGTGAAGGAGAGCGGGTGGTCTTACTCCGACAGCGGATATATCAGGTTCTGCGCCATCGTCTCGAACCCCGACCCAGTAAACTGCTACGTCGGGATGCCTCTAAACGTCACGGCGAGGTCAGAGAACGGGACGGTCCTCGCAAACTCGACGTTCTACGCTGCATGGGTAGCCCCCAACGACGTTATGCCCGTCGGCGGCATCCTTTCTGATCTTCAGGAAAAGCCCTACGAAGTGACGGTCGATTTCTCTTTCAAAGATGGAAGCAAGCCGGGCAACGACTACACGTTGGCGGACTTGCCCGTGTCGGGCGTCACGGACACGGGGAAAAAGGTAACAGGGGAGTTCACGAACGGCACAGGATGCGACTTCGACCGTGGAGTTTCAGTGTTTGCTGTCTTCAGAAGCGGGGGCGAGATCGCCGGGTATTCACAGAGCATCGATTACTCGAACCCGTGCCCAGACGGCAAGAAGTCGGCCTTTGAGATCTCCTACGCCTTCGATGGCATTCCCGAGCACGACTCCGTGGACGTGTACGCCATCCCCAACCTGATATAGCCATGGCCCGCAGCAAGGGCGAGGGCGGCATAACGCGCCTCGAGGACAAGCCGAAGGCGAATTGCCGCCTGTGGCGGCTGAAGGCGGCCGACTGGGGCGGGAAGACGCGCTACAGGCGCTTCCACGGCACGTACTCGCAGGCGGAGGCAGCCATGCGCCGCTTCAAGGCCGAGCTGGCCTCCCCGATGTCGGACGAGACGTTCGGCGCCTACTCCCAGCGGTGGCTCGATCGGCGCAGGCGCGGCGGCGAGATATCGGGGCAGACGCTCTCGGAGAACGAGGTCGAGCTGAGGCGCCTGCGGATGGAGTTCGGCGACCTGCCACTGTGCGCGATAGACCGCGCCCGCGTCGTCGACGGCCTGGCCTCCATCAAGGGCGGGGCCAACCCGTCGGGCAGGACGCTGTCGGGCACCACCATGTCGAAGACCTTCGCCACGATGAGGATGGTCATGCGGGAGGCGGCTATGGACGGCCTGATAGGGTCGAACCCCCTCGACCTCGTGAGGCCTCCGAAGCGAGACACGCCCGAGAAGCGGGCCCTCCCGTTCGACCAGGTGCGGCGCGCCCTGGCCATGCTCGAATCGATGCCGCTCGACGCCCACACGGTCGCCGTGCGCCTGATGCTGCTCGCGGGGCTGAGGCGCAGCGAGGCCGTGGGCCTGGAGTGGCGCGACGTGCGCGGCGGGATGATCTTCGTGTCCCGCTCGGTCGCGGAGCGCACTGGCGAGGTCAAGGAGCCGAAGACGGCGGCGGGCGTCCGAGCCGTCCCGATGCTCCCGCAGCTCGAATCGAGCCTTGAGGCGTGGAAGGTCGCGCAGGCGTCCCAGCTGTCGCTCATCGGCATCGAGCAGTCTTCCGAGACCCCCGTGGTCACGAGCGCCGTGGGCACGCGCATGCGCGCCCAGAACCTCGCCAGGTGGTGGAAGCGCCACATGTCGGAGATCGGGGTCGACTGCCGCCCGCACGAGCTGCGCCACACATTCCTTACGATGCTCGCCAACAGCGGGGCGAGCGCCGCGTCCCTGAGGTCCATAGCCGGATGGTCCAGCATCGAGATGGCGAGCGTGTACGTCCACGACGACATGGAGGCGAACGCGGCCGCCGTCGGGATGCTCGGGAGCCGCTTCTCGTCCGGTACCCTTGGCGGTACCCGATGCGGTACCTTTAGCGATGCGCGCAACGTGCCGCAAAGTACCGAAGAATACCGCGAAACACCAGGCCAGGTGCCGAAAGATGCCCGCAACGTACCTTAGCGTGCCGCCTAAATGACAGGTTCCGTGGGTTCGAATCCTACTTCCTCCGCCAGAGCAAAGCACGAGGTCAGGGAGCATGTCACCTGACCTCGTTTCTTCTCGGTACCTTTGCCAGTACCTCAAATGGTACCTTTACCCGTTGAGCATCATCAGCAGGTTGCGCACGGCGGCCGTCTTGTCGACGATCCTCCCGTGCTCCCAGTCCCACACCTTGCGCATGCCGTCGGGAGCTTCGCGGCCCTGCTGCTCGGCGAGCTTTATCTCGCTCACCGCCATGTCGTGCAGCCTGTCGGCGTGCCCTAGCTCCTGGTTGGCCATCTCGGCGTACGTCTTGGCGTAGGCGATCTCGCCGTCGGTCTTGGCCTTGAGCGCGCACTTGGCGTACCTCTCGGCTCCGTCGATTTCGTCGTAGATCCCGTCCACCAGCTCGCCGATGCGCTCCATCTACGCCACCTTCTCGACCACGCAGACGGCGACCGTGGCGCTCGTCGCCGCGTCGACGGCGAAGGCCACCGTGTCGTTTGCGCAGCAGCGCACCGTGACCGGGGTCGCGAAGGCCACGTTGGCCAGGTCGCCCGCAGCCGCGAGCGTCACCGCCGCGGAGGCGCCTGGCACCGCGGCGCCGTTGTGGCGCATCTGCACCTCGACCGCGCCCGCCGCAGTGGCCTCGATCGTCGCGTTGAAGAAGACGTTGTACAGGCCAGGGCGCTGTATCCGCACCACTCCGCCGCCCGCGCTCGCCGTGCAGTCGTTCGACGTCGTGGCGTTTGCGAACACGAGGTTGCCCCCCGCCGCGACCGCCTGGGGCGTTGCGCTGTCGTAGACGAAGCGCCCCACTGTCTTGCATCCCATTTTCCGCTCCTTAGAACAGCGGGGGCGCTAGGCCCCCGCACCGAAGATTGACGGTTCCCTAGAAGGTCGCCCCACATGTCGGCTGAGCGAACTGCGGCACCACGCCGTAGCCGTAGGGGCTCACGCGCGGCACGCCGCAGAACATCTGCTGGGTCTCGAGCGTGGAGACCTTGGCCTGGAGCTCCTCGATCTTGTTCTGCTGGATGGCGTCGAGGACCTTCTGCGTCTGCGCAGTGACGTTGGCGTTGATCGCGGCGGTGCTCATCGCGCCGTTGTAGTTGACCCCGTCGATGGCGCGCTGCGTCGTGCAGCAGCAGTCCGCGAGCTGGCTCGCCAGGGCGTAGTTCCCGTCCTTGATCACCGCCTGCGCGTCCGCGAAGTTGCGCAGGTTCTCGTAGCCGACCGAGGACAGCCCCTGGGAGAGCTGCATCATGTGCAGGTCCTCCTTGTCGGAGAGCCGCCCCACGGCGTTCTGGAGGTCGTTGAAGTTCATCGCACTGCAAAGCCCCGCCTCGGTGACGGGTTCGCCGTTCGGGCCTCGGTTCCCTAGTCCGAAGCCGCCGTTCATGAAGGCGAAGAGGAAGAGCACGATGATCCACCAGGACCCGCTGCCCCACCCGTCGCCGTTCTCGCCGCGCGTCACCGCGGCGATGTCCGATAGGCTCATGTTGTCCATGAGTTGCCTCCTTATATAGGTATTCGCTTACGACCAACCGGCCGGATTGGCTACCTGATTCCGAGGGAGCGCATGATCTCGCACGCCTGCCGCCCCACCTCGTTGAAGCGCTCCATGGAGACCTCGCCGCTCTTGAGCATGGCCTCCACGCGGCCCTTGGCCTGCGCGGGGTCGGTGCTCCCGAGCGCCTGCTTAATCTGCTGAAGGTTCGGCTGCGTCTGCCCGAAGCTTGGAAAGATGCTCATTCACTTCCGCCTTCCATTCGTTGAACTGGGACAACGTCACGTACTCGCCCCGCTGCTGCTCGTCCTCGCACGGCGTCATGACGTACGGCTTGGCCGTCACCGTGCCAGCGCCGTCCGAGTAGACGGCGTACACGTGGCGGTCGTCGTAGTCGAGCGCCAGCATCGTCGAGTTGGGCGCGAGCGGTATCTGCCGCGCCGAGCCGATGCCCGAGACGCGCGTCACCTGCTGCGGCGGCATCTGGCCGCGCATCTGAGCGAGCTGCCGCTCGTACGGGTTCGCTTGCTGGAAACCCTGCGGCTGGTAGTAGCTGCCGAACATGTCAAAGCCCCCTGCCTGGTAGAATCCTTCGATGGAATCGTCCCACGCAGGGGGCTTCGGGTTTCGCCCCGTTTTCACCCGCTTATCGCCCGAGCTTGTCCCAGCTCGCCGCTATGGCCTTGTTGACCGCAGAGAGGCTCGCGCTCATGACGGCCGCGGCCTTCACGCGCGTCATGCCCTCGCCGTAGACGAGCCACACCGCCTGCCGCTGCTGGTCGGTGAGGGTAGAGGCTTCCAGCCTCGCGGCGAGCTCCGCCTTCGTCGGGATTGCCTTCAGGGCGTCCCGAGCGCCCTTTCGCTCTGGTCTCATGGGACTATGGTAGCCAGCGAGAAGCCGTCGTCGGCTTCGGCGCGGTTACGCCTGGGCAACGCCGATGGGAGGAAGTTCACAGCCCGTCAACGCGGCGCTCACGAGCACGATCATGTTGACGAGGGATTAGGACACAAAAAAAGAGCCCCGCGCACCGTTCAAATCAGGTGCGCGGGGCTTGTTGGTTTCGGGATAATCTAGGGTCTAGTTTATCCCTCGTCTATCCGACTTATCCAGGGTTGTCGGAGCTTGTCGGAGCTTGTCCGAACTTGTCTAGCCCAGCTTCTCGATGAGCTTGTCAAGCTTAGCGTCGACTGCCTTGATGTAGTCGGCATTGTCGGCACATTGCTTGGCAATCCACTTGATGTGGTCGTGATCGCACAGCTCCACGCCGCGACCAGTCGGGTCGTAGGTGCCCGTGACCTGCTCGTAGATGGTGGCCAGAAGCTGGTCCTGATGCTCGGTGAGTCCCATGTCCTCTTCCTCCTGATTCTCGTTGTAGTCTGGCCGCACGACGCAGCGCACGGAGCCGTAGCCGCGCTGGCGACGCGCAACGACGCCGCCGTTCGACTGCGAGCCGCCATCGCCGCTGCTGGTGTTGCCCTCGATGGTGGTCATGTACCCGTCGGACGGGTGATTCTCCTCGACGATGCCCACGTGGTCTGCAAGGCCGTCGCCGCCCCAGTCGAACAATACGAGGTCGCCAGGCTCGGCGTCCTCGCACGAGACGGTTGCCCCCGCCTCCTCGCCCGCGTTGACGATGTCGGGGCAGTATGCGCTCGGCATGCCCGCGCACGGGACGCCAGCCCAGTCCAGGCAGTAGGAGGCGAACATCGCGCAGTAGGGCACGCCCGACATGCCGAAGTACGGCTCGCCCCTCTTCTCGGCGAACCATCGCCCGAACACGGTGCCCTCCTCTGGGTCCGTCCATCGGCTGTACCCAACCCAGTCCCGCGCGCAGTAGAGCACGTCGCTAATCGTCCCCATTGCCGCCCTCCTTCGGCTCGAAATCGGGCTCGTCGTGCGAGTCCTGCGACTCGATGAGCCGCTTCTCCTCGTCGGTCAGCGCTCCCATAGCTAGCCCTCCTTCGGCTCGTCGTAGCCCATCGCCTGCTCGCTGTCCCCCATGCCAGCCGTTGTCGGGTCGGCCACGATGCCGAGGATTGCGAGCAGTGTGAACACGGTGCCGACGATGGCCACCAGCTGCGCCTGCAAGTCCCCGAAGTCCAGGGCCACGCCGAAGACAGCGCACACCTGCTGGACGAGGAGCAGGGCGGCGGGGATGATGGCCACCCAGAATGCCTTGTTCTTGATGCGTACCTTCCAGTTAATCATTGAGTTCCTCCAATCTTCATGTCTTCCAGTCTCTCCACTCTCTCAGCCAGCTCGTCGTGGCGCTTCCACGCGGTCGCCGCATCGGTTTCAAGCTTGTACGTGCGCTCAATGACGGAGTTGTGCTTCTCGACCTTGGTGGAAAGCCCGTCCATCTTGGTTTCCAGTACCGACAGGCGGTTGCTTATCGCCACGTACACGCCGCACGCCGCGAAGACGGCCGACAGCACCGCCGACGCGATGGGGACTACCAGGGTTGAAATCTCAAGCTCTATCACACGCCCCACCTAAGCCCTGAGGTACGTGACCGACCACGTCTCGCTATTGCCGACGGCCTCGGTCACCTGCACGATCATGTCGGAGTCCTTGCCGAGCGTGGCTGTGATCGCTGGAGCGTTCCATGTGGAGTTGCGCCCGAACACCACGCCTGTGCGGGCTTTCGCCTTCGGGCAGCCGTCCAAGGTCACGCTCATCCAGCCCGCCTCCGTAGCGTTGATGCGCCCGGCCATGAAGACGAGACCGCCGCAGGCCGTGCACACGTCGACCGAGATGCGCGCATCGGACGAGCTCACAGAGAAGCTCGTCTCCCCGAGGGAGGCGAGCGGAGCGACCGTCTCGAAGAGCTTCACTGGCGCCCCCGCGTTGATGCCGTCGAGCGGGATGCGCCACAGCTTGAGGTCGTTGGCCGTCACCTCGGGGTCGGCCGCCGCGTCCGCGTAGGGCGTGCCCTTGATCACGACGGGCTCGATGCTCTCGATGCCCGCGCTGGTCTTTGCGTACCGCGCCACCACGAGGTCGTTGCGCTTCTGGCCCTGCGTGCCGCTCTGAATCGTCAAGCTGGTAGCCGCCTGGTTCCAGAACCGCTTGCCGCCGACCATGCCGACGCCCGTGCCGAGCGTGGCGGAGTTCGCGCTAGCAATCGTCAGCTTGAAGTCGTCGCCGTACTCCAGCACGCAGTCGGCCTTGCCGACTGTAGCGGTGTTGAGCGCGGCCAGGTCGTCCGAGCTGATGTGCTTGGCGCCGGTCATGCCGTCCACAATCTCGAATGCCATCTACTCCCCCTTCTTCGCCATGAACTGCTGGAATTCCGCGTCCTGCTTGGCCGAGAGCTGCTTGTACTCGTCCGTGCATGCCTTGCACAGGAGCCTGCTCGCCCTGCTGCCGTACTGGTCGAACCGCTCGACCTCGCGCCAGTCCGCCGTCGCGGCGCTGTTCGCGGCCAGGTACGCGTCCGCGCCGCATCTGTCGCAGACGTAGTGGGTGATTCCGTCTGTCTTCGCCATGTCCTTCTCCTTTACTTCGTCCTCAGCCATGTGTGCGGCCCCACCGACGGGGCGCGCTCCCACGTGCCGCCGTAATCGTTGGGGTCGGCCCCGCCCGTCTCCGCGTAGAAGCCCACGGGGTGCGCCGCCAGAAAGCCCGCCGCCGCCGAATCGCCCGCGACCACTATCGCCAGGTCGCCCGAGCCGTCCCACGTCGCGCTGCCGTTGACCGCACCCGAGATGCTCACCGTGCGTGACGCCGCGAGCCTCGCGGCGGATTCCGCCGAACCGGCAGTGGCCGCGTTGCCCGAGACGTTGCACGAGAGTATGTTCCCGACCGGGTTGTATCTGAAGGCGTCGCTGTGGTTGCGGGCAGTCTCGGCCAACGAATCGCTGAACCACACGTGCCGTGCCGCGTTCGCGGTTCCAGCGCCGCCGTCCGCCACCCTGCTTGCGGTTGTTGCCGATTTCGCATACGCTGGCACCGCGCCGAATGACACGCCCGTCAGCTTCGTGGTGACGCTCGACGCGCCGCCCATGGCGTTCGGTATCAGCCAGCCTATCTTCACGTATGCAGTGCCTGGTCGCGCCCTACCCTCTAAAGTGACCTCCTTGCGGGTCCATTCCCCCGCGGGGACGGTGAAATACGCGTTCCCGTATACGAACGTCGCGCCGTTCTCCGTCTGCGACACGCTCGTCCCCTTCCGCACGGTGGGGCCGCTCCACGCCCTGTCGAGCATGATGCGGTTGCCGGCCTTGTCTATGGCTGACGCGTTGCTCGTCCACAGGCGTTCGTACCTGTTCCTCGTGTACGTCTCTGGGGCGTACGCGTACCCGTACGAGTTCGCGTAGTCCCAGAACATCAGGCCTCGGTTGAAGTACTGCCTCCCGTCGGTGTCCGACGAGTTGAACCCAGCCGCGCTCTCGACGCTCACCGACGAGTCCCCAGGCTTGAGGTCGGCAGCGAGCCTTGTCGTCGAGCCTGGCGTGAATATCACGTGGCCGTCGGTTATCTGCAAACCGTCGATGTCATAGCAGTCGAGGATGTCGTAGTACCTCGCGTCCGCGCAGTCGCTCTTGATGTAGTACGACAGCCTGTACGCGCTTGATGGGTCGTACGGCATCAGCTCATCGGTGAACGCCGTGCTCGGCGACGTTGACTTTTTCGAGAAAGACCCGCCCGACTGGAAGGCGTCCGCGCCGTCGAACGCGAAGCTCGAGAAGTTCGTGTTGTCCCCGAGCGTCGCGAAGCCGTTGCTCACGAGGTTCTCGCCTCGGCTGACGACCCAGTCCTTCACGTTCGCTATTCCGTCGAGCGCGGCCTTGTCGCTTGCCGACATGAGGCCCGCCTTCGACGTCGTGGCCTCGTCGTAGGTCGTGTCGGTCGCTCTGATGGTCGCGCCGTCGATGGTCACGTTCGCGCCAGCGGTGAGCTTGTCCTGCTTTCCCGCGATGGCCTTGGCGTTCGCCCGAGCCGCCGCAGCAGCGTCCGACGCGCCCTTCTCCGCCGCGACCGCCTTGCTCTCCACGGCCGCGAGCGCCGCGGCGTCGACCTCTGCCGAGAACGTGTAGTCGCTCAGGGTCAAGCCCTTGCCCGCCAGGTAGGCGTGGCCGCCCCCGCTGCTCTCCGCCGTGCCGCTGCTGCTCGTCTTGGTCGTGGTCTCGCTGCCGACCTCGTAGCTGTACGTGGCGACGCCGCGCGAGACCTTCACGATCTTCTTCGCCACGGTTGCCGTGACCGTGCGCCCGTGCGCGTTGTCGCGGGCGGATATCACGTCGCCCACGTCCACGTCGATGTCGTCGTGCGCCTCGACTTCCACACTGCCCTGCGTCTGGTACTCCTGGAGCTTCTTGCGGCCCTCCTCCTCAAGCTTCTCCTCGTCGGCGTTGCTGTAGTCGTACAGGGCCGAAATCTCGTCCACGCCGAAAAGGCTCTGCGTGTGCGACACGTTGCCCGCGGCATCGGCGTAGAAGTGGACTACCGCGCGGTCCTCCAGCTCGCCTGTGCCGGCGCAGACCAGGTGGTTGACGCAGCGGTGAACCGAGGTCAGCTTGAAGTCCAGCAAGTCGGAGTCCACCTTGTTCGCGTAGTCCACCGCGGGCGGCAGCGAGATTTCCACCTTGCCGCCCTTGCGGCGCATCGCGACCTTGCGGCCGTTCGCCTTCGCCATGGCCTTGAGGCCGCTGTAGCCGTCGCAGAAGCGCTCGAAGGTGTAGCTGACCGCCGTATCGTCGGGTGCGGCGGAGAACAACCCGGAAAGACCCATGCGCGCGACGAGCGACGCGAGCACCTCGCCCGCCTTGCCGTCAACGGACAGGTAGCCGCTGCCCGAGTCGGGGAGCAGTCGCTTGCCAGCCAGAATGCCGTGCCAGGTTCGGCCTCTGCACAGGATGGAATCCGTGGCTTCCCTGCCCGCCTCGTAGCTCTCCTGGTCGATGACCCCGCCGTATTCCGTGCCGTCGATGAAGACGAATTGCCCCTCTTCGGGCGCGTCGCCCGCGCGGGCCTCCAGTTTCAGCGCGTTCTCGTCGCTTCCGAAGGCGAGGTCGAGCTCGAATTCCTCGATTTCGCGGATGTCGCCCACGGCTGGATCATGCACCACTAAGACCATGCGGGCTCGCCCTCCTCCTCGTACAGGGTGAGGTCGAAGCCGAAGCTGTTGTCCCACGAGATTTCCGACGTGCCGACTGGCACGCGCTCGAAGATGTACTCGCCCGAGCCTGCGCCGCTCCCCCTGTGCGCCTTGCTGAAAGCGTCCATCGCGGAGCCGTCAGCCGCGACCACGGTGACGGTTCGCCGCAGCGGGTCTATGTCCATGTAGCCGCCCTCGGGCACCGTCACGTCCACCTGGTACAGGTTGCCCGCCAGGCGCACGGACGGGTTGACCGCTGGCCCGTACACGACAAGCTTCGCGGGGCTGCCCGAGTAGCCTGGGTTGACGGCGTATTGCTGCGGCGAGGTCGCGCCTAGGTCGTACGGCATGTCGTAGGGGAGGTCGAGGAACTCGTAGTCAGCCGAACCCTGCACGGGCGCGAACGCCGTCGTAGTCCCCCTGCGCCATACGCCGTCGAGCAAGACCAGGGAGAGCTTGGCCGCGAAGAAACCGCCGCCGATGCCGTCCACCTCCGAGGCCACCACGAAGCAGCGCTGGAACCAGCCCTCGACGCGCAAGGTTCCCGGCGTCCCCTTCTGCATGTCCGCGTCGGCGCAGCGGCGGAACGCGTCCGCCTGCGCCATGTCCGAGAAGAAAGCCTTGAACGAGGCCTTGCGGGCGCCGCGCGAGGCCGTGGCCAGCGCTCGATACCCGAGCGTGTAGTCCCATTCGCGGCTGAAGAGGTCGTTCGGCCTGCCGACGTACACGCCGGAATTGAGCGCGACCGATACCCCCGCGCTCGATTCGTAGCGAATATCAAGCATACGCAACCGCCTTTCTCGCCTTGCGCCCGAACTCCGATTCGCCCATCACGGGCGTGAACTCCTCGATGATTGACGGCAGGTTCGCCGCCAGCCACGCGATGACCTGGTCGCTTGAGCTTCCAGATTCCGCAGGCGCCGCCTTGACCGTGCCGAGCATCGGCGAGAACGAGTTCTGCACGCGCCCCGCGACCGAGCCGAGCGCGCCCTCGGCGGACGCCCAGCCGCGCTCCATGCCGCGAGCGAAGCCCTGCATGACCAGCTCGCCATTTTCTACGAGCAGGCCCGCGTCCTTGACAGGCGGGCCCTTTATCTGCGGGATGCTCGCCGTGATCTCGCCGAACCATCCCGTCACGCCTTCCCACGCGCCCTTGAGGCCCCCGAGGAAGCCGTCGATGACGCTCTTGCCGGCGTCACAGAGCAGGCTCCCGAGGTCGCCTATAGCGCCCAGTATCATGTCGCCGATGGAGCCGAACCACGCCGCCACCTGGTCGAAGAATGCCTGCGCGCCCATGAGCAGCCCCTCGATGAGCTGGCCGCCTCCGTCGAAGAACTCCCCGACCTTCATCCCGATCGCGACGATGAGCGACGCCAGCAGGAGGAGGAGCTGGACGAGGATCTGAGGGCCGTAGTCGACGATGGCCTGAAGGAGCATCCCGACGAGGCCGAGCGCGGCGTCGAGCATGGCGGGCGCGTTGTCGATGCATACCTGCACGAGCGACTGGAGCATCACCACGAGCGCGGCCATTATCTGCGGACCCGAATCCGTGAGCGCCTGCGCGATGGCGAGGTACATCGTCATCGCCGCCTGTTGGAGCGTCGGCGCGTACTCGGTCATGAACATCGTCAACGCGTCGACGATGGCCAGCAGCGCGGTCGGCGCGTACTCCATCGCCATCTGCGCGACGGTGCCGATGAGCGACATGACGGACGCGCCGAGCGTCGGCGCGTACCCCGATAGCGAGGCCCCGATCTGCTCGACCGCTGACGGCAGCTGCTCCGAGAGCGCGGTCATCGCAGCGCCCGCGATGACCGCGATGCGCGGGACGATGTTCGACGCAGCCGTGGTCACCGAGTCGACGAGCTGAGTGGTCAGCTTCTCCATGTCGGCGTTGTCCTTGCCGAGCTCGGTGACCCAGTTCTGCCAGGCCGCCTTCGCCATGTTGACGCTGCCCTCGATGGTGGTCGCAGCCTCGCGCATGGTCGTGCCGCCGATCTGCATGGACTCCTGCATGACATGGATTGCCGCCACGACGTTGTCGAAGCTCATTGAGGTGCCGTCGACCGTGACGCCCAGCTTCTCCTGTATGTCCGTCATCTTCGATGCGTCCTGGATGAGCCGCTGCATCTCCTGCTGCGTGCCGCCGTAGCCCAGCTTCAAGTTGTCGAGCATCGTGTAGTTTTGCTTCGCGAAGCCCTGGTAGGCGTTCTGGACGTCTGTCATCGACGTGCCGAAGGTGTTCACGTTGTCGGCCATGTCTATCATGGCTATGTTCGCGCGGTCTGCCGCAGCCTGCGTGTCGCCGCCCATCGACGTGATCAGCGCGGCGGAGAAGCTCGTCACCTGCTCCATGTACTGGTTCGCGCTCATCCCCGCCGTCCGGTAGGCGTTCGCGGCGTTGTCGAGGACGGTGCTCTGCGCGTCTTCGAGCTTCTGCCACTCGTCCGAGCACTGCTCGACCGTCTGCCCGGTGAGCGCCGCGTACTCGTCGAGCGACTTGCCCATGTTGCCGAACATCTTCTGGACGCCGCCGACGTTCTGCTCGTACGCCGAATAGGACTCCAGCGCCGCCTTGCCGAGCGCGACCGCGCCCGTCGCAGCGGACGCGAGCGCCGCTCCGAGCGCAGCAACGCCCGCCTTCGCGGCCGTGCCGAGGCCGCCCTTTATCGAGTTGCCGATGGCCGCGACCTTCGACGTGGCCTTGTCGTCCACTCCGATCTTCACGACCAGGTCGAGCAGGTTCATGCTGTCACCTCCAATCCTAGCCTCCTGATGACGTCCTCAGCTATCTCGTCGCCGCTGCGCGGGTCGACCGGGAGCGGGTACGCCAGGTCCGCGTACTGCGCCTCGACGTACTCGCCCTTGGGTATCGCCCGTAGCGAGCGCGCGACGTACGACCTGAAGAGCTCGTCGCGCGACTGCTGCTCGATTCTCGCGAGCGCGTACCGCATGAGCGCCGCCGCGCTAGCGGGGCCTCGGTACTCGCCGAGGGCCAGCCACGCTACTCGGAGGGCGTCTTCCCCGAACCTCCCGCGGCACTGGCTAAAAAACCCATCAGCGCGGGGTCGGAGACCAGCTCCGTGAGCGACACAACGAGCTTCGCGAGGTCGAGCGACGCCGCGTACTCCTCGGCGTCCTCGCCCTCTATCGCCGCCATGATCGCCACGAGGTCGCCCTTGTGGGAGCGCAGCAGCGCGGGCACGCCCGCCACGAGGCGGCGCGCCATGAACTTCTTGGGGTCCTCGCCCTCGGGGCAGGGCTTGGGCGAGAGCATCTCCACCGCCGACTCGTCCTGGGCGATGCGGTAGACGGGCTCGATGATGTCGGCGACGACCTCGAAGGTGCGCTCGCCCTTGACGTCGGAGAGTCTCATTTAAGCTGCCGTCCCCTCTTGCACGTAGACCTCGAAGGGGACCTTGTCCTGGTCCTCCATCGAGTAGTGGCCCGTGAACTCGAACTCGAACTGGCCCTTGCCCTTGTCGGAAGACTGGATGCTGAAGCCGCCCGTCGAGAGCGAGTTGAGCAGATGGATGGCGATGAAGCCCGCCTTGCCCGTGGAGGTGCCGTCCTCGTTGACCTCGGAGTAGTCGCCCACCCACCACAGGTCGAAGAAGTCGGCGGCGGCCAGGTCGCTACGCGGGGTTATCTTCGAGCCCGACAGGTCTGCGGCCCCGACGAGGGTCTTTGCGAGGGACTTCGTCACGGACGCGAATGTGCCGGACATCTTCGCCTCCCAGGTGTCGTTGCGCATCAGCTCCTTCGTGTTCTTCGGGCAGTTGTCGATGTCCTCGCCGAAGTCGATGCGGCTCGGCACGGCCGTGAAGCTCACGCCGCCCGACGTCGCGCCGACGATGGAGTCGGCCGCCAGCGTCTGCGTCTCGACGTCGAAGGACTTCAGCAGGACGCCCGCGTTCAGCTGCAGGTTCTTGAATGTGTCGGTTGGTATCTTTGTGTATTTCAACTTAGCTCCTCCTTACCAGAGGGTCTCGAACTCTATCTCAAGGTTGATGTAGCGCCGCTTCACGGCGTTGTCCGCGTCCTCGACGGCCTGCGCGAAGGGGGAGCCGCGCCTGACCCACAGGACGCCCGCCTCGCACGGCAGGCACACGCCGCCCAGCCCGAGCCGCTTGGACAGCTCGGCAACCTTGGCGTTGGGCTCTGCCTCAGACTCCGTGCGGTACCAGATGTCGGCCTGGACGGCCGTCGCGCCGTCGCCCCACGCCCCCTCGGCCCACGTGTAGGTGATGTAGGGCATCTTCGCGTCGTCGTCGACGGCGGTCGCCGCGTAGGCTGGCAGGCCGAACGATTCCATGAAGTCCTGGAAGGCCGCGGCCTTTGTCTTATCGCTGGGCATTTGGGACCTCCCATTCCTCCGCGCTGCACTGGCCGAAGCTGAAGGTGACCATCGACGGGGTGGCCCCGTCGTCCGAGTTTGAGGTCACGCGGAAGCACTGGCCGTCGGATAGGCGTCGGAACACGTCGTGGAAGGACAGTCGCGCCTTGGGCGTGGTGACGGTGTAGACGTTCGCCACACCGTCCTTCTCGGCGATGCGGGCGAGCGTCGATGTGTCGCGCACGATCGCCGCCTCGAACCCCGCACCGTCGACCCAGGAGGTGGTGAATCCGCCCTCTCCGTCCGAGACGCGCCGCTGCTCGACGAGGACGCACTTGGTCGTCATCTGTTCGAAAAGGCTCACAGCTTCCTCCATCTCCTCAGCTCCGTCGCGAAGGCGCGCTCCCAGCCTCCGGCGGACGCTGAGCCGTCTCCGCCGTCCTTGAGCGAATAGCTGTACCCGCCGAAGCTCTCGGACTGGTACGGGCCGCGCGCCGCCTCGCCGTTCTTGGCCTCCCACTCGGCGACGCGCTCCGCGAGGCCGATGACCTCGGCGGGCACCGCCAGGGCGTAGGCGCAGCCCTCGAACACCTCGTCGCGGAGGTCGAGGGCTGGATGCTGGTGCAGCCCGTCGTTGAACACGCTCCCGAGGATTCGGAAGTACTGGCCGTCTTGGAGCCATCCCTCGGCGCCGACGAGCGAGCCGCCCTCTACGGACAGCTCGCCCGACTCGACGTGCAGGAAGCGGCCGTTCGCATCGCGGTCGAACCAGTTGTGGAGCCTTCCCAGCACCGCCTCCAGCATCATGGCTAGGCCTTGAACTTCGCCAGCACGACCTTGGCGGTGTTGGTGAGCGCCGCGGTGTAGTGCTGGTCTGCCGAGTAGATGTCCTTCTTGGCGAGGATGTCTCGGTCGCTGTCGAGGTTCACGCCGCGCTTCATGTAGATGGTGATTGCAGCGGCGTCGTCCTCGGTCTCGCCGTCGTTCTGGACCTTGACGATCGGGCACGGGTAGTAGTCGGCGCTCTCGGTCGTCTTGGTGGTCTTTGCGACCTTTTTCGACGGCACAACGTGGCAGTTGCAAATGGTGCCGATCTCGCCCTTCATGACCACGTTGGCCGCATCGCCGTACTTGTCGGCGCTGATGAAGTTCGGGTCCTTTCGCAGGGCGGTCACCTGCTTGGGGTTGACGAAGATGACCTTCTCGGAGTTCGCCTCCTCGCCGAAGACGTCCACCGCGTCGACGATGGCGTTGTAGCCGATTCCCGCCGCGGTCCCGTCGTACTTGAGCTGCACCTTGTCGCCGTCGACGAGGCACGCCATGGCGTCTGCGTCCATCTTGGATGCGATGGACTTGGAGAGCTGGCTCACGGCCTCGCCCTCTGGGTCTCCGTAGCCGGAGAGCTTCGCCTCGTCGGTTATCTCGACGGCCTTCACGGCCTTCTTCACCGTCGCGGTGGTGCTCGACGCGGTGAGCTTCACCGTCTCGGCCTTGACGCCCTCGGCGATGTCCTCGGCGTCGCCGATGTAGGCGTACTGGGGCACCGTGATGGTGTTCCCAGGCTTGCCCTCCAGGGTGTCGTCGATGGCCGCGAACGGCGTGACGACGATCTTTGTCGGGATCTTGGCGGAGATCATGTCCGCCATGACCTGCGGGTTGATGATGTCCGCGAGCTTGGTTGTCTCTGCTGCCATGATGGCTCCTTAGTCTTTGACGAGCGCCTCGTATGCGTCGCGGTCGGAGTTGAACAGCTCGTTGCGCTGGCGAAGAGTCATCTTCGCGAACTGCTCCTTGGTGACCGCCTGCCCGCCCTGCGCGGGCGGGTGCGCCACGAACGCGCCCTCTGTGGTTACCTTCGGGATGAAGTCGCCCCAGTCCTTGCGGATGGCCTCCTCCACCGCCTTGGGGTCCTTGTAGGCCCCGTCCTCGACCTCGAATGCACCGAGGTCGGTAGCGCGCACGATGGAATCTGCGCGGCTCCCCGTGATGCCGAGCTTCTCGACCTGGGCCTTGAACAGGCTGCGCGCCGTCGCCTTCGCCTTCTCGGCCTCGACGTCGGCCTTGTAGCCGTCGAACTCGCCCTTGAGCTGCTCGAACTTGGCCTTGTAGCCGTCGTCCTGCATGCCTTCGAGCTGCTTCTGCGCGCCTTCGAGCTGCTTCCTCAGCTCGTCCGCCTCGCCTGCCTGCCCCTTCGCCTCGTCGCGCTGCTTTTTCAGCGCGTCGACGGTCTCGGCGTGCTCCTCGATGATCTGCTCGATCTTCTCGTCCTCGATGCCCATTGCCCTGAGCATCTTGCGTGTGAGAGCCAATGCCCCTCCTTCGTCGCGTGGTCGCCCGTGCGCGGTGCGTGCTGCGCGGGCGGCGGGGTCGTGCCTCGCCCCGCACCGTCGATGATGGGGGTCGCGTCACGCGGGAACCCGATTCCGCATCGGGCATCAAAAAGCCCCGCCGAAGCGGGGCCGATGGGAGGCTACTTCTTGAGGTTGCTTTCGAATATCTTCTTGTACGTGCCCTCGTGGTCCGCAGCAGCGGGGCGCAGGAAGGGCTGCGGATCCATCCGCGAGGTGCCGAGCTCCACGTAGGGGGCGTACTCCACGTTGGTTCCGATGTAGACCGACTTCTCGGACGGCCGAACCTGGTGGGTGATGCTGTTCCGCAGGCGTCCCGTGTCGACGGGGCACGCCTTCTTCGCGTACCCCTCGGCGACGAGGCCGACCTCCTCAAGCGCCTTGGCGAGCGCCTGGTCGATGGCGTCGGCTATCTGCCGCGCGTTGTCTTCCTCGATTTCCAGAACGCCCGCCCAGTCCGCGTCCGCAGCGTCCTTTATCTGCTGCGTGACGAGCGTCCCCTTCTGCGTCCTCTGCCCGACGTTCGCCGTGAGCCTCGGAGCCTGCTTAGCCATCGCTACCACCTGCCATAGACTGCCGCGTGCCCGTCGATGGTCACGCCATCGGCGCACTCCACCGTCGCGGTCCGCGGGGTCCCCGCGCTGCCGAATGTGCAGCCGTCGTCGGGGTCGACGTCGGCCCCGCCCTGGTCTGTGCACACGAGGCGCTCGGAGGCGGTGAAGCCGCAGCCCCCGTACAGGGCGGCGTGCGAGCACTCGCGGCATCTGGTGACTGGCTTCAAGGCTTACCCCCTCGGAAACGCGTCGCCCCGACTGGCCTTGGCTCGTCGGGGCGGCTTCCCGCAGGCCCAGGGTTGCGGTCCCTGTCTCTCGAAGCCTGCGGGCTTATGGCCTAATTGTCGAGGGATGGTCACAGCAAAGGAAAAGGCCCGCCGAAGCGGGCCTTAGACGGCTCAATACCTGATGTTTGGTCGCCACTCATAGTGCGCCTCGACCATCTTCGCGTAGCCATAGCGCTCGGCGAGAATCTTCTCGGCAGCCTTGAACGGGTCGATCGAATTTCCGACCTTTCCGGCATATTCTGGCTTGAGGAATCCTTCGAGAATCGCCTCTTTGGCTTCGGCCTCGTCGTCAGTGAGGTTCTTTTCGTCCTTGTGGCGCATGAAGACCCTCACAGCCCTTCGCGAGCCGTTTTCGCCTATCTCGTATATCGCCATTCCGCCCGTCATGCCGAAAACCTCCCAAGCATCGATAGAACCCATTTTAACATTTCGAAGTCCTTTGAATACGCAGATGGCGACCGATACAACATCTCGACTCCCATACTCATGAGCTCGTAGCCGCTTCCACCGTAATCTTTGAACATGTACGGGTCGACGCATTTGCCTCCGACATCGTACGCAAGCTCGGAATCGTCATACTCATCGTTCCCCGTTAGCTCGTAGAGCCGCGCCCTCGCCTTACCTCTTGTTCGCTTCTCGAAATACTCGCGCTCTGCTTCGAGGAATTCAGGGTCGTGCTCCTCGACCGCGTGCATCAGCTCGTGAACGATCGTCAGCTCGTCCGACCCCCGCCTTATCGTGATCGTGTTCGTAGCGGGGTCGAACTCCGAGCGCTTGGGCGACTCATCGCGTTCCGTCGACTTGTCGCGCCCGCTTGACAGGTCTCGCACGGCCTTGACCTTTCCGCGCTTGACCGTTTCGAGCATTGCCGTGGGAACGTACGAAACCGCCCTGTCGAACAGCTTCGCGCCCCTCTCGCCCATGCCTTGCAGGTCTATGTAGCTCGCCGCGTTCTTGCCAGCGGACGGCCCCAAAGGAACGTGCTTCCCGACTATCGAGCGCACCGCGTTGGCGCTCACGGCTTGGCCTCCCGAGATTGATGCTTGAAGCGCCTCGGCGGCTTTCTTGCCGCTTCCGCCCGCCTTCCACTCCTCGTAGGTCATGCCCTTCGGAAGCTTGCTCCACCGCTCCGCATCGTCCGTCTCGAAGCCCTCGACGGCTGCGATCACGGTGCATCGGCAGTTGCAGATCTCGGCGTACCTCGCCGTCGGGTCTCCAGGGTAGCGGCAACCGTTCGAGAACTTGGCGCTCTCCTTGTTTTCGATTCTCTCCCCGTCGAGCTGCCTGTGGCTGTGGCGCGTGCGGTTGTCCAGCGTCGAGACCCATTCCTTCTTGAGCTTGATGCCCATGCCCTTCGCCCGCTTGTAGCTCGCCATGCGCCCAGCGCATTCCGCGCCGGTGACGGCGGTTCGGGCGGTGCGCGTTGCCGTCGCGATGTTCGACCCAGTGACGCTCTGCACGCGCCGCGCGATTTTCGGGATTGATTCGCCGAGAAGGACGCCCTGCGTGAGCTGCGAGGAGACTAGCTTGCGGTTCCACGCCACATCCTTGGCCGCATCCACGGCTGGAAGCAGCGCGGCCCCCGCCGTGAGCATATGTCCCACCGTGTCGGGGTCTACGAGATCGAACGCCACGGCTACGCCAGTCTCCTTGCAGATGGAGAACGCCGCGTAGTTCGCGTTCTCGGCGTACACCTCGGGAAGCTTGCCGCGAAGCGCCGCCATGGCCACCTGGTTCGCCTCGGTCATTGCCTGCGAAACCTGGTCGAGCGTGCTGGAGAGCTGCCTGCTGCGCAGGATCTTGCCCTTGCGCCACGCCTTGTAGTCTGCCTCGGACAGCTCGCCAGCCTTCACCTTCTCGCGCTTCCGCTCGTCTTCCTTCTCGAAGCGCTCCAGGAACCGCGAGAGCGCTTCCTGCGCGTCCGCCTGCGCCTGCTGGTACGCCTCCCGCACTTCGGCCTGGAACTCGGCTATCTTTCGCTCTGCGAAGTCGTGCGCCTGGTCGCCCATGCGCTACTCCTCGCCTTCCTCTTCGCCCTCGGGCTGCCCCGCGGCGTTGGCCTGCAACGCTGGCGGCAGAGCGGCCATCCTGTCGGCGGCCTCCGCGTCCTTGCGCTTCAGGATTTCCGCCACCTCGTCGGGCGTGATGTTCGGCAGCTTGCGCAGAATGGTTTCCTCGTCGAGCCACTCGGCCTCCATCGCCACGACCTCGACCTGCTCCTTGAGGTTGCTCACGCGGTTGCGCGTGAAGACGGGCGTGTCCTCGATGCCCTGGAGGGCGAGCAGGTCCATGATGCCCTCGCGGATGTGGCGCTCGAACTCGTCGGCCTCCTCGTCCATCGGCTGGTAGGCCGCGTCGATGTGGTCGTTCGTGGCCCCCGCGGCAACGGTGTGCACGTCGAGCGCGCCGAAGTCCTCGTATATGTCGGCCTTGAGCTGGGAGAGGACCTCCTTGCGCGCCGCGTAGGGAACCTCCTGGGTGTAGGGTGTCGCCGCCCCGCCGTCGTCGGAGTCGACGTTGGCGATGTGGGTCAGCTTCAGGCGGTCTCGGAAGCGCGCCAGGTCGGCGTCGCCCATGCCGCCCGCGTTCTCGACTATCCAGTAGATCTCGGCGCAGTCCTGCACGTCGTTCGCCAGGCCGCTCTTGACGAGGTCGTACGCGTCGATGCCCTCGCGCATGCCGACGAGCGTGCTCTGGCGGGCGTCGGAGCCCCACACGGGGACGATCGGCAGGCGCGAGTAGTTCTCCCCGTCCACGGCCAGCTTGAGCCCGTCGGCGGGCACCTCGGCGTAGGTCTGCTTGTAGGGGCGCTTGCCCTCCTCGTCCGCGCGCAGGCTCCCGCCGTCGGCGCTCGCGGCGCGGAAGCCCGTGTAGCCGTCCTGCTCGTAGAGGACGGCGGTCAGCGGGTGGAAGGGGTCGAGCCGCCAGAAGCGGATGCCCGCCATGAGCGCGCCCGAGTCCTCGTCCCAGATCGGGCAGAACTCGCTCGCGCCGAAGACGTCCACGTGGTCGAGGTTCCAGAACGGGAAGGCCACGCCGTGGATGAGCGCGTAGATGCCTATCTGCTTAACGTCGTCGTCGAACCTGTCGCCCAGCCTGGCCTTCGTCACGTCCTCGCCGCTCTCGCCGACCCCGACGAAGGAGACGCCCTTGCCCAGCGAGTACATGCAACGCTGGACGTTCAGGCGCTTGAAGAGGTTGCTCGCGATGCGCAGGCGGCTCGCGGTGAAGTCGCGGACCTGCCCGCCGTCGGCGGTGAAGAGCATGCGCGTGAAGTCGCGTATGGTCTCGTTCCTCTGCCTGAAGTAGTTGTCCGCGCTCGCCGCGTTGCGGTACATCTCGCTGCGGCGGTAGCGCTCGATCGCCGACTTGACGAACCCCGCCGTCGGCCCCGCCTCGGCGAGCTCCTGGTAGGTGACTATGGTCGACTCCGACACGTCCCCCTCCGTCCTATGCCCCGAAGGGCGACGCGTACGCCGCCCTAGTCCTGTACATCCTCAATGTCGCGACGCCGTACCGGAAAGCATCCATCAGGTGGTCGTTCTCCTTCAACGGCGCGTCGCCGCCCTGCCGCTCGTCCCAGACGTAGCCGGCGAACTCCTTCGCGAGCTCCGGCAGGTCGTCGGCGTACCTCACGGTGCCCGACGCCATGCACGACGCGGCCTCGCGTATTCCGTCGGCCACGTCGTTGCGCGCCTTGCGGACCTTCAGGCCCGCGCGCCGCATGGCCGCGTGGAAGCTCGTCGCGCTGGGGTCGATTATGAACGGGGTGTCACGCGGCAGGTCTCCCAAGAAGGCCGCCATGTCGGCCACGTAGTCGGCGTCGGTCTTCTGGTGCCCCGTGTCTCGGCCCGAGTAGCGGTACTCCTTGACGACGTGCCAGACGCCGCCCGCGCGCACCCAGAGCAGCGCCGCGAAGGCGTTCTGCGTGCCGTAGTCGCACGAGACCGCCGCCTTGTCGAAGGTCGGCTCGCCGTCTTCGCCGAGAAGCGCGAAGCGCGGCTCGGCGGCGTCCTGATAGGCCTGGTACACGAGGCCCTCGGCCTGCGTCCACAGGCCGCGTATATACCTGTCGTAGTAGACCGTCCCCGCGTAGTCGGCCTCAAGCTGCGCCACGACCTCGGGCAGCAGCGCGCCGTCCCAGATGGTGTAGTCCTGACGGTATATGTCGATGCCCGGGGTGTCGAGGAACGCCTTGAACCAGTGGTTGGGGGAGTCGGGGTTGCACGTGCCGTCGAAGTGGCTGTGGGGGCAGCGCAGGCGCGATTTGAGCATCTGGAAGACGGGCTCCGCCCACGTGGTCACCTCGTCGCCGTAGACCCACTCGAACGTAGCGCCCTGGATGCGCGAGACGCTGTTGGACTTGTCCGCGCCCAGGCAGTACACCTTCCTGCCGAAGATGATGGCCGTGTTGTCCGCGCGGATGCTCCCCACCACGTCGGGAGTGTAGAGCGAGCGCATCGGCTCAAGGATGTTGCGCTCCAAGGTTGAACGGGTG
>ERZ1034882.181-NODE-181-length-36422-cov-18.425248_pt1 | contig 36422 bp, 24 predicted proteins | sample MGYA00520606_ERZ1034882 | MGnify/ENA primary metagenome ERZ1034882 (study PRJEB33766, sample SAMN09781726) | gut metagenome | biome: gut microbiome | host: Homo sapiens | place: Madagascar | study: EMG produced TPA metagenomics assembly of the PRJNA485056 data...
ACCAGAATACGCAGTTCCTTTTTCATACACTCTTTACCTCCACAAATATCGATTTGTTACTCCATAATATCATATTTTTTCTTCAATTACATCTACATAATTTTAATACACTGCCATTCGACTTGCTTCTGTAACCAACATCCGGTTAATCTTCTCATGCATTGTTTCCTTTGCATCTTCATTGAAATGCTCAATCCTTTGACCTGATCGGTCATTTTGGAGTTTTCCGATGAACTCAACTGGCTAAAGCCATAATAAAAATACCGCACCGGTTGCTAGCAACCGTGCGGCATCTTTATTGAAAAATTATTTAGACAGGGTATGCACCGTTTTTGGTGTCAGCCTGGGTCATATCAACCTTTTCCTGCTGTGCCTGACGATATTTGAAGAAGTCGGTAGCAACCTGAGGGAACAGAGCGTAGCTTAATACGTCCTCATCCTGCTGTTTCCATTCCTTCATCTCGCCTTCCAGCTTATCCATCTCGTTGTCAAGCAGATCAGCGTAACGGCAGGTGATTCTCTCCTCACCGGGGATAACCTTGTCGATAACTTCCTGGCTCATGGGCTTAACGGTCTGGCCGTACTCACCACGAAGCACTGCCTTGGTCTCCTTGGTAGCCATCTTGTAACGCTCACCAAGCAGTACGTTGAAGACTGCCTGAGTACCAACAATCTGAGAAGAAGGAGTAACCAGAGGGGGCTCACCCAGATCCTTACGAACCTTGGGGATCTCCTTCAGTACATCGTAGTATCTGTCTTCTGCATTCTGCTCCTTCAGCTGGCTCACCATGTTGGAAAGCATACCGCCGGGTACCTGATACAGCAGAGTCTTAATATCAACACCCATAACCTTGGGATTCAGCAGGCCGTTAGCCAGACACTCATCTCTGTAAGGTCTGAAGTAATCAGCGATCTCAGCCAACAGGTTCTGATCCAGACCGGTATCGTAAGGGGTTCCCTTGAAGGTCTCAACCATAACCTCGGTAGCAGGCTGTGAAGTACCCATAGCGAAGGGGCTCATAGCGGTATCGATCACATCAACACCGGCCTCTACTGCCTTCAGGTAAGTCATGCTTGCAACGCCGGAAGTATAGTGGGTATGCAGCTGAATGGGAAGCTTGGTAACTTCCTTCATAGCCTTGATCAGTTCAGCAGCCTTGTAAGGTACTAACAGACCTGCCATATCCTTGATACAGATGGAATCTGCACCCATCTCTTCGATCTTCTTGGCCATGCCGGTCCAGTACTCTAAGGTGTAAGCATCGCCCAGGGTATAAGCCAAAGCAACCTGTGCTTCACCTCTGCCTTCCTGTGCCTTGAACTTATTGGTAGCATTTACTGCTTCCTGTAAGTTGCGCAGGTCATTCAGACAGTCGAAAATACGAATGATATCAATACCGTTGGAGATAGACTTCTGTACGAAGTAATCTACCACGTCATCTGCATAAGGTCTGTAACCTAAAATGTTCTGTCCACGGAACAGCATCTGTAACTTGGTGTTCTTGAAGCCGTCACGCAGCTTTCTCAGTCTGTCCCAGGGATCTTCCTTCAGGAAACGAAGGGATGCATCAAAGGTAGCACCGCCCCAGCACTCTACGGAATGATAACCAACTTTATCCATCTTATCTACGATAGGAAGCATGAATTCGGTCGGCATTCTGGTAGCGATCAGAGACTGATGTGCATCACGTAAAACAGTTTCCGTAATCTTAATCGGTTTCTTTTCAATTTCTGACATTACGAATATCCTCCATAATAATATAATCTTTAATTAGCTTTAAAATACTCCGAAGATTGCCATGAATGTACCGGCTGCTACGGCAGTACCGATAACACCTGCTACGTTAGGTCCCATAGCATGCATGAGCAGGAAGTTGGTAGGATCGGATTCTGCACCAACCTTCTGGGATACACGGGCTGCCATAGGAACTGCGGATACACCTGCGGAACCGATCAGAGGATTGATCTTGCCGCCGGACATTACGCACATCAGTTTACCGAACAGAACACCTGCAGCAGTACCGAACATGAAGGCGATCAGACCCAGAGCTACGATCTTCAGTGTATCAGCATTCAGGAATGCTTCTGCACTGGTGGTAGCACCTACGGAAGTACCTAACAGAATAACTACGATGTACATCAGAGCATTGGATGCTGTCTCAGTCAGCTGACGAACAACGCCGGACTCACGGAACAGGTTACCCAGCATCAGCATACCTACCAGAGGAGCTGTGGTGGGAAGGATCAGACATACAACGATGGTAACAACGATAGGGAACAGAATCTTCTCCAGCTTGGATACCGGACGAAGCTGACCCATCTTGATCTTTCTCTCCTTCTCAGTGGTGAGAAGCTTCATAATAGGGGGCTGGATAATGGGAACCAGTGACATATAGGAATATGCTGCCACCGCGATAGGTCCCAGAATTGCCGTCTGTCCCAGCTTACCTGCCAGGAAGATGGAAGTAGGACCGTCAGCACCACCGATGATGGAGATGGCTGCAGCTGCCTTGTCGTTGAATCCCAGCCAGATCGCACCAAAGTATGCTGCAAAAATACCGAACTGTGCAGCTGCTCCCAAAAGGAAGCTCTTAGGGTTTGCGATCAGAGGACCGAAGTCTGTCATGGCACCTACGCCCATGAAGATCAGGGACGGCAGGATTGCCAGTTCATCCAGCTTATAGAAATAATACAGTAAGCCGCCGGCACCGTTTGCTGCATTTTCAGGGTGCAGCATGATATCGGGGTAAATATTAACCAACAGCATACCGAACGCTATCGGGAGTAAGAGCAGCGGCTCAAACTCATGACGGATAGCTAAATAAAGGAAAAAGCATGCAACCAGAATCATGACATAGTTTCCCCAGGTCAGGTTAAAAAACGCTGTCTGATGAATCAGGTTGTTAAGCGTACTAGCTATATATTCCATTTGATGACCTCCTGTTGTTTATAGAGCTGATAAAAAAATTAGTTCAGAGTTGCCAGAACTGCACCAGCCTCAACAGTATCACCAACTGCAACGTCAATGCTTGCAACAGTACCGTCTTCGGGAGCCACAACGGGGATTTCCATCTTCATAGCTTCCAGAATGATGACTGCGTCACCCTTCTTAACAGCCTGTCCAACATTTGCCTCTACCTTGAAGATCTTACCTGCTGCACCGGCCTCAACCTTGATGCTGCCTGCTGCGCCGCCTGCCTTGGGAGCTGCTGCGGGAGCCTTGGGTGCTGCCTTGGGAGCTGCGGGAGCCTTTGCTGCTACGGGTGCTCCGGTAGATGCGCCCTCTTCTACTACTACATCATATACGTTGCCATTTACGGTAATGGTATAATTTTTCATTTTAATATCCTCCTACGATTTTAGATTATCTAACTTTGCGGATAGAACGAACTACAAATCCGTCAGTGCTTGCCGCGCCTTCGCTTGCTGCGATCGCAGCTGCGATTACGGCTACCAGCTCAGTGTCATCTGCTTCGGCTTCTTCCTGTGCAGCGATCTGAGTTACTGCATTATCAATGCCTGCGCTCTTTGTCTCTTCCTTCTTGCCCTTTTTGCTGAATGCAGCCTGAATCCTGGGAATGAAGTTGAACAGGGAAATGATCAGCGAGATCATGATCAGCATTACGAATACAGTTCCCATACCGATCAGAGTATTCAGTGCAGCCTTGGTCATCAGACCACCCATGGATTCAACGGGATTCAATGCTGCGGACTCCATGCTCAGGAACATATCATTGCTGAAGATCACTTCTGCCTGTGCGTTCTGGTTTGCTCCGGTCACATCTACATGTACAATGATCTGATCATCATCGATGGTAGCATCTGCATCACCGACAGCAGTGATACCGCCGATGGTTTTCTTCGCGGAATTGAAAGACTCGATAGCAGTCTTGTATGCATAACCGTCAACGGTGATACCTACATTTTCCTGTACCATGTATGCCACTTCATCAGCGGTATACTCGGAAAAGCTCTCAAGGGTAGCTTCGTCTTCAAAGTTCTCAAGAGAAGGGATCACATACTGGGTAGCGATCTGGATCGCAGTATCCATCTTACGCTGCTCATAATCCGTATAAGTCTCCTCACTGCCGCACGCCGTCAAACCAAAGATGCAGGTAATCATACATACTAAGCTTAAAAATTTCTTCATTTTATAATCACCCTTTCTTATACAGTTCCGTGTTTCTTGGCAGGACGGTCTTCACTTTTGGTGAATAACATCTCAAATGCGCCGATCACATATTTTCTGGTATCAGCTGCATTTACGATCTGGTCCACATATCCTCTCTTGGCTGCACTGGTTACATTCAGAGTCAGAGCCTCGTACTCTGCAGCCTTCTCATTGATCACATCAGCGCCCTGACCATCATACATGATCTTGGCAGCAAGCTTGCCGTCCATAGCACCGATCTGTGCATCCGGCCATGCCATAGTGATGTCAGCACCGATTGCCTTGGAGTTCATTACCACATAAGCGGTTCCTAAAGCCTTGCCGATCACAACGTTTACCTTGGGTACGGTAGCGTTAGCGAATGCGTAGGTCAGCTTTGCAGCAGCCTTGGCAATCGTCTTCTCGGAAACTAAAGTTGCCTCATAACCCTTGACATTGGTCAGAGTCAGTACGGGGATACCGAAAGCATCACAGAAGTTCACAAACTCTGCAGCCTTCTCACAGCCCTCTGCGGTCAGTACAGCGTCTAACTTCTCTGCTACTTTGCCTTCCTCGTCGCAGATCTCGGAACGGTTAGCTACCGCACCTACGGTAACACCATCGAGACGTAAGAAACCGGTTACCATATTTTTAGCATATCCGGACTTTACTTCAAAGAAATTGTTGTCATCTGCCAGAATGGACAGGGCAACGGAAGTGTCGCCGACACAACCTGCGATCTCAGGGTTCACACGATTCAGATCATCGGTGCAGTCCTCTAAGAAGCTTGCATCATCTTCGTTGTTGGCAGGCAGGAAGCTTACCAGCTCTCTTACCTTCTCCAGAATGGTTGCTTCGTCAGCTACCACATCAACGATACCGCTCTCTTCTGCCTGGAACTTAGCGGAAGAAGAATCACACTTGGTGATCACATTGCCGTCCAAAGCGTTGGGAGCATTCACGAACAGCTTGGCGTTCTTCTCTTCCATGAAAGTGAAATCCGTCATGGTAGGGAACAGACCTAAGCCGCCGCCACAGGTTCCGAATACAGCGGTGATCTGAGGGATCACGCCGGAAGCCATGGTCTGCTTTAAGTAAATCTCACCGAATGCAGCCAGTGCATCGGTTGCCTCCTGCAGTCTTAAGCCTGCAGACTCGATCAGTCCGATCACAGGTGCTCCGGTCTTCATAGCCAGATCGTAGAGGTTTGTAATTTTCTTGGCATGCATCTCACCAATGGTTCCGTTCAGTACGGAAGCATCCTGGCTATATACATATACAAGATTACCATTGATCACTCCATAGCCGGTAATACAACCGTCAGAAGGAGTTTCATTGGGTTTCAGATTGAAATCCGTAGCTCTTGCGGTTACAAGTCCGCCGATTTCAACGAAACTGTTGTCATCGAGTAAAGCTGCTATTCTTTGACTCGCTTTTGAAGTAGTGCTCATATGTTTCAGCCCTCCGTTGATAATATAATAAAATAAATATAGAAAACTCTATTAATATAGAAGCACAAATGCCCCCATGATTAACAGTCGTTAGTATAACATAAAATCTGCAACTCGCAAAGAACGAATTGCAGATTTTTACAAAAATTATACATTGTTCCTTATTTTGAACAATTTCCCCGTCATTTTTTCATAGGGGATTGCATCAGAAAGCGCAGGAGTATCTGCCTGCCACACCATAAGAGGTCTATGGCTTCCACATCCTTAGCTGCGATCAGGTGTTCTCTTCGCCATACCGTGCCGTCTACCAGATAGCTGATCTCTCCCACGTACTCTCCTGCCTCCACGGGTGCCGTAAGGTACTGTTCCTTACGGTAGAGTATCTCCACATTCTCGTCAGGGCGCATTAAGAGTCCATCCACGCCTTCCGCCTCCGGATCCGGTTCCACAGGCAGTAGAACCTCCTCTGTCAATGCATCATTCTTTGCCCAAAGCACCGGAATCGGCACAAGCAGCTGTTCTCTGCCCGAAAACGGTTCTTCTTCAAAGCTTCGATACGCATAGTTCTCCAATCCATAGGTAAACAATTCCCTGCTGTCGCTCCATTTATAGTTCTTATGGTTCGGCCATCCGCAGGCAAGCAACGCCACGATCAGGCATTTTCCGTCCCGTTTCAGGGCTCCCACATAGCAGTATCCCGCCTTATTCGTGAATCCGGTCTTCCCGGTGAATGCTCCATCCATCATCTGCAAAAAAGCGTTATGATTGTGGCATTGAAAGGATCGTCCGTTCTCCGTAAAACAGTAATCCTGTGTTCCTGTGATCTCTAAAAACAAATCCCTCTGCAGGGAAACTTTCATGCAGTACCTTAAGATTCCCGCCAGATCTTTTGCTGTGGTATGGTGTTCCTTCTCTAATGTACTTCCGTCCGGCAGTGTCAGAGTCTCCGTAGCATCCAGCCCGTTTGGCGTAATGAACCAGGTATCTTCGCAGCCGATCTCTTCCGCCTTTTCATTCATTGCCTGCGCAAATCTATGTAATGCCGCCCTGCTCTCTTCGACGGTATGCTCTGAGATCTCCCCCGTCTCACCCAACAGTTTTCCGCCGATGTATTCCCCCAGCACCACAGCAGCATCGTTATGGCTTTCCAGCATCAGGGAAAACAATAATTCTCTCACAGTATAGTGCTCCCCGCATTTCACATACAGCTTTACCTTGGGCATGGTGGCTGCATAGGCAGAGACGCTGACGGTTTCATCCACCTTCGCATTTTCCAGCACCAAAATGCAGGTCATGATCTTGGTGGTGCTTGCCATAGCCATGGGCGTAGTTTCGTTTTTTCCATATAGAACACGTCCCGAGTCCGCATCCAGAAGCACCGCTCCCTGCGCATACAGCATAAGCTCCTGTGGCAGATCGGCTTCCCCGGTCTCATACAGGATCCCGGATGTCGGTTCGTGTTTTTTTATAATATCTTCACGGAATTGTAATCCACATAGACTTTCCAGACATATAATTCCCGCAAAAAGGGCACAAAAAAAGCCTCGCATAATCGTTGCTCCCAAAACAGGGTTACTTATTATTATGAGGCTGGTTCTTTGTCCTATTCAATGATATGATGTTAGGATCATTTATATATTCAAAGTAAGCTGTACTTCCTGTTCCGCCTGCTGTTTGAATTCCTCCACCTGCACCGGATTCAATTCCGGCAGCTCTTCCAGACTCTTCACGCCAAAGCAGCGTAAGAACTGCTCCGTGGTACCAAACAGCAAGGGTCTTCCGGGAGCATCCAGACGTCCCAGTTCCGTGATCAGATCGTATTCTAACAATTTGTTAATGGCATGGTCACAGCTGACACCTCTGACTCTCTCAATCTCAAGTCTCGTTACCGGCTGCTTATAGGCGATAATGGACAATGTCTCCAGTACCGTATCCGTCAGAGTCATTTTTCTCGGAGTCTTCGCGATCTTGATCAGATATTCGTACATATCCGCCTTAGTGCACAGCTGTACGGAATCGTCGAACTGCGTCAGACCGATGCCTCTGTTCTCTTCCTCGTACCGTGCCGCCATGTCTTTTAATATAGACTTTGTCGTCTTCACATCCTCCCCGATCACTTCCGCAAGCCTGCTGATCTCCACGGAATCTCCCATGGTAAAAAGGATGGCCTCTATCACTGCTTCTGCTTTACTGCGTTCCATGCTAAAACCTCACTGTATCCTAAACATTAGATGTGATCATAATATCATCAAATATATTTTCCTGGCTGATGTTGATCTTACCGGTCTTCATCAGTTCCAGAATGATCAGGAATGTAACGATCACTTCCATTTTGCTGTTCTGCTTCTCCAAAAGCTTCCGGAAGCTGAAGGTCTTATGTTCTCTGGCATAAGCCTCCACGTACAGCATCTTCATGTCCATGTCTACCTCGTCCTTCTCGATATTGCCGTACTGGCTGCGGACGGGGTCGATCTTGTCCTCCTGCTTCTTCACGATGGATCTGAAGATCTCATGAAGCTTGTTCAGATTCATATCACCGATGAGTTCTTCGTAATCTATGGGCTGTCTGTAAGCTTCCACTTCCTTCGGAAGTCTCTGCTCTCTGTACATGTTCCTGGCAGCATCCACCTGGCGGTCTCTGAGTTCAAAGGACATGTATTTGTACATCTTGTATTCCAGCAGCTTCTGGACCAGTTCCGCTCTGGGATCTTCTTCCTCGCCGTCTTCGTTGACTTCCTTGGGCAGCAGCATCTTGCACTTGATGTCGATCAGTGTCGCCGCCATTACCAGGAATTCGCTCATGACATTCATATCTTCCCGCTGCATCTGTTTAATGTAATCCAGATACTGTGCCGTGATATCTACGATAGGGATATCATAGATGTCTATTTTATTTTTCTCGATCAAATGAAGCAATAGATCCAGTGGACCTTCAAACGCTTCCAGTTTTACAGATATTGCCATGTGATAAAACTCCTATTTCCCCTCGTCAGGCATAAGCTCCACTTCTAAGATCTCGCCCGGATTAAACAGCCGGATCGGGATTGTGTGCATTCCCAGTCCTCTGCTTAAGAGCATTCTGCTCTTCCCTATTGTAAACTCTCCGCCATCGTATTTTGGAAAAAGTCTGATATTGGGAGACACCACACCTTTGCCCCAAAAAGGGACTCTCACCATGCCGCCGTGGACATGCCCGGCTAACACCAGGTCTGCACCCCAGTCTGCATATTTCGGAAAATAATCCGGATCGTGCGCGATCAATATATTGAAAAATCCTTCGGAGGGCTGTCCTAAAAGCCCCGGCAGATATTCCGGATTCATGGGCTGTATTCCAAAACGTTTGTAGTACAGCCTGTCTATCTCAGAACCATAGATGCAGATCCCGTATTCCGGAAGAAGCTTGTGCTCGTTGACAAGCCTGTGAATACCGATCTTCGTAAGAGCTTCTTCATACCGCTCCGCCATATCCCCATAATTTTCGGGATACAGCTTCAGGCGGTGTTCATGGTTGCCGTTGCCGTAATAGACAGGATACTTCTTCGCAAGCTCCGTAAGGAATCCCACCGCCACGTCCAGTGTTGCCTTTGGCTTCGCCGTCAGCAGATCCCCGGCGATCAGGACCATGTCCGGTCCGATCTCATCGATCGCCTGCAGCAGCCTCTCATTTTCTTTTCCGTATCTCTTATTGTGCAGATCCGCCAGAACCACTGCCTTCACAGACTTTTTGATTCTCTGATCCCGCAGGGAATAATGCCGCACTACAAAACGGTTACTGTCGTACAGCATTATCCACAGCATTATCACAAGGATTACTGCGATCACGGTAATCACTACATCCAACTCTTTTGCCCCCATGGTATGTTTCCAGATTATTGCCAATATGTTCTTTAGTATAACATATTTTTCTTCCTTACAAAAGATAAAATTCCATTATTTTTCGCAGGTAATCCTTATAAAACGCCTTCGCCACCGCATTTTCATACAGAATCGGTACGCTGCCGATCTCCACACCGTTTCGCAGATAGACCGCTCTGCCTGCCGTATCTCCTTCGGCAAACGGTGCCATGGCAATCTCCGGCAGTTCAATTCTCTTCTCCACGCCGTCTAACGAATTCCCCTCTGTATCCATATACCGGAATTCGCTTTGGTATTTCACAGGCACCGTATCCTCTACACCGCCCTGCACCCGCATATTCGGCAAGATATCTGTATTCTCATCCAGATACAGATCGCTTATATTAAAACCGTAGCTAAGCAATGTCCTGGCATCCTTAAAACGTGCCTTATAGTCCGGTGCCCCCATGATCACCGCGATCAGATCAATGCCATCCTTCGTTGCCGTGGCGGACAGACAGAATTTTGCTTTGGAGGTGGATCCGGTTTTCAAGCCCGTAGTAAACGGATACTGTTTCAGCAATTTATTGGTACTGTTTAACGTGAACTTTGAGCTTCCCTGTCTGGTCTCATGGGTGATGTCCTCCATCCAGATTCCGGTATATTCAAATATTTTCGGATATTTTACCGTAAGCTCCCTGGACATGACTGCCACATCCATTGCTGTCGTATAATGACCGTCGGAATCCGTCAGTCCGCAGCAGTCTTCGAAATGGGTATCCGTCATGCCAAGCTCCGCAGCCTTCGCATTCATCTGTTCCACGAAAGCTTCTTCGCTTCCCGCTATGTATTCCGCCACCGCCACGCTGGCATCATTGCCCGAAGCAACCGCGATACATTTGATCATGGTCTCTAAGGTCTGCACTTCATTCTCTGCCAAAAATACCTGGGAGCCTCCCATGGAACTGGCATAGGCACTCACCGTCACCGGATCCTCCAATTTGATCTTTCCCTGATCCAGAGCTTCAAAAGTCAAAAGCAATGTCATGATCTTGGTAATACTGGCAGGGCTTCGGCGTTCTCTTGCATTCTGCTCAAAGATCACCTTCCCGGTGGAGCTCTCCAGAAGCACCGCGCTGGGAGCTTCGATTGCTGCCGGTTCCGCACATACATCGATTTCGCTCCACCAGAATACCTGCATACTGACACTGAAAAGTAAAATCCATGTACAGATATATTTTCTGATTTTTTGCATAAAAAAGCCACACTCCCCTATCCTTTTCTAAAAGATATGGTCGTGTGGTCCTGTATATACCTGCAAATCTGATGTTTTACGTCTTACCATCTGGCGATCAATGCCTGGCAGCGTTCCTTCAGTGCTTCTCCCTTACTGCGGACGTCAATGTCGAATACCTTGATCAGTTGTACCGTATAATCGATCACTACAGCAACCAAAATCACCTGGATCATACGGGTCCCTATCTGTAGCTGTACCCTGTCAATGATATGATACATGGCATCATGGACAAACTGCACGATGCCTATCGCATAAAATCCCCAGGCGACGGTACTCTCCAGGCAGATGATTCCACGATAATTGAAGGGCTTATTGTTATAATCCCACCATAGCTCTCCCAGGAAATGGATCATACCGACCCCCACCAGATATTCAAAGACTGTTGCCAGGATAGCTCCCAAAAAATATAATTCCACAAGCTTATCACGCAGAGGACTTAAGATCAGATATCCCAGCACTCCGCCAAAACCATAGATCGGACAGAACGGTCCCTTGCCGAATCCCCGGTTGGTAAGCTTACGATTACATAATGACATATATGCAGACTCCAGCGCCCATCCGAGAACACTGTACAATACAAATGCTGCTAACAGATGATAGATATCTGTTCCCAGTATTTCATAACTCCACATTTGATCTCCCTCAAAAGTACAAAGTCCCCGGTGATCACGCCGAGGACTGTTGTTTAACATTAGTTATATTTACGTTTTCTTGCTGCTTCAGACTTCTTCTTACGTTTTACGCTAGGCTTCTCGTAATGCTCTCTCTTACGAATCTCCTGCTGGATACCAGCCTTAGCGCAGCTTCTCTTGAAACGACGTAAAGCGCTATCTAAAGTCTCGTTCTCTTTTACGATTACGTTTGACATCTTACACCCGACCTCCCTTCAGTCCCTTCAAGTAACATGACTGACTGGGTTATTCTAATGCGCAGTTGTTCTACACACATTTGATATTATAGCATAAAAAATACATTCGTCAACTACTTTTTTAATTTTTTATATAGAATATTCCACGTAGCTCACACAAGAATAAGAACCGCAGACCCGCGCGTGCTTTCTTTCGCACGATTCGCTTACGGACGCTTAACCGTAACGGTACATAAGCGAGGAAAATACCCTCGCAATGCGTCCCTTGGGACGCTATGGTACCGACGGTTGCTTAGAGTCTGCTTGTCCTTATTCTTATGTGAGCTACTGGATCTTCAAAATCTTATTTAAAAAACTTATCATAAATTCCGAACAGGAAGATGAAGATCACGATCAGGGGCAGTCCGTAGGTCAGATAACCGCGCATCCAGTCGTGGACTTTTAAGCCCTTGCCGGTATTTACTTCTGCCTTATAGTTCTCCCATCCCCAGCCGTATCTGGTTACGCAGAACAGCAGGTATACCAGGGATCCTAAGGGCAGGAACAGATTACTTACCAGGAAATCTTCAAAATCCAGTACTGCTCCGCCGAAAATGGAGAAACCATCCCAGCTCCATACATTATACCCCAGTACGCAGGGTACGGACAATGCAATGATCAGGAACAGGTTCACCAGGGAAGATTTTTTGCGGCTGGCACCGGTCAATTCCATACCACAGCAGATGATATTCTCAAACACAGCCAGCACCGTGGACAATGCTGCGAACGCCATAAACAGGAAGAATAAGCTTCCCCACAGGCGGCCGTAAGGCATGTTGGCAAAAATATTCGGCAGGGTTATGAAGATCAGGCTGGGTCCTGAGGTCTGATCCACTCCGTAGGTAAAGCAGGCGGGGAAAATAATCAGTCCAGCGGTAATTGCAACGAAAGTATCCAGTACCACAACTCTGACGGACTCTCCCATCAGAGAATGCTCCTTGCCGATGTAGCTTCCGAAGATCGCCATGGCGCCAATGCCAAGGCTTAAGGTAAAGAATGCCTGGTTCATGGCACCTACCAGTGTAGCTACCACACCGACTTCCTGCATACGTCCAAAATCAGGTACCAGATAGAACCTCAGACCTTCCTTTGCTCCCGCCATGAAGAAGCTATTGATGGCAAGTACTACCATGATGGCAAGCAATGCGATCATCATGACTTTCGTCACGCGCTCCAGACCGTTCTGCAGTCCACCGGCACACACAACGATACCGATGATCACCACCAGTACCATCCAGAACATCATGACCCCCGGATCTGCAAGCATCCGGGGAAACTGTTCCGCCACCGCATCCGCGGAAAGTCCGGAAAGTCTACCGGTAGCCGTCATATAAAAATAGTGCAGCATCCAGCCTGCTACCGTAGTGTAGAACATCATCAGCAGATAGCAGCCTGCCAGTGTAAAATATCCGTGGATATGCCACTTCTGTCCAGGCTTCTCCAGTGCCTGGTAAGCCTTTACGGGACTTTTCTTACTTGCTCTCCCCACAGCGAATTCCATGGTCATAATAGGCAGACCAAGAATCACCAGGAAGATCAGATAAAACAATACAAATGCGCCACCGCCGCCCTGGCCGGCCATGTACGGGAACTTCCATACATTGCCGATACCAATGGCACAGCCGGCAGACAACAGGATAAAGCCTAAACGGGATTTCAGATTCTCTCGTTCCATTATGCGAGCTGACCCTCCAGTACTTTAGACGCTTCCGCGATCGCTGCGGGAATGCCTGCGGGATTCTTACCGCCGGCCTGCGCCATATTGGGGCGTCCACCGCCGCCACCGCCTACCAGTGCGGCAATTCCCTTGATCAGGTTACCTGCATGGGCACCGGCCTTTACAGCACCGTCCGTTGCCATAGCGATCATATTTACCTTACCGTCCTGTGCAGACAGCAATACGACAACGCCTTCGCCAAGCTTATCCTTGAGCTGGTCGCCCAGGTCTCTCAAGCCATTCATATCCACACCGTCTACGCTGGTTGCCAGAAGTTTCGTACCCTTCACTTCCACCACCTGATCGAGTACATCGCCCAATGCAGATTGCGCCATCTTTGCCTTCAGGGATTCATTCTCTGCGGTCAGAGTCTTCAGATCTGCCTGCATATGCTGGATCTTCTCAATCAGGGCTGCTGGAGTTGCCTTGGCTGCTGCGGCTGCCTTATTGAAACTCTCTTCCATTGCCTGATAGTATGCCATCACATTGGCACCGGTCAGTGCTTCGATTCTTCTGACACCGGCTGCGACACCGCTCTCGGACAGGATCTTGAAATAGCCGATCTCTCCGGTGTGCTTTACATGGGTACCACCGCACAGTTCCCTGGAGAAATCTCCCATGGATACCACGCGGACGGTCTCACCGTATTTTTCACCAAACAGAGCCATAGCTCCGCTCTTCTTCGCATCTTCGATGTTCATGACATCGGTAACGACCGCAATATCCTCTGCGATCTTCTCATTGACCAGAGCCTCTACCTTAGCGAGTTCTTCCGCAGTCATAGCCTGTCCGTGGCTGAAGTCGAAACGGGTTCTTGCACCGTCCTGGTAGGAACCCTGCTGTTCTACATGATCGCCCAGCACGATCTGCAATGCCTTCTGTAACAGATGGGTTGCGGAATGGTTCTTACATACGCTCTTTCTGTTGTCGGTATCCACTGCCAGCTCTGCCTTGTCTCCCACAGTAACTGTTCCGGATACAACCTTACCCACATGTCCGATGCGTCCGCCTGCGATCTTCACGGTCTCAGTCACTTCAAAAGTACCGTTTTCGGTGCGGATCACACCAAAATCACCCTTCTGTCCGCCCATGGTAGCATAGAACGGAGTCACATCGGTGATCAGGGTACCGTTCTCTCCCTCATTTAAGGTCTTCACCAGTTCGGTCTCAGAAGCCAGTCCTACTACTTTGCCCTCTGCGGTCAGAGCATCATAACCTACAAATTCGCTGGTGATCTTGTCATCCAGTCCATCGAATACTCCTGCGGCGGTGGTAAGCTTCTGGGAGAAGTTCTGTCCTTCTCTTGCCTTCTGCTTCTGCTCTTCCATGGCAGCGGCGAAGCCTTCCTCATCTACGGTCAGATTCTCTTCCTGTGCCAGCTCTACGGTCAGCTCCAGAGGGAATCCAAAGGTATCGTATAAGTAGAATGCAGACTTACCGTCGATCTCCTTTTTACCTTCGCTTCTCTTCTGCTCCAGGATCTTCTGCAGCTCCTTCATACCGTTCTCCAGAGTGCTCTCGAAACGAGCGATCTCCTTCTGTAACTCGGTCAGGACGAACTCTCTGTTCTTCTTCATCAGAGGATAGCTCTCTGCGTAGATCTCATCGATATACATAGCAGCAATGTGCAGCAGCTGCTCTGTGGTCATATTTAAAGTACGGCCGTGTCTTACCGCACGACGGATCAGACGACGGAGGATATAACCGGCACCGGTATTGGAGGGAAGCAGCTTCGCCTCATCACCGATCAGCATTACACCGGTACGAAGATGGTCTGCCAGGATACGCATGGATCTGGTCAGCTTCTCATCTGCATTGTATTTCACACCGGAAGCCTCTTCAATATAAGCGATCACCGGGGCAAACAGGTCTGTCTGGTATACATCTCTGGTACCGTTTAAGAATGCCAGGATACGCTCCAGTCCCCAACCGGTATCTACGTTCTTCTGCTTCAGGGGGGTCAGATGACCGTCATGATGCTTCTCGTACTGCATGAATACATCGTTACCCAGCTCTGTGTATTTGCCACAGTCACAGCCGGGGCCGCAGTTCGGTCCGCAATCCGGTCTGTCTGCGATATAGAACATCTCACTGTCGGGACCACAGGGACCATACTCCAGTCCCCACCAGTTATCGTCAGCGGGCAGATAATATACGTTCTCCTTCTTGAATCCGGAAGCGATACGGTACTGTGCACCCTCCTCATCTCTGGGGGCATTCTCATCACCGGCAAATACGGTGGCAGCCAGATGGTCAGCATCAAATCCGAACACCTGGGTCAGCAGTTCAAAGCTCCACTGACAACGTTCCTTTTTAAAATAATCGCCAAGGCTCCAGCTTCCCATCATTTCGAAGAAGGTTACATGGCTCTTGTCGCCTACGGAATCGATATCATTGGTACGTACACAGCCCTGTACGTTACAGAGTCTGGTACCCAGGGGGTGCTTCTGTCCCAGCAGATAGGGCATCAGAGGCTGCATACCAGCTACGTTGAACATAACACCGGTGGAACCGTCGGATACTAAGGATACTGCTCCTACATCTACGTGACCACGGTCTATATAAAATTGTTTCCAGGCTTTTCTCAGTTCATCAGAAGTGAATTGTCTCATTCTCTCGGTCTCCTTGTCTAAATAATTACACCTTTCGGAAAATAAACCTACATTTCTACATTATAATGTTATCGTTTCGCCGCGTCAAGATTAAAACGGCACTCCTCTGTTATCTCCAGAACGCCAGCTGCTGGCAGATAGAATAAAATCTCACCGGAGCTGTGCTCACCAGTGTCTCACCGTTGTCAATGAACAATAGCAGGAAGTTATAAGCCATACATATGGCGAAGCTGCTATTTAAAAAAATGTGAAGCAGCTTTGCTCTGTCGATACTTTCCGCATTATGCTGCCATGCGGCATAGAAGCAGATGATCCCACCGATATAAAACAGCCAGCCAAAGTCACTGTAATACCGCTGTAAAATCCCCGCCGCTTCCGCATCCGCGATGACGATCACAATTCCAAACAGCAGGGACAGCCCTGCCATCCCGTACATCCGCTTTGCGCTCTCCGTCATCCTTGCGTTCTCTGCAAACCACTTTCTATGCCGCAATACGAAAAATGCCGCAAGCGGGATCAGATTCACCGTGAAAAATCCGCCAAAGGTTCCTTCGCTGATGGTTTTGCCCAGATAAGTGGTCTTGTGCATAACCTCTAAAAGGTACGGGAAGGCTGCGGATACAGCGGGCAGCTGGAACAGATAAGTAAACAGTGCATAGGGGATTCTCCCCAGCTCTACGCCTCTCTTCGTCATATCATTCGTAGTCAGGTTATAGTTGGCTCCGAAGTCGAACACCGATCCAAATCTTTTGTAGTTATAAATCATCAGACATGCAGCGATCACAGCGTACATAAGAATTGCCGCAACGGTTTTCCCTTTACTGTCTTTAGAAAACAATTGCCGCTTCACGAATACAGCATTCCAAAAAATCGGAAAGATCAAAAACGAACCGATCAAAAGCTGGGGTCTGCAGCCCGCCACCAGTGCCATACACAGACACCCCGCAGCCAGCTTAAAACCGTTTACTTTTGTCTCTTCCAGGGAGGATAGCCACAATGTGATTCCATATACAGACAAAGTGACGCCCATCAGGATCGGCAGGGAGTAAAAATCCGGTCTCCGCATAATGGTCAGCGCCCCACAGCCGTTGATCATCATCAACGTCGTAAGGATCCATGTCATAAATGGGACTTTCGGAAAATACTTCCGCCGCAGTTCATAAGTAAACAGGAACGTCCCCCCGATAAACAGGATCCCGATGATCAGGATGCCCACCCAGGTTGGAAATGCCGTACCTGTCAAAAGATACCAGGGAAGATAAAATACAAGTACCGGTACCACTCCGAAATACACATAATAAGCCCCCTGATAATATGCTACATCCCACAGACATTCCTCTCCGGCATTCTCTAAAATTCTGTTGCGGGAATCAAAATCATAAGGATTCTCCATGGTAAGCAGGGATGCGGGCGGTACATCGTCCAAATACAGATGTCCCTCACTCAGTGCCATCGCCAGCTTATGATACTGCATATGATGTTCCCATACATTTTCCCTGTAAATGGGATTTAACAGGACCGCTCCGATAAACAGCCCGCTCTGTAATAATATCACCGCCGCCAGTATCCCTTTTTCATGCTGCTTTTTCTCCACAGGGCAGACCGCCAGCCATATCCACAGAATCGTCAGGAAGGCAAGCAGAACACGGAGTGCGGAAAAGTGCATGGGAATCCGGGGATTCAGCGTCATCTCACTCACCCGTACCGTCTCCCCTTCATCTGCGGAAAAAATGATCACCATGCTGTGCATTTTTCCGGACAAATGTAGGATCATATCGCCGGTGGAAGGAACCTCTTCTAAGACATTCCTCTCGCCCACGATGTAATAATCTTCATTGGCTTCGTCTCTGGCATAGATGGCTACATAAGAAGCATAGGCGTCCTCTTTGCTGTCACTGTTTTCTATCGAAAATGACAGCCGCAGAGAGTTGACATCTTCTTCCATATTGTCTGTCTTAAGCTTTAATGTCTCCTCGACGGTAAAGCTGCCATCTGCATTCTGCACACCACCCGCGTACACCTTCGGTGTCACCTCGATGGGGTCGTTTCCCAGCGTCAGGTAGGTCCGGTACTGAAATACCGTCACTTCCAGCAAAAGTGCCAGAATCAGAGCAAAGCGAATATTACTCATCTTCGTGTTCCAAAATCTCATTTAAGTTCTCCCTGGCATCCTCGATCTCTTCTTTTTTGCCTTTTTTCAGCGCCGTTTCAAACGCGGTGATATAATGATCCAGTTCTCTTCTGCGGTCTCCCAGCAATTCTTCGTACATCCGCTCTGCCCGAAGTAATACCAATCGGTTCTCTTCCAGGTCTCTGGGCTGGATCTTCAGATAAGACAGTTCTTCCATACGTTTTTGAATCTCTTCGTCCGTCATCTGGTTGTCCTGCCCCTTGATGATCATTTTCTGTGTTAATCCGGTGGATACCACTTTGACCTCTACTTCCAACAGGGAGTTGATATCATAAGTATAGGTCACATCCACTGCCTCGCTGCCCTTCGGACCCTTGGGCACATCAATATTCAGCTCTCCCAGGAACAGATTGTTTCTGGCAAAACGGCTCTCTCCCTGCAGCACCCGGACACGGACTTTGTCCTGATTGTCCCTGACGGTATACAGCCTCTCGGTGTGGCTTGCGGGGATCACGGTATTGCGCTCGATGATGGGACAGAATCTTCCATCCTCGAACTTTCCTTCCTCGTATTCCACCACGACTTCCGTTCCCAGGGTAAAAGAACATACATCCGTCAGAATGACTTCCTTCACCTCTGCCCGGCGTTCCTTCATGGCTGCCTGGATCGCTGCTCCCAGCGCCACGGCTTCATCAGGATTCATGGTCGTATCCGGGAACTTACGAAACAGCCTTATCAAAAAATCCCGTACCACCGACAGTCTCGTAGCTCCGCCAATCAACAGTACTTCATCGATGTCCTGTAGCTTCAACCCCGCATCTGCCAGGCTTTTTTTCACCGGCTCTCTGATCTTAAGCAGCAGTTCTTCGCAGGCTTCCTCGTACTCTTTTAATGTGATCGTTGCCGTCTTCGTCTCATCTGCCAGAATCAGCTCCATGCATACTTCACTCCGGTCACTGATCATACGCTTGGCTTCCTCGGCTTTTTTATAGAGACGGACCTGTTCCTTCTCCGACAGATTTTTCAGATGTAAATCACATTTTTCCAGGAAAAGCTTCGCCATAATCTCAGTGAAATCTTCGCCGCCCAGATAATTGTCTCCGGCAACCGCCCGTACTTCCAGAATATTATGATACAGTTCCAGAATCGATACATCAAAGGTTCCGCCGCCTAAGTCAAATACCAGGAATCTGGTTTCCTTCTCCTTCTCGTACAGACCATATGCCACTGCCGCTGCGGTAGGCTCCGAGATCATTCTCTCGACTTTTAATCCCGCTAGTTCTCCGGCACGCTTCGTTGCCTTTCTGCGCTTGTCATCAAAATACGCCGGTACACTGATGACCGCCTCCGTGACCTCTTCTCCCAGATAGCTTTCCGCATCTTCCTTCAGATAACGCAGAATCATGCTGGACAGTTCCTCTGGGCGGAATTTTCTCCCGGACAGATCATACACCCGGTCCGTTCCCATGCTCCGTTTGAATGCCTGTGCCACGCTGTCCGGGTAGAGGCTTCTGCGCTCCTGTGCAGTCTCTCCCACATAGACATTTCCTTCTTCATCCACGCTTACCACCGAAGGAGTCAGATGCTTGCCCAGGCGGTTCGGAATGATCTTCGGTCCCTCTTCGGTAAATACCGCCACCAGACTGTTGGTGGTTCCCAAATCAATTCCCACTATCATAGTTGCTGTCCCTTTTCTCAATGCTGAAACAGTTTTGCAAAAAATCCCTGTTTCTTAGGCTTGTCTTTCTGTGTTACTTTTTGCTCTGCCGGCTGCAGCAATTCTTCTAAGAACCGGTCAAATGCCTTCACATACTCGGAAGCAGCGTTCTTTTTCGCCAGTTCGATTCTCTTCTTCAGTTCTTCCTTCTGCCCTTTATGTAGCAGATTCAGAAGCTGTATTTCCAGAATTTCCTTGCATACTCCGTAAGTGCAGTGTCTGCAGAACATGCAGTCTGCATTCTCTGCAAGAATCGCATCCAGTTCCTCCCGGGTGCCTGTATAATATGCCTCCAGATATCGATATACCAGTTGCAATTTCGGCATATCTCTGTAATAATCCGATCCATACCGCTTATCCCGATCCAGCCAGTATTTCAAATGTTCGGAATAGGTCGTACCCTTGTTCTCATTTCCGGTCAGAATACATGCGAAAATCAGATCTGCCAGCACTCCTCTGGACTGGATCTTCTGGATTCTGTGTACCGCAGACTGTTCAAAATAGTCCACCGCTTTCGCACCGGAACCGTAAAGCAGTTCATACCACCCTAAGCTATAGTGATAATCCTCATAATATTTCTGGGTATTTCCGTTCCCCGCGCCGACCAGTTTGATCTGTTCCTGCCACTTCTCCAGGATCTCTTTTGCTGTCTCTCCCTCTCCGCAGTCGATGCACAGATCCGCCTTTTCGCGGGAAGCCTTCAGCACATCGGGGAATGCCCGATCCAGCACATCAAAGCTTTCCGTAAGTCTCCCCTGCTCTGCCAGGCATCTGGCATAAGACCGCATCCGTTCTGCGTCTTTGGCTCCGGCGTCCCCCGTTTTCTTCAAAAATTCCCGGTAATTTTCTTCCGCTTTTCCCGGATCTTCCAACAACAGATATACGTCTGCCCGTTCTGCCACCAGTTCCGGCCAGTTTACCTCTTCAGTTCCACCTTTTCCGTAGAAAAAGTAAGCCTTCTGCAGACAACTTGCCGCTTCGTTATATGACCCGCGATATCTGTGAATCTGTGCCAGTGCCTTCCATGCAAAAGGATGGGCGGGATTCGTGGAAAATATCTTTTCATAATCCGCTTTTGCTTCTTCTAAATGTCCTGCCGCCTTATGGAAATCGCCCCGCTCCATAAGCAGATACTCGCAGGGGTATGCATACAGATATTCCGTAATAACCGGAAGTCCCCGTTCGTAATAGATCTGCTTGCCCGCCACCACATTCCGCAGATACTCCTCCTGGAATTTATCAATGGCTTCATTCATCTGTTCCTGTTCCATCGGCGTATTGGTCATCTGCCATTCGTAGGCATCCAGGAACACACTTTTGACATTGTGCTCCTTTGCCTCCTGCAACAGCTGTTTCAATTCCTCTGGATGTTTCAGGTCCAGATAGACCTTTGCCATCATTTCATAGGCTTTTACATACTCCGGAAAATAGTTTAAGCATGCTCTGCCGTTCTGGATTACCCCGGCAGCATTCCACTGTCTCTTCGCAGCTTCCAGTTCGTTGGCATACGCGGCATAGACCTGATAGTCTTCGATCAGGCTCCGGGAGATCTCCGCGCAGCGCTCATACTCTTCCATTTCCACATAGATCTGTGCTTTCTCAATGAGCATTCCGATATCTTTCGGGGTGCCGGTCTGTGCTTTTTCCGCCTCCTCGATGGCCTTGGCGAATTTCTCCGGCTGCACATAACCGTAAGCCCGGTAACACTGCATACGGATCAGATGGGACTGGCGGATACGGTCCTTGTCTTTTTCCTCTTCCGCAGGGTCTGTATCCCGAAGAACCTTTTTCTCCAGGCTCTCTTCCCAGCGGGCTGCCAGTTCGATGGTCTTCTCATATTCCGCTGCTTCCGCGTGCAGTTTCGTCATCAGACCTAAATATTCTTCCGCTCTGTCTTTGGGCACGATCTCCTCAAGTTCTCTGACGGTACGGATTCCCCGGTTGGTTCTGCCATCCTGCAGATAGCACCAGCCAAGGTCTAATCCCAGCCCCGGATCTCCCGTTTCGGCATACTCCCGTTCCATTTCCTTCTCCAGTTCGGAATTGATCTTCTGCAGAGTATCCAGGAAGGTATCGTCTCCACCCACGGAGAGGACTTCCTCTGCGCATTTTTTGGCTTCTTTATACCGTTCCTGCTCATAATACCAGGTCGTCAGACGCAGGTTCGCCATGTAATGCTTCGGAAGCTTTTTCAGGAGCTTTTCATAAATTGTGGCTGCCTCATCCTTCGCAACATTGCGCCATAATATTTCCGCTGTATGATAGGCAATCAGATCATCCTCCGGGTAACGTGCGGACAGTTCCTTTAAGAGTGCGATTGCCTCCTGTATCTGTCCCTTTTTTTCGTAATAAGAAGCACGACAGACCTCCATCACCGGGTGCGTGATACCAAGTGCATCCCCACAGTCGAGCATGTGCTTTGCTTCCTCCATGTCATTCCCCTGCAGTGCCTGAAATGCTCTGTCATAATATTGCAGGAACTGGTCGTAATCCGCATCCTCTGCCCCTGTGAACTGGGTAAAATCCACCTCTTCCCCGGCTTCGCATTTATGTACCATATAGTTCACAAACTGTGCCGGGAATCTCTCCCGAAGTGCTGCGGCATTTTGTACGATATGTATCTTATCATCCAGCAATTTCCATATATTTGTGGGTAATTTAAAATGCTCCATCAAAAATCGAAGCAGATATACCGTACAATTTTCTTCCTCCTCCAGTGAAAGGAATGCATCTGCCTCAAAAAGTGCTCTCCACTTTTCTTCATCGCAACGATCCTTAATATTTTCATAGACCCCGCGGACACCGCGGACCCACTGCCCCGCCGGAGTATCATCCTCCAGAGCTTGTACGTTCTCCTCATTTTCCTCCGCATCCGGGGTTTTGGCATAACGGCAGGCATCTTCGTATGCCGCACGCAGGCGTTTGAACCCTTCCGGATCATCCTCTGGATTTGTTACCGCCAATTTCTCCCGGTATGCGCTTTTTAACGCTCTCTCATCTTTTGTCTGTTCAATCCCCAAGATCTGAAATACTTCTGTCAGTTCCACTTTTTCCCTCCGTCAATGTTTCTTTTCAAATAGAAAAAGGGAGCAGAATATCTCCTGCTCCCTGAAAATCATCTTAGAATGTAAACTTATCCGCAAAATAAGCATCCAGATCAGCGATCGCAACACGCTCCTGCTCCATGGAATCACGGAAACGTACGGTTACGCAGCCATCTGTCTCAGAATCAAAGTCATAAGTTACGCAGAAGGGAGTACCGATCTCATCCTGACGACGATATCTCTTACCAATGTTTCCTCTGTCATCAAATTCACAGTTATACTTCTTGGACAATTCTGCGTAAATCTTCTCAGCGCCCTCGTTCAGCTTCTTGGACAGAGGCAGTACACCGATCTTCACAGGTGCCAGTGCCGGATGGAAGTGAAGCACGGTACGCATATCTCCACCCTCTAACTCTTCCTCATCGTAAGCAGCGCACAGGAATGCCAGAACAACTCTGTCCGCACCCAGAGAAGGCTCGATAACATAAGGAATATACTTCTCCTTCTTCTCATCATCGAAGTAAGTCATATCCTCACCGGAGGTATTCGCATGCTGGGTCAGATCGTAATCGGTTCTGTCCGCAATACCCCACAGCTCACCCCAGCCGAAGGGGAACAGGAACTCGATATCGGTAGTTCCCTTACTGTAGAAGCACAGCTCCTCGGGAGAATGATCACGAAGTCTCATCTCGTCTTCCTTGATACCTAAGGACAAAAGCCAGTCACGGCAGAAGCCTCTCCAGTACTGGAACCACTCCATATCAGTACCCGGCTCACAGAAGAACTCCAGCTCCATCTGCTCGAACTCTCTGGTACGGAAAGTGAAGTTACCGGGAGTGATCTCATTACGGAAGGACTTACCGATCTGTCCGATACCGAAAGGAATCTTCTTACGGGAAGTTCTCTGTACATTTTTAAAGTTAACGAAAATACCCTGTGCGGTCTCGGGTCTTAAGTATACTGTATTCTTAGCATCCTCGGTAACACCCTGGAAAGTCTTGAACATCAGGTTGAACTGACGGATATCGGTAAAGTTATGCTTGCCGCAGGTAGGGCAGGGAACATTATGCTCCTCGATGAAATTCTTCATCTCTTCCTGGCTCCAGCCGTCTACACTGCCTTCGATGGCGATACCGTTCTCCTCGCAGAAATCCTCGATCAGCTTATCCGCACGGAAACGCTCATGACACTCCTTACAATCCATCAGAGGATCGGAGAAGCCGCCAAGATGTCCGCTGGCTACCCAGGTCTGGGGATTCATCAGGATCGCGCAGTCCACACCTACATTGTAAGGGCTCTCCTGAACAAACTTCTGCCACCATGCCTTTTTCACATTATTCTTCAGCTCTACGCCAAGATTACCATAATCCCAGGTATTTGCCAGTCCGCCGTAGATCTCGGAACCGGGATATACAAAACCTCTTGCTTTTGCCAGAGCTACGATCTTCTCCATTGTCTTTTCCATGTCAGTACCAAACCTTTCTTACTCTATATATTTGTATTGCTGTATAACTTACTTTTTCATCAGTATCGTAACGACACCATCGGACTGGGAGGCATCCACATAGCCATCCTCACCCATGACCACGCCCTCACTGATATACAGTACGGGATATGGACAATAAATGTATGCACTGGCATTCGTGATGATCAGATGTCCCTTCTCCAGTGCTTTCTCCAGTTTGTCCGGGTCTGCCGGAGTGCCATCCGCTGCATTCACCAGTTCCTTGTTCACAGGATTCCCCTGTGCCAGCGCTTCCACTCTGGTTCCGTAGAACAGATCCTGGTCGTTATATTCGGCATAGCTGTCTGCACTGTCGAATTCCTGCACGACCTGCACCATGGCTCCGTCGCCTAAAGCCTGCACCGTCTTCACAGTCAGCGCTCCTTCCGGTGTATCCGTATGTGCGGCATTGAACTCTTCTGCCTCGTTCTTCACCATCTCTTCCAGTCCGTCTAAGCTGTAGAAATCTTTATCAAAGGTATTGACCAGGTAAGAGATCACCTTCCCGTCCTTCTCCACCACCAGAGACGTATTCACGACCTCCTCGGGAAGCTTCGCGGTCTGACCGCAGCCGCTTAAGGACAGTACCAGAATTCCCGACAATACTGTCGTAAGACACTTCTTCATTCTATTCTGCCTCATAAATGAGTCTCCTTTTTTGGCATCAGCCATAACCGATTTTAACATAGAGTTTTCAGTATTTCAAGACTTTTGAACGACCTGCCCATGAAACGCCTGCGATATTCCGATGCGATCTGTGAAAGTTCTGACAGAACTTTGTCCGATACGGTAAAAGTATACAGTTTCTCCACGGGGCTCTCCACTATGTAATTCAGCGCATACAACGTAGATTCTTCCAGGCTCCGGCCTTCCGGCGCTCCCGGATATTCCCCGTTCACTGCGATGGATTTCAGTTCAAAAATACTGCGGATCAGTTCATTGGGAAGAGACGGTGCACACAAAGCTCTCAGCGACTGATACAAAAGCTTCAGCATTTCTCTCTCATCATTGTTCTCCTGGCAGTAATAATCCGCCACCTCTGCAAAATACATGCCGTAGCAGGCTCCCACATAGTCCGTCATCAGTTCTTCAAAATAGTTCTTAATATCCGCTTCCGATACGGTATAGGAAGTCCTTCCCTCATACAGACGAAAAGTCCCAAAAGCAAAAGGGTTGGTCGCTGCCGCCAGCCGGTTGCCCGGTTTTCTCGCCCCTCTGGCAAAAGCAGTGATCTTCCCCTTTTCTCTGGTAAGCAGGCTCACAAGCCTGTCATATTCACCGAACGGTGTCTGTTTTAATACAATTCCTGTTACATACAGGGATTCCTGCATGATCTGCCCTCCCCGGCGTCAGGCTTTCACATCCTTCCGCCTTGCAGTCCGGCAGGCAGGTGTCCGGCGTATCGGAAGAACTCCTATTCTCCGCATTCTGCAGATAATTCAGGTAATCCTCCACTCTGCCGGTATGTTCAAATTGCTGCCAGTAATTTATGAACTGCATCTTACGCATCCCCCTCTTTTTATCAGTTTATCGGTGTATCATCCTCTGTAAAAATAGGGTCTGCAAATTTTGTTTTTCTATTCGCCCATCTCGATGTCTTTCGGATTATATCCGAAGTTTTTGAGTAAGATGTCGCTGTCTCTCCAGTCCTTCTTCACCTTCACCCAAAGCTGTAAATTGACTTTCATTTCCAGCATATCTTCGATCTCCGGGCGCGCCTGGGAGCCGATCTTTTTCAACATCTGGCCACCCTTGCCGATGATGATGCCCTTGTGGGAATCTCTCTCACAGATAATAGTGGCCTCGATGTCGCAGATCTTACCTCTCTCTTTCATACTTTCCACGGTTACGGCAATACCGTGAGGAATTTCTTCGGATAAAAGTCTGAGTGCCTTCTCTCTGATCAGTTCTGCCACGATCTGGCGCATGGGCTGGTCGGTGATGGTATCTTCATCATAAAAGGCAGGGCCATACGGCAGATATTTCAAAATACACTGAATCAGTACATCTGTGTTGTCACCCTTTAATGCGGACACCGGGACGATCTCGCAGAAATCCAGTTCCTTGCGATAAGTATCAATAAATGCCAGAATATCATCCTTTTTCACGGTGTCCGTCTTATTAATGACCAGGATCACAGGAGTCTTGGTCTTCTTCAGCTGCTCGATGATATGACGTTCTCCGGCACCGATGAAATTCGTGGGCTCCACCAGCCATAGGATCACATCCACGTCATTTAACGTATGCTCCGCAACATTCACCATATAATCGCCCAGTTTGTTTTTCGCCTTGTGAATACCGGGGGTATCCAGGAATACGATCTGTCCCTCTTCCAGGGTCAGTACCGTCTGGATACGGTTACGGGTGGTCTGCGGTTTGTTGGATGTGATGGCGATCTTCTGTCCGATCAGTCGGTTCATCAGAGTGGACTTACCTACGTTGGGACGTCCGATCAGTGTGGCAAAGCCGGATTTATATGCCGGATTTTCGTTCATTTTCTATTTCTCCTGTTCTTGTCTTTTTCCCTGACACTTTTTCTTTTTGGTCAGTTGCCGGTCAGTCCGGCTTATCTTATGTTTCCTTACTCATTACTTTTTGGGTGCTTCCGATGCAGTACTCTCTTCTGCACCTGCCACATTCTGCAGAGCTTTCTGCCTGTTCGCTTCCTCTTCAGCTTTTCTCTTCTGTTCTTCAGCGCGGATGCGCTTCGTGCGCTTTTTGATCTTCTTCAGGATCAGGATGATGATAACGATCACGATCGCCCAGATCACCAGATAAGGAATATGGATCACGAACCAGATCGCTGCTTCCTTTAGTCCCTCGCCGATATTTTTCAGACTGTCTACAAATCCGGTGGAAATGCGCTCCCAGACGGTCTCTTCTTCCACAGGTGTATAGACTTCTACTTCATCAATATAAAGGTATACGGTACTGTAGTCAACCCGGTTATCATAGCTGCGGAGCTGGGATTCCATGCTTTCCAGCTGGTATCTGACATCGGACAGACGCTGTTCGATGGTAATAATATCTTCCACACTCTCTGCCTGCTCTAAAAGCTGTAATAATCTCTCCTGTTCGGTCTTAAGGGCATCCCGGTGGCTTTGCAGATCCACATAGGTCAGCGTCACATCCTGTACATTCTCCGAACGGCTGGTCACATTGCCCAGCTCTGAGACCGTATTCTGGAACTCCTCCAGTCTGTCCTTCGGGATGCGGATGGTCAGATTGGCATTCCTTGTAGAACGATAACTATAATATGTACTGCCGTTATAGGCATCCAGACTTTCGATATAGCCGCCGAGCTCTGTTACTTTATTCTCTACCGCACTTAACAGCTTATCATACTCCCTGGTCTCGACATCCATATTCACGGTCTTGATCAGCTTCCGGTCTGCTGTGGCTGCAGTCTCCTCAGGCACTGTATTACCTGTGTCCTGAGCATTTTTTGCGGAATCGTACCCCTCTGTCATGCCGAAGCCATCTTCATAAGCGGACGCCTCCGGTGCAGCTGCCTCATTGGAAGCAACAGAATAATCCGCATCCATGAGATCACTGATGCCGTAACCGCCCTTCGATGAACTGCCGCAGGCGGTCAGCGATAATATCATGCCGGCAGTGAGTAACCCTGTAATGATCTTGGTTTCAAAATTTCGTTTTTTCATAACCCTCTCCGTTCTGCGGACGGCATCCGGACACCCTGCCGGATCCGCCTGCTGTTGACTTTTTATTGTTCACCCATATAAACGAAATAATATCACAAAAGTTCTTTCTTTTTTTGCAAAACCTCTGCTACGCGTGATTCGTATTAAAACAGATTTTCCACCTTCAGGAATCTGTCCTGTTCTTCCTTTACCTTAGAAGCCGTGCCTACGACGCAGAGCAGATCCTCCTGCATAAATGCCCGGATATGCGCGGACAGTGCCCGGATATCCTCTACGGTAGCAGACAGCAGTTCCTCCCGTTCTCTCTGTAATGCTGCATCGTCCAGTCCCGTCATATAGGCACTCAGGGAATACAGTCCCTTTGCTGCCGGATTCATAGGCACATCCAGATCGCTGACTGCACCGATGATATACTGGGTCATGGTGCGTTCATCCGCGGTAAATTCTGCGATGGCATCCGCTGCCTTTTCATATATATCGATCGTTCTGCCCAGGTTCGGATCTCTGTAAGAGACAAAATAGCTGTCACCGGATCTGCCGAAGCTGCACATACAGCCGTAGGCGCCACCCTTTACACGGACATTGATCCACAGATATTCATAGCCCAACATGACCTTCAGCACTCTTAAAGCTCCGGTATATTTCAGTCCGCTCTTGCGGAAATTACCGGCACGACATACATAATTGACCTGTCCGGAGGTTAAGAACCCTTCATTCTTCCGGGAGACCTCCGGAATATAATGTTCTTTTTCCACGGATCCGGTATAGAGTGCAGCCTTGAAAGCTTCCACCGGGGCATCCAAAAGTCCCACTGCCTTCTCTTCACCGACGAAATCCACCATTAGATTCTCCGGACGGAAGATCATTTTTAATAACGTCTGTAAGATCTCCACCAGTTCTTCTTTTTTCTCGTCAAAATGTGCTTCCAGGTCGGTGATCAGGCGGTAGAACGGAATGCCGGAGATCTCCTCACTGACAGCTCCGGGAATACTGCCGTAGGACATGGCTCTTCCGGCTGCCACGCTGTGTCCACCGGAGGTCATCTGTGCCTGCATGCGGGACTTGCCCTCCGCCAGGATCTCATAGAGACGCTTGGTGTCCGTGAGATCACTGGTCATGACGATCTCACGCATCAGATCGATGGCATCGGCAATACGATCATAGAACACCTTCGTCTTCAGCTCCAGGGTCAACGTAAATTCATCCGTATCCTGCAATCTGCCATAGACATTGTTCACCGCAGCCATGCCGCCGGTGACCAGGTTCATCTCATTATAGAGATCTCCATACGCATAATGCTCGGTATTCAGCAGTCCAAGACAACCTTTTAAGATACCGATATACGGGAAATATTTTCCGGGGATCTGATCCAGTTTGAAGATCAGTCGTAAGTAACCGATACCGTTGGTAAACAGATCATGATACAAAAGTGTGGTATCCCCAATACTCCGTACCTCGTTTACCGGGAGATTTGCCTCTTTTTTCATGTCTTCCCGCTTCAGCAGAGGAATCTTCTCCAGATCTTCCTTCGCATCCTCACTCTCCTGGAACTCGGTCAGCTTACGGAAGGTCTCTTTTACAGCTTCCAGTTCATCCGGACTCATAGCCGCTTTCACCTGTGCCATTTTCTTGCGCTGCTTCTGTTCCTGCTCCTCTAAGAGTCCCGACTTCGGCTGCAGGATCACCACGCTGCGGTGCGTATTGTCCAGCAGGTATTTTTGTACCAGACCCTCAAAATATCCGCTCTTAACTTCCTTTCTAAGCTCGGCAAAGGTATCGTTCGCCTCGATATGAATGAACGGAAGTCTGTCGTCATACAGCCAGCTGTCCAGCACCTGTAAGCCATACATCAGTCCCTTGGGATAGGAACCGAAATCTGCCTCTCTGTATTTGAATTCGTAGTAATTGATACCGGCAAGCAATGCCTTCTCGTCGAAGCCTTCCGCTGCCAGCTTCTTTAGTACTTCTTCTGTTACCTGTAAAAAGGCCTGTTCTTTTTCTACGGAAGTGTCCTTCGCCACGACACTGAAATATGGCTGACGGATACCGTTCTCGTAAATGCTGTAAACATCCTTGCCTATGCCGCGGTCTACCAGTGCCTGCTTTAATGGCGCACCCGGTGCGGAGCACAACGCATAATCCAGGATCTGAAATGCAATGTAAAGCTTCGGATCCAGGCTGTCACCGACGCAGAAGTTCTGGGACAGATAGGTATTCTCTTCTTCGTCCTCTCCCTCGCCGATGGGACAGTCTCTGACGATGCGGCCGGGCTTATCGAAAACCGGCTCCTCGGTCACTTCGGAATCCACCTTAAGAGCATCGTAGGCAGACAGATAATGTTCGTCGATAAAAGTCAGCTTCTGTGCCATATCCATGTTACCGTAGAGGTAGATATAGCTGTTGGAGGGATGATAGAACTTCCGGTGGAAATCCAGGAACTCTTCATACGTCAGCTCCGGGATCACCTCCGGGTCACCTCCGGACTCACAGCCATAGGTGGTGTGAGGATACAGAGAGTTCATGATCTCCCTCTCCAGCACATCATCCGGAGAAGAAAATGCTCCCTTCATCTCGTTGTAGACCACGCCGTTGACCTTCAGCTCTTCCTCGTCACCTTCCAGCTCATAATGCCAGCCTTCCTGCCGGAAAATGGATTCATTTTTATAAATGTTCGGGTAAAATACCGCATCCAGATAGACATGCATCAGGTTCTGGAAATCCTTGTCATTACAGCTTGCCACAGGGTATACAGTCTTATCCGGATAGGTCATGGCATTTAAAAAAGTGTTCAAAGAACCTTTTACCAGTTCCACAAAAGGATCCTTCACCGGGAATTCCTTCGAGCCGCATAATACGGAGTGCTCCAGGATATGTGCCACGCCGGTGGAGTCCTTCGGGGTGGTACGGAAACCGATGTAAAATACTTTGTTCTCATCGTCATTGGATACCAGTGCCACTCTTGCTCCGGTCTTCTTATGACGGCACAGATAAGTCACACTGTTGATGTCCGGGATCTGCCGTTTCTCTATGATCTCGTATGTGGATAAATCTTCTACTCTCATTTTTGTTTCCTCTATTATTCTATCTCAGTTTAATTCTGGCTTAAACGATTTCTTCGTTTGCTCCCCTCATAGAAAGCCTTCGCTGCCTGCAAGCAGTCGCGTATGCTTTCTATGGGTGAGCTTAATCTATCAAAAGCCCGCCAGTGCCAGCTTGCTCATGGAGATCTCCTGGATCACGACGCCCTTTGCCTCTTTTTCTTCCGGAGTCATGGCGGTCAGTTCCCGGATGTTCAGTTCCTTCGTCACATACCGTTTCTTCCCTCTGCCGAAGATCCCCTTTTTCTCCTCGATGATATTGATCTTTACTCTTGCCTTGATCCGGTCGTAGATTTTGACCAGAAAGCTGTCCGGCTTCAAATAATACAGATGGGTCTCCAGCGTATCCTCGGGATCCACTTCCTTTTCCGCTAAAATATAGCGTTCCACGATCAGGCGGAATTTAAACGCCACCTCATCCTGCTCCAAAAGCTCTGCAAAAGTATATTTTGCACCTATGTAGACTTTTGCCGTGTCCTGCAGGCTGTATTTATAATTCTCATAAACTGTCTTTTGCATTGTTGTCGATATCCTCAATCTTGAAACCGCTCATCCGCACCGCATCCTCGATCATTTTGCGGGACATGCCGGTCTCCTCCATCAGTTCCTCTATGGTCACCTTGCGCTGCAGCTCCTCTGCCAGTTCTCTCGCTTTGTCCGCCACCTTGTTGACCTTGTCTTCCACACGCTTGTCGATCTTAGAGTTCTCTGCATGCTCCGCAATGTACTCTTCCATGGCATCCATGATCATCTTGCCAAGCATTCCCTCGACTTCCTCCGGCTTCTCCAGACTGCCTAACATAGTCACTCCGAAGGAAAGCGCAAGATTCCCTTCACCTACCAGATCCTCTAACATGACACCCTGTCCGGCGTAAAGCTTCGCGATCTCCGCCACATCCGCCAGATAGATCTCGATCAGACGCTGCTGGGCGTCGGTCTCCCCCGCCATGGCAGCGATGGAAAATGCCTGTTTCTCTCCATCCGTGTAGACAGGCAGAGCTGCCACTTCATCCAGATATTCCTGTAAATAATCCTTTTCCTCATCCGTAAGGAATTCGTCAGGATCCATGGGCTGTCCGATACCTATTTTATGTTTTAACAGATAGTCAAATACCATCTGTAATTGCTCACCACTCAAGTCAAGCTCCGCGAAGGCTTCCTTTACCTGTTCTTCGCTGATGCAGTTTCCCTGCTCTTTGGCAGTCTTGCGGACCTCCTCTAAGGTCTTGGCAAATAATACTTCTTTGTTCATATAGGGTCTCCTTTATAATAATACACTTTCTCCGTGCTCCGCACTCTGCCTGCGAGCAGTTATGCATCTGCCTCTTGCAATAATACACTTTCTCCGTGCTTCGCACTCTCGAAAGTGTACATCCATTCGTGGTCCGGACGATTCGTCCTTCTTGCTCATGTCTGTTCGATTTGCTAATATCCGCTCGGCATTGCCTGCGAGCAGTCATGCCGTAACGGATATTACAAATCTTTATTTCACATGTTCGTGCGTAAACAAATGATACTGGCAATATTCGTAGTTACCGTTACATTTGGAGCAAAAACGGAACTCCAGGCTCGGATCGTCCTCTTCCGTCCTGCCACAGATCGCGCATTTATGTCTCGTAACTTTTGCCCGTCCGGCATTTGATTTTTTCTCGAACTGCGCCCTGCGGTGCATCTGCTTCGGCGAGATGCGGCTTCTGTGCATTCTGTAAAAGTATAACACAAAATTAAGCAAAGATGCTATGATCGCAAATTTGGTGAACACACCACCTTTGATCACGTAGTACAGCATTAAGACTGCATCCAGGATTCCCATCCATTTTACCTTCACAGGGATCACGAACATCAAAAGCACCTGCATATCCGGATACGTTGCCGCAAATGCAAGGAAGATCGACAGATTAATATAATAAGTGCTGAAAGCATAAGATCCACTGTAAAAATATGCGGATGCAATTTCCGTAGGCAGACTGCCATACATCAGATACACCACGCCCATACACAGGAAGCTGCCGACTACTGTAAACAGGATTCCCGAGAAAATATAGACATTATACCGGTAGGTTCCCCAGGTGCGCTCCAGGGTGGTTCCCAGGCTGTAATAAAAGTACAGCATAATTATGGTAAAAATATCAAAGCTGTCAGGAGGCACGATCACCCAGGTCACCAGGCGCCAGATCTGTCCGTGCAGGATCCGGTAAGGGTCCAGCGTCAGAAATCCCAGCAGATTCACACCTGCCGCACTTCCCAGCAGTTCTATTACATATCCCGCCACATAACTTAAGATAAGGATCAGTGTCAGATTCGGGATCGCATATCTGCCGAATTTTTTCTCAAATTTGCTCATAAAGTCATTTCTCCGTTTCTATCTAATTACCCATTCGTTTTTTCTCTATCGAGATTGTAACATCCACAGGACAATAAGTAAACCGCACGTTCAAAAGTTTATAGAATTCCTATTTATTTCATTTTTTCTTTACACAATTTTAACGACAGCGTTTTATCTTTGTTCGTTGCATTATGTTTTTTTTTGTCGTATAATGAAAAAAGTTTTGTGAAAGAAAAGTCGCATATATTAAGAAGTAATTCTGTAACTCATCATTGACCTTCTGAGTGGTTACAGCATTTTATCAGGAAGGATGTATCACATGAATTCACAGGAAAAATACGCAACACTCGGCATAGATATCGGTTCTACCACTGTCAAGATTGCGATTTTAGATGAACACCACAATATTTTATTTTCCGATTATGAGCGTCACTTCGCCAATATCCGGGAGACTCTGTCCGGTCTCCTTAAGAAGGCATATGACCAGCTGGGCGAATTGCAGCTGCACCCCATGATCACAGGCTCCGGCGGACTGACGTTAGCCAATCACTTAGGCGTTCCTTTTACCCAGGAGGTCGTAGCCGTGGCTACTTCCCTGCAGGAGCTGGCACCCAAGACCGATGTAGCTATCGAGCTCGGCGGTGAGGATGCGAAGATCATCTATTTTGAAGGCGGTAACGTGGAGCAGCGTATGAACGGCATCTGCGCCGGCGGTACCGGTTCCTTTATCGACCAGATGGCAAGCCTGCTCCAGACGGACGCTTCGGGCTTAAACGAATATGCAAAAGATTATAAATCACTCTACGCCATTGCTGCCCGCTGTGGTGTATTTGCCAAGACCGATATCCAGCCGCTGATCAACGAAGGAGCTACCAAGGAAGACCTGTCCGCTTCTATTTTCCAGGCTGTGGTGAACCAGACCATCTCCGGTCTGGCATGCGGTAAGCCGATCCGCGGTCATGTAGCATTTTTAGGCGGACCGTTACATTTCCTGTCTGAGTTAAAGGCCGCTTTTATCCGTACCCTAAATCTGGATGACGAGCACATCATCGACGTGGACAACTCACATCTGTTCGCAGCCATCGGCTCCGCATTGAATGCGAAGGAAGATGTCTGCATCAGCCTGTCCGATATGGTGAAAAAGCTGTCCTCCGATATCAAGATGGAATTTGAAGTGGAACGCATGGAGCCCTTGTTTGCAGACAAGGCTGCATATCAGGAGTTCGTAGAGCGTCACAGTAAGCATCATGTAACCACCGGTGATCTGCAGTCCTATCAGGGCAAGGCATTCCTTGGTATCGATGCCGGTTCCACCACCACGAAGATCGCACTGGTGGGTGAGGACGGATCTCTGTTATATTCCTTCTACTCCGGCAATGACGGAAGTCCGTTGAAGACGGCGATCCGTTCCCTGAAGGAGATCTACTCTCTCCTGCCCGAGGGTGTGGAGATCGTGCGCTCCTGTTCCACCGGCTACGGCGAAGCGCTGATGAAGGCCGCTTTCCTGTTAGATGACGGCGAAGTAGAGACCGTGGCACATTACTATGCCGCTGCATTCTTCGATCCCAGCGTCGACTGCATCTTAGACATCGGCGGTCAGGACATGAAGTGCATCAAGATCAAGAATCAGACCGTAGACAGCGTACAGTTAAATGAGGCTTGCTCCTCCGGCTGCGGTTCCTTTATCGAGACCTTTGCGAAGTCCCTGAACTACACCGTGCAGGATTTTGCTCAGGCTGCCCTGTTCGCAGAGCATCCCATCGACCTGGGTACCCGTTGTACCGTATTCATGAACTCCAAGGTAAAGCAGGCACAGAAGGAAGGCGCTTCCGTAGCGGATATCTCCGCAGGACTTGCTTACTCCGTTATCAAGAATGCTTTATTTAAGGTGATCAAAGTCTCCGATGCATCAGAGCTTGGTAAAAATATCGTGGTACAGGGCGGTACCTTCTACAACGATGCCGTTCTGAGAAGCTTTGAAAAAATTGCCAATTGTCAGGCGATCCGTCCCGACATCGCCGGTATCATGGGTGCTTTCGGTGCAGCGCTGATCGCCAGAGAGCATTACGAGGACGGTTACGTAACCACCATGCTGGATTATCAGAAGATCTGCGACCTGCAGTTCGAGACCAGTATGGCAAAATGTAAGGGTTGTACCAACAACTGCCGTCTGACCATCAACAAGTTCTCCGGTGGCCGTCAGTTCATCTCCGGCAACCGTTGCGAACGCGGTATCGGTGGACAGAAGAATGCCCACAATGTACCGAATTTATACGAATATAAATTACATAGATTATTCTCCTATGAATCCCTGGATGTCGACAAGGCTCCCAGAGGTGTGGTAGGTATCCCCAGAGTACTGAATATGTACGAGGACTATCCGTTCTGGTTCACATTTTTCACCGAACTGGGCTACCGCGTGGTGCTCTCTCCCAGCTCCAACCGCAAGATCTACGAGCTCGGTATTGAGTCTATCCCCAGTGAATCCGAGTGTTACCCAGCAAAGCTGGCTCATGGTCATGTGACCTGGCTGATCCGACAGGGTATTAAGTTCATCTTCTATCCTGCGCTGTTCTATGAGCGTAATGAGTTCGAAGATGCGAACAACCATTACAACTGCCCCATCGTTACTTCTTATTCCGAGAATATCAAGAATAACGTGGAGGAAATTGCCGGCGGTGAGATCACGTTCCGGAATCCGTTCATGTCCTTTAGAGATCTGGGAACGGTAACGGATGCCCTGACGAAGGAATTCACCGAGATTCCCGCTGCTGAGATTGCTGCCGCCTGCGTAAAAGGCTGGCAGGAGTTGGCGAATGCGCGCCATGATATGGAGAAAAAAGGCGAAGAAACGCTGGAATACTTACGTCAGACCGGCAAACGCGGTATCGTGCTGGCAGGCCGTCCTTATCATGTGGACCCGGAGATCAACCACGGTATTCCCGAGCTGATCACCTCCTACGATATGGCAG
>ERZ1034882.184-NODE-184-length-35983-cov-11.551214_pt1 | contig 35983 bp, 24 predicted proteins | sample MGYA00520606_ERZ1034882 | MGnify/ENA primary metagenome ERZ1034882 (study PRJEB33766, sample SAMN09781726) | gut metagenome | biome: gut microbiome | host: Homo sapiens | place: Madagascar | study: EMG produced TPA metagenomics assembly of the PRJNA485056 data...
GTCGGGGCTCCTTTCTTTGTGTGCGCGGGGCACGCCTTGGCCGCGCCCGCCGGGACGCCGTCCGCCTCACCAGCGGCACGCCCACTCTGCCAGTGCGGCGGCTTTCTAAGGGTGTCGCCGTTGCGTCTCTGTGCTGTCCCAGTCCGTTTCCCCAACCGTCTCATAATCATTAGTTGGGGCTCCACCCTTTGATGTTCAGTCACTTACGGAATGCTGCTAGTCAAATCTGACTGGCAGCATTTTGCTGTTTCCTGTCTTTCACACGTTTACTGATCACGCCTGAATTAACTTTGTATCCACGTTTACATACACGTTTCCTTGCGTGCAGCCTCTCTGTCTTACTATCAACTCTATAGGCTATGTACGCTTGCCGATGTATATAAATTGCATGCAAATTATTCACCCATAAATAATTAATGCTATGTTGAAAATCTCTAAGGACGGAGTCTCCGTCATAGCTGTGCTTGACAGGCGCAGAGCAAAGAAATCAGGTGTGTTCCCAGTCAAGATTGAGGTTGTTTACAACCGTATCCAAAAGTACTACCCAACAGGAGTCGATCTCCCTGCCTCAGAGTGGAAACGGATATCCTACTCTAAGCGCATGCCCGATTGCCACGCTGACATCATCACGAAATTCAATCAGATAAGCGCCGAAGTTGAAGCTTTACTTGAGAAAGGTGCGTTTTCATTTGAGACTTTGGAGGCCAGATTAGGTAAACCCGTTGACAAGACGTTAAACGCAGCGCTCGAGTCAATGATGGACAAATTTCAAGCTGAGGGGAGGATAAACTCCTACTATCGCTGCCGTACGACTCTGAAAAATGTAGAACGGTTCGCCGGTAAGGAAATCTTGTTCAGTAAGTTGTCTGTTTCATGGTTTAACGCTTTCGAGAGTTTCCTCAAGAAGGAGAACAAGGCGATGACCACAATCTGCATCTACATGAAAACCCTCCGTTGTGTTATGAACGATGCCGCGGCCGCTGGCTTGGTCAAGGAATCAATGTTTCCGTTCGGCCGTGGCAAGTACATAATTCCCAAAGGCAGTTCCAGAAGCCTTGCCCTCTCGTACGATCATATTCGTAAAATAGTCGCCTACAAAGGCACCGCGTCCAGGGAGCGCTACCGCGACCTATGGCTCTTCTCCTACCTTTGCAACGGCATCAATTTCCGCGACATGCTATTCCTTAAATATAAGAATATAATAGACGGTGAGATCTGTTTCCTTCGCTCCAAGACTGCTCGTGCCTATGGCGGATCAAAGATTATCCGTGCCGTGATCACTCCTGAGATGATGGACATTCTCCGCCGCTGGGGCAATCCATACGACGGCAATCCCGAAACCCTCCTGTTTGACTATGCCGAAGGTGCCACTGACATGCTTTCCATATCCAATACCGTCCGTAAAGTCATCAGCATGTGCAACAACGCCTTGAAGAAAATAGCCGAGGAGTTGGGAATACCACCGTTCACAACCTATTCAGCCAGACACAGTTTCGCCACAGTTCTCCTTCGTCAGGGCGTGGATCTCACATTTATCTCGGAATCTCTCGGCCACTCCAGTCTCTTGGTCACCGAGCACTATCTTGGCGGTTCAGACCGTCTGGACAGAATGCGCAACGCCCGTCTCCTGACCAATTTCTAGAATATCTCATTCTTGCCTCGCTGAGCCAAACAAGTCTAACCCTTACATAAACATAATGATTGAGGCCGTTGGCTTCTCCGCCACCGGCCTCTTTTTTTGCAGTCGCTCGTTGATTGGAATGCCGAGAACCACCATTCCCTTGTTTGGTAGTCTGCCGCGTTTTGTTCCAGACAACCTGTTATTATACTAAGATATTCCAGACTCCATTACGCTTCGCGCCGTCTCTCTGGATTATCCCTTTGCTTTTAAGGCTTGACAGGATGCGCTCGGCTTGTCTGGGTTTCAGTCCTATCTTATCCGATAATTTGACCGCCGTGATCCGCCTGTCTGCCCTTATGAACCCTAACGCTTGAATCTCACTCTCGCTGAGGTTGTACTCAGCACCGATTTCATAGAGAGATTTCCCTTGGTGCTCCATGAGAGTGTCAAGTATCTCTTGAAGCATAAAATCAATGAATGGCTGGCAGTCCCCCTTTGACGAACTTTGGGATATTGCCTGATAATAGTCATGCTGGTGCGAATAGACCATATTCTCAACCGGAAGGTGTTCGAATATCGGGTTTATCTTCCCGAGAATGAGTGATTGCCATAGTCTCCCAGTCCTGCCGTTGCCGTCCGAGAATGGGTGGATGAATTCAAACTCATAATGGAATACACAACTTCGTATAAGTAGATGATCGGACGATGACCGCAGCCACTCGAACAAATCATCCATCAAATCCTTTACCCTTTCAGCCGGCGGTGCGATGTGTATGATATTCGTTCCATCAAAGACTCCCACACCATTTTTCCTGAATATTCCGGCATCATCAAGCAGGCCGCACATCATTGTATAATGAGCCTTTAGAAGATCCTCTATCGAAAATGGGTTGAGTGTGTTGTATAATTCGTATGTTTTGAGAGCGTTCTTTACTTCAAGAATCTGCCTTTGCGGGGCGATTACTGTTTTCCCCTCCAGGATAGCTGTCACATCGCCTTCCGAAAGAGTATTGCCTTCAATCGCCAATGAAGAATGCACCGTCTTCACGCGATTCGCTTTTCGCAACCTTAACGAATCACTTTGCTCCATTCGTATCGAATAGCGCTCTATTTGTGCGGAGATCTCCGCTATGAGATTGATGGCTTTTGCGGAGACTGTGAAAGGTGGAGTGTACATTTGTTCCCGTGTTATTCCGTCATTTATTCCGTCATTTATTCCGTCATCCACTTCATCGGTCATGGCGTCCGTTATGATAGACGTCTATTTATCAGTCGGTCTCTGGCTACTGCACCGCACAGAGCCTACCGAAGTGTTGAAGAGCCTGACACCTCCAAAGGTAGTGAATAATTCCGTCATTTCCGCATGCAAAGTGCATGTCGGAGGCGGGTTTTGCTTATGAATATGTCCGTTCCGGAAGCTTGTGACGTGGATTCCCGTGAGAAATGGGATGTCACTCTTAGTAATAAATATGTTTTGCGCCCCAACAAGGGGGGGTACTCCATAACACAACGACAAATATATGGGTTTAATTTTTCATAAACAAGTTTTTTCGTCAAGAAATCGCAAAAAAAAGCTCAAAAAACATTTATTACTAAGAGGAACAATGAGAGCAAAATAGGGCAAAGATTGCTCGCTTATTTAAAAAAGACCATAAACAATAAAGTTATTTTATTTTTTTTGTTATGAACAAAAAGTTGATCAATTCTTTCCTGCTTGGAGCCACATTGGTTCTGTGTGCAGGTGCTTTTGTGTCCTGTCAGGACTATAAAAGCGACATCAACGACCTTACCGATCGCGTGAGTGCAGTCGAGAAGGTGTCTAAGGAATTGCAGGCCCTCATTCAGAAGGGGTCTGTGATCACTAATGTGGAGTCTAGCGCGAAAGGTGTCAAAGTGACATTGAGCAGCGGCGAGACATTCGAGATTACCAACGGTACCAATGGCGCCGATGGTAAGGATGGTAAAGACGGCGCCGCCGGTAAGGATGGCAAGCCGGGAAGCGTGGTGACAATCGGTTCGGATGGTTACTGGTACATTGATGGTGTCAAGACCGAGTACAAAGCCCAGGGTGAGAAGGGCGACAAAGGTGACCAAGGTGAGACCGGACCCCAGGGACCACAAGGCCCGAAAGGCGAGGATGGCAAGGATGCCACTGGCATCTACTACTATCCTGGCACAGAAGGCGCTGAGAAGGGTTTCTGGGTAAAGGTTACCGTTGTCGGTGGCAATGAGACCAAGGAAGTGACCACCTTGAGGTGGGCTCCGAAGGAGGAAGACCGCATTGGAGTTGTTTGGACTGACGGCCAGCTTAAGCTGACTAACGTCAAGGGTTATGATGGTACTCTTGTGATTGACCTTAATACCTACCTTAAGGCTCTTGTCTTTAAGCCGGAGATGGTGCTTGACGGTCAGAACGCGATGGAGTACATCTACATCCCTTACACGCCGATGACCTTGGGTCCTAAGGAGGAAGGTTTGAAGCATGCCCACATGCGTCACACCGCTGCTGGCTGGACCACGGTTGAGAATACCTATTCCGTAGGTGCCACGACAAGTCATGAGGGTCTTGCTTATCTTAACCCTACCTATGACAAGCTTTACAGCCTTGATCCTTCAAATGCGATTGTGCCTGATTACACACAGAGGAACCTCGGGACAGTGTCGCAGGATCCGGATTTCGTGAAGACAAGAGTTGCTTCCGTTCCTAACTATGCGGCCAATCCTGCCGCTTCCAATCCTACAGCAACTTTCCTTGATGTGAAGGACGGCATCATGCATGTCGGCATCACTATGAAAGGTGAAAAGGTAATGACTCAGGAAGGGGCCAGCCCTTATGGAGCCTTCGATTTCTATCCTCACGTAAAAGACAACGGCAAGATTACTGACCTCGCCGTCACCGCTCCGTTGGGAGAGGGCAAGGAGACAATCACCTCGACCTGGGCTTCTGTCTATGCCTCTCAGATGGTGTTCGAGAGCCTTGCCTACACTACTTTTGCCAAGCAGTACACTTACATTGACCCGGAGCATGAGTACTCTTCCTGGAAGTGGGACGCCACCAAGAAGAAATACGTACAGAACACAAGTGAGCCGGGCAAGCTTCTTGGCTATGGTGATGATCCTCACAAGGCTCCGGTGGAAGGCGGTATGCATCTTTATCATAGTGTTCACGACGCCGCTCAGATGGTGGCCACTCTTGAACTTCAGTACGACAGCGAGGTGGGTATCAACCTTAACAAACTCGTTGAAGCTGATGTCATCTTCAACTCCTGCCGCTCTTGGAATGACCGCAAGATCAAGACTCGCACCGAGGCTCAGCTTAAGGATCTTGGAATGAAGTTCAATTTCGTTCAGGTTCCTTACTCTGTTGGTGAGAATGGAACGGAACAGACCCAGAACCACAGCCTTCTTAAGAATAGGGCTGACGGCACTTACATCGTTGCCTGTGGTGTCAAGTCAAACAGCGACACCGATCCTCTTGCCTGCGAGCCGGATGAGACCAAGGTAGGCAAGAACGCTCCGAAGTCGATCGTCGGCAGAACTCCGCTTATCCGCGTAGAACTTAAGGACACTGTCAACAACAAGATTGTCGAGGAAGGTTACATCAAGTTCATCATAGTTGAGCCTGAGAGACCTATCATCACCAAGGTATTCGACCTGGGCTACTTCTACTACAAGTGTACAGAGCAGTTCCAGCCAACCACTTGGCACGCCATAGAGCAGAAAGTCCTTGACGAAGCCGTTGACATGGGTAAGGAGACTTTCAATGTTCTCTATGAGGCTGTGAAGTACTCGCACGTGCTTGAACTGCCTGACATCGATTTGCCGATTGACCCTAATGATCCTATCTTTGAGTTCGCTCAGTGGGTTCCAACAGGTAAAGTCGACATTTATGGTCAGCCAATATTCAAGCTTGCTGACAAGAAGATTGGTCATATCTTTGAGTACAAGGAGCCTGATTCCGAGACAACCAACATGTTTGGTATTTACCTCGGTCGCGAAGACTTCGTGAACTGTGTGAACGACAAGACATATCCTGTTGTTGAGGAGGTAAGGTACATTAAGTTCATCCCAAGGAAGGGTCTGGGCAACACCAACTTCAACCGTGAGCCAGTCTATCTCCCGGTAAAGATTACATTCGCTTATCCTAAGGGTGTGATGGCCAACAAGATTCCTAAGTATTGGTATGCTGACAACAGTTTCAACCCTGCCAATAATGTCCTTGACAAGGATCAGCTTAAAAACATCCACGGTAACGTTGAGGCTCCTGGCAACGAGGCTGACCTTAAGGTAGGTGCTGCTGACTTCGAGGTTTATCTTGACGAGCGTTTCGCTAAGACCACAACTGGTCATACTCATAGCGCTCAGTGGACTGCTGAAGCTTGGAAGCCAAGCTACTTCTGCTTCTATGACACGGCTAACACTTGCAACGACAAGCCTGAGAACGCTCCTTCATTCAGCATTGATCCTGAAGCGTTCAGCCCGGCTCAGACTTGGAACATTAAGAAGAACTTCCCTTCATTCGTTCAGGAAGATCTTGTTTACCTCTACTACTTCACTCTTGGTAACGTCAAGACTGTAAAGGGTGTGAGCGGCAAAGAGTATAAGCTTTCTGTTGACAATGCTGTTGCCAACTCTCCAGTGATGCTTTACACTGATCCTGCGAAGTATGAGTACAAGAACACGGTTCTGTATGCTAATGGAACGAAGATCGCTGAGATTAAGTACCAGTACAACGCCACTGAGTATGGTGCTTCCGCTACTCGTGAGCACGAGGCCAAACTCGTGGTTCTGAACAACGAGGTCACCAAGGATCTCATCAACATCCCTGAAGGAAAGGCAAGTCTTGCCACCGCTGATTCTGAGGCTGTTGTCAAGTTCTTCGAGGACACCTTCGATGTTGAACTTGGTGTGGCTGTCTTCAATGAGGAGTGTGGCGCTTACCTGCCGCTTGCTGACAACACATTCAAGGCTGAGCTCCTGAAGCCTGTTTATGTTGAGCCACTTGGACCTATCACTTTCACTGACGCTCTTGACAATGGTGGAAACAAGGTCGCTCTTTATGACCTCGTTAAGTTCTATGACTGGAGAGCCGCTGCCGGTGACAAGGGTGCTTATGTATTCTCATCTCATACACCTGTCGATCTCTACAAGTACTATGTAGTTGACCTTATTACTGTTAACCCTGAGGAGATTATGACTGACCTTTCCGGTGAGTTCAAGACTCTGAAGGAGTACAGCAACGGTGTTGAGTTCCAGGTATACGACAGCAAGAACAATCGTCTCGACGATGGTAAGGTTGTTGACCCTGCACATAAGTGTACACCTGGTAAGGCCAAGGCTAACTATGATTACCTCTGGTACTCTAACAACACCGCAACTGTTGTTAACTTCAACATCAAGGTTCCTGTAAGAATCCACCACAAGTGGAGCCAGAACGACCTGATCGTTTGGGTTGAGGGTACTGTTAACAGAACTGTAGGCAACTAATCGCTGATTTCTGATTAATCTATAATAAATTTCCCCGGTTTGCGAAAACGAGCCGGGGATTTTTTTCTTAGAAGACCGTGACTTCCATACTAATAAACACTCCATAAGAGCAGATGACGAGAAAATTTATGTTGATCTGGCTATTCACGCTTGTCTTTGCGACTGTCGCATCCGGAGCCGACCGTAAGGATGATCGGCATCCCGTTCCTTCCATCAATTCTGTTTCAGTCGGCTTCAGTCCCGAATGGAAAGTGCGGATTTTGGGAGGAGGAGCCTATTCGTTGGGGGAGGCAGATTTCGCCGATCTTCTCTCTCCTGCGGCTCAGTTGTCTGTCGGATGCAGATTCGACCGGCTGTTGGGAGCGAGGATCTCATTCAGCGGCTGGCAGGCCAAGGGCAGGTACAACTATCCTTACCTTGATTATCAATGGAATTATGTGCTTTCGTGCGCCGAGATTGTCTTTGATGTGACTTCGTTGTTTGGCGGTTGGCGCCGATATCGTCTCCTGAGTGTCAATCTGTTCGCAGGTGGAGGTGCCGCCGCGGGTTTCAGGAACATCGAGGCCGCCCGTATGCTCCGGAACAACGAGACTTTCTATGGCTTCGAGAAATTGTGGACCGGGACTAAGATTTTCTGGGGTGCCCGGGGTGGCCTTGAACTTGATCTGCGGCTTGCGCGCCGTCTCTCACTCTGTCTTGAGTCAGACGCGATGATGTTCCCTGATGACTTCAACTCCAAAGTAGGTAAGGATGACTCTTTCGACTGGCAATTCAACTGTCTTGTGGGATTTAAATTCAGTTTTGGCCGATAAGGCAGCGCCGCCGAACCATTCTATTAATATTATTTCAATTATTCTTTAATTATATGAGAAATTATTTCAAGTCGGGCTTCCGCTTCGTCGCCTCCGCGTTCATTTCTTTGTCGGCGTTGGTGTCGTGTACCGACTATCAGGACGAGATCAACAATCTCGGCAAACTCTATGAAGACCACGAGCAGCGCCTTAAGAACCTCGAGACGTTGACTGATGATTTTAGTTCGCAACTTAAGAGTCTGGCTGCCCTTGTCAATGCTATGGAGAGAGGAGACTACATCAAGTCTGTTGTCCCTGTTGAGAATGGCTACACAATCTATTTCAACAAACAGTCTCCGGTCACCATCACCAATGGTAAGAATGGCAGTGATGGCGCTGACGGGAAAACGCCTGATGTCTCGATCAGGAAGGACGCTGATGGATTTTACTATTGGACTTTGAACGGAGAGTGGATCTTGTCCGGTGGTCAGAAAGTCCGAGCCAATGCTGTTGACGGAGAGAAGGGCGACAAGGGCGACAAGGGCGATAAGGGTGACCAGGGGGATAAAGGTGATAAGGGCGACAAAGGTGATTCCGGGACTGTCGGTGCCGTCCCTTTGCTGCGTATTAATGCGTCCACCAATGAGTGGGAGGTCTCTGCTGACGGAGGAAAGACTTGGACCACCACCGGAACCAAAGCGACTGGCCCGAAAGGTGACCCTGGGGAGAAGGGTGACAAGGGCGATAAAGGCGATGGAGCCAGCGGTCTGTTCGCTGACGTAAAACTCTCCGAAGACGGGAAAACCTTGATTCTGACAATGACGGATGGCACCGTCTATAATATTCCTATCGCTCAGAAGGAAGATGAGCCGGTTGAGCCGGAGGAGAAATACATCTGGGTAGGAGGCAACACGATTGACTCCAACAACGCTTCCAGCGTCGGAGGAACCTGGCTCAAGAAGGGAAAGGTTTCGTACGATTTTGAGACCAAGATTCTCACACTCGAAAATGTGGAGATAGAGACCACTCTCAACAATGTCGGCATCAAGTCGGAGGTGTCCGGGTTAACAATCAATGTGATAGGTAATTGCTCGATCAAGTCTTACGCTACTGCTGTCAGTGCCTTCGCTCCAATGACGATAACCGGTGCGGGTGTCCTTAAGCTCGAGGGTTCTTCGGCTGGTATAATGATGCAGACCGGATCTTCAGTCACCATTTCCGACGTGGATGTCAGGGTGAAGGGTGCCTGGGGAATCACCAGCCGTCAGGGTCTTGACGGCTATCTTAAGGTCGAGGGAACGAAGACTTATCTTTCGGCGGAAGGAACTTCCGGTTCGATCGCCGATATTGGTGGCCTTGGACTTGACGGGTGCAAGATCACCGTGCCTGAGAGCGCTGTCTTTGACTCTTTCTCCGGCTCAGTAGTCGTTGGCGAGGATGTAGTGAAGACTCTTGTGGAGATCAAGAGTGTGTACGACCTCTCCATCGGAGGAGAGAAAGTCTCCGCTGACAACGCCGCAAGCATCACCGGTCCGTGGCTGAAGGGTGGCAGCGTCTCCTATGAGGTCGCTTCCAACAGCCTTGTCCTGACCAACACGGAGATTGTCTCTTCGTCGGCCGGAATCGTGTCCTCCATCGAGAATCTCAAAATCCGTGTGAACGGGAAATGCTCCATCAACTCGTCCGGATCAGCCATTCAGTCTGCCGGTTCTTTGAATATTCTCGGAGCGGGAGATCTGAATCTGACCAGCGCTTCCGGCAGCGGTGTCGCGCTTACTGAGAATACATCCAAACTCACGGTTCGCGGCGGCAAGGTGAACGCGTCCGGCGTTTATGGCGTCTCCGGTGTGGCTGATGGCTTGACCTATCTGACTGTCACGGGTTCCGAGACCGAGGTGACGGCGAGAGGAAGCTCCGGCTCAGTGGTGAATATAGATGCCCTTGACCTCGACGGCCTTGTCATCTCTACCCCGGAAGGAGCCAAGTTCGATGCCGCTAACAGAGGCATAGTCAAGGATGGCGAGATTGTCACATCGAAGGTTGTGATCGGGAAGAAAACCACTTATGACCTTTGGATCGGTGGTGTCAGGGTGACTGCCGAGAACGCCTCCAGCATAACCGGATCTTGGTTAGGAGGTGGCTCGATCACCTACAGCGCCGCCAGCAATCTACTGACTTTGAACAGTGTGACAATCAGCCTGACGGATGATTCCACGATTGGTATTGACTCCCGTATCGATGGACTGAAGATCTATCTTAGCGGCACGTCTTCCGTGACCTCGAAGGCGCAGACGATGTCCGTGTCCGGCTCTGTCTCCCTGATCGGAGGAGGAACTCTGAATCTGGAAAGCGAGGGTTGCGGCGTCTCCTTGGCCGCCAATGGCGCGATGTTCAGCGTCGCCAAGGCCTTTGTCAATGTCAAAGGCCGCTGGGGAATTGTCGGAGGCAAGGCCTACAATGCCTACTTGGAACTCTCCGATGCCGCGGGAGAACTGTCGGCTGAGGGGGCCGAAGGCTCGATTGTGGATATTGGAGGACTTGCATTGGCTGATGGATGCGCCATCACTATCCCTGACGGGGCTGTTTTCGACACCGCCAGGAAAGCTGTCGTGACAAGTGAGGGTGAGGTCGTCAAGGCCAAAGTGAGAATCGGCAAGAAGTAGAAGCCGGACTCTGTGACTGGTCAAGCCATTTCGCCAAGGCTCTTTATGGGGCCGGTGAAGTGGCTTCTCCTTTTTCCTCTGCCTCCAAGACCTCCCCTCTGACCCTGAGGATGATCTGGTTTGGACTCGAGGAAACGTACACGGCGATGGACTTGTCGAAGTGGCCAGATCCTATCTGATTGGAGAACAGTACCTTTATCTCGCCGTTCTCTCCCGGTTTTGTCGGTTTTCCCGACCATTCCACCTGCGTGCAGCCGCACGATACGATCACCTTTTGTATGACAATCGCCACGTTGGTGTTGTTTCTGTACTTGAATATGCAGGTCTGTGATCCACCGCTCTCGGCGAACTTTCCGAAGTCGTGCACCTTGTTCTCGAAAGTCAGCGTTTTGTCCACCACCACACTTTGGCCTTGTGCCGCTGCGGAAGAGATGACTCCTATCGGCAGTGTCTGAACAGTCAACAGCAGAACACTGGACAGAAGATATTCAATAACAGCAATTTTTCTCATTTGCCTATGTTTTTGGATTCGGCTCTTTACGGACATTGCAGCAGGGCTGCCGAATCGGTTGTGTCATTATGCGCAAGTCCATTCAAATATAACGAATTGTCGCCAAATATGAAAACTATGCTTGGCAGAGAATATACCAACGAAAACACCGATTGAAATGCCACGAAAACACCGATTGCTTTGTGCTTTTACGTTAATTTTCATAACTTTGGCAAATAAATGAAAATTTAGTATGGAATATCTCAAGAGAATCGCTGATCGTATATTGCAAGACAACCTTGAAGCCTCGGGCGCGGTGCTTGTTGAGGGGCCGAAATGGTGCGGAAAAACCACGACATGCAGCCAAATTGCTAACAGCTCCATTAGTTTGCAGGATGTTGACATGAGGGATGAATATCTGGCGACGGCGGCTTCCAAGCCATCGCTTCTTCTGATGGGCGACACTCCACGTTTGATTGACGAATGGCAGGATGCGCCTGTAATCTGGGATGCGGTACGAACAGTATGCGATAAAAGAGGTGGTGTCCCGGGACAGTTCATCCTTACTGGCTCCAATAGGGTGAAAAAAGAAGAGACCAGACATTCGGGAACAGGCAGGATCGCAAAGATGAAAATGCTCCCTATGAGTTTATGGGAGTCAAAGGAGTCGACAGGGCAGGTCTCTGTCGGTGAACTATTTAATGACCCGGAATATGATATTGACGGTAGAACTTCAAAACTGTCTGTCGAGGAATTGATTCTTGCGGCGTGCCGTGGTGGATGGCCAGCATCGCTTCTTCCTGCAAAAAACAAGGCCCGGTTGCTTGTTGCCAAGAATTATATGAAAAGTGTCTGCTCGGAGGATATTTCCAGAATAGATGGAGTTCAGCGTGACGAGAAGACTGCCGCGATGATAATGCGTTCATACGCCCGTAACATCTCAACGATTGTCAAAAAGACATCAATGCTTTCGGATGTCACTTCTTCCGGTGAGGTAAGCTGCTCTTCGGACACGTTTGATGATTATGTCAAGGCTTTGGAAAAATTGTTTGTCATTCAGGATATAGGTGCATGGTGTCCGGCGATAAGGAGTAAATCAAACATCAGAAGTACCCCTAAAAGATCGTTCTGTGATCCGTCTGTCGCGGTCGCCGCTTTGGGGTTGTCTCCGGATATCTTGATGACACAATTGAAGACATTTGGGTTCCTGTTCGAGCAGATGTGCATACGTGATCTTCGGATTTACACGATGGATCAAGATAGCCACCTTTCGTATTACCGGGACAGGTACGGACTTGAAGCGGATGTCGTGTTGCATCTTTCGGACGGACGCTATGCCTTGATTGAGTGCAAACTCGGCAGCCGCGAGATTGAGGACGGTGCGGCACATCTGCTTGAACTTAAGCGGTTGATAAAAACACACAACGAATCTGAGATGCAGAACCCGCTGAGAGAGCCGGATCTGCTTATGATCATCACAGGTGGCCAAATGGCGTACACAAGGCCTGATGGGGTCAAGATTGTTCCTATTGGGTGCTTGAAGGACTGAGCGTGCGCTGTAATTATATTAATAGGTATATATCTTTAAGCCCTTACGGCCGCTGAGGGCGGCAGAAGCATCCTGCATCCCGACCATAACGACTGCTTTCCCCTGCTTTCGCATGCAAAGTGCATGTCGGAGGCGGGGTTTTGCTTATGAATATGTCCGTTCCGGAAGCTTGTGACGTGGATTCCCGTGAGAAATGGGATGTCACTCTTAGTGACAAATGCTTTTTTTTCGGTTTCTCGGCAATTTCTTTATGAAAAATCTTGCTTATGAAAAATTAAACCCATATATTTGTCATTGTGTTATGGAGTACCCCCCTTGTGGGGGCCGCAAAACATATTTATTACTAAGAGTAACAATTATACGTTTTATTTATTTCAATTTTGTTTTTTAGCTATGAACAAAAAAATTAAAAACTTGTTCCTCGTTGGAGCCCTTGTCTTGGGCTTCGCTGGAGTAGCCGTATCTTGTACGGACTACGAGGGCGACATCGACAACTTGACGGAACGTGTGAAGAAGCTGGAGAACACTGTAAGTGATCTTCAGACTGCTATCACCAACGGTGCCGTCATCACGGATGTGACGCCTATTACTAACGGAGTCAAGGTGACTCTGAGCAACAAAAAGTCTTTCGAGATTACCAATGGTAAAGATGGCAATGACGGCAAGGACGGCGCTCCTGGCAAGGACGGTTCTGTTGTTACCATCGGTGCCAATGGCAACTGGTTCATTGACGGTAAGGACACCGGATTCGCCTCAAAGGGTGACAAGGGTGACAAGGGTGACAAGGGTGACAAGGGTGATCCTGGTAAGGACGGCAACGACGGCGCACCTGGCGCTCCTGGCAAGGACGGCGTTGACGGCAAGGATGCCCTTCAGATCTGGTATCAGCCTTGCACCGACAAGAGTGACGCCAACTACGGCAAGTGGGTTAAGTACACCTATGATCCTGCCTCCAAGGAGACAACTTCTGAGGTCACGAACATCGATGTGTTCCCTGAGGGAACCATAACGGCTGTTTATGACGAGGAGAGCGGCAAGATTACCTTCCACAATGTCGAGGGAGCGAAGGATGGCGTGGTTGAGATCAGTCTTCTTACAACCGTCAAGAGCCTTGCTCTTATTCCAGAGGCTCTGATGGAGGGTCTTGGCTACATCGAGTTCCCTTATGGTATCATCATTCCGGACGAAGAGAATGATACAGTTGTCTTCTACTCTTCTGGCGTAGCCAATGTGACTTACAGGCTCAATCCTGAGAACGCTGATGTTAACGCAAATGAATGGGCTTTCATCAACAGAAAGGTAAAGACCATCCAAATGAGAAGCGCTTCTGACAAGAAGGATCTTGTCTCTATCGTAAGCGAGAATCAGAAGCCTGTCGTTAAGGGTGGAGAGGCTACTTTCTCTATCAAACTCAATGATTTTAACCACTTCCCTATTCAGACATGGTTTGGACCTGGTGCTGATAATGATCCAGAGGATCTCAAGAACGACATCATCGCCCTTCAGACCTACGCTAATGGTGAGACCATCACTTCCGACTATGCCTATGTAGGCATCGGTGGCCTCTATGCTCATTATGGTCTTATCCATAAGGATTTCACAAAAAATGATGTTAGCCCGATTGACAAGACAATTAGACCGTATCGCTCTGAGCCTATCGCAATCAACAATCCTGCTGACGATGAACTCTACGCTCCAGAACTTCCTACTCCGGAGCTTCTCTACACTGAGACTCTTGATCTTAAAGACTACGTAACGCTTCTTGCTGATGGTTATAATGTTAAAGACGCACTTGCTGAAGAGATCGGTGTTGATGTTGACTACAAGTTTGAGCTCGTTAACGAGAAGGGTGAGGTCAACAAGCCTTTCCTCGGAGAAGATAAACGTACTGATCAGAATCAGTTCGTTGTTATCGAAGGCAGCAAGATCAGGGTTAACGATAAGTTCCTTAATGAGTCAACCCGTCCTGCTGTCAACAGAACCCCTCAGGTAAAGGTTACCGCCACCACCAAGCTCGGTGACAAGGAGTACACTCTTGCTACTTGCTACATAATGATCAGAATCGTCGAGGAGAAGGTTGAACCTGAAGTTCCTGTTGTTTACTACAAGACCTTCACAGATCACTTCGTTAAGTTCTGTGGCGATAATGTCATCAAGTTCACTACTCCTATGACTGCATGCCCTGACTACACTGATGACAAGCTTGAAGTTACTTGGAAAGAGGTTAACCAGACTGTCCTTGGTGGATTGGGTCTCTCTTACGAGGCATTCCTTCAGGATTACGACACGGACAACCTCTATGTCCTCGACATCAAGAAGAGTGCTGATGGTCAGCTTGACACCACTTACGTTCCTGTAAAGCAGTACGTATTCCCTGAAGGCATCACATTCTTTGTTGAGGCTCCGGAAGAGTGGAATACTTCTACTAACGTAATCTCTCTCTTGGTTGATAAGAACGCTAAGATCCCTTCAGATAAGACAACGATCGAGTTCGCTTATAAGGCTAAGAAGAACAGCAAGAAGACCCCTAATGTTGGCTTCAAGTTCGCTTACGAGATCTCTGCGAAGACTCCTACGACGCACGAGCATGAGTTCGTAACTCCTCTCAAGCTTATCCTCAACCCTGATTACCTCCTTGGTAAGATGAATGTGCCTGTAGAAGCTAAGCCTGTTTCCAAGTACATCCCGTCAACTGAGAACTACGATGTTTACGCTGGCGTTCGTGTCAAGGGTAAGGCTGATGCCAACAAGAACTTCACTTACTCTTCATCTCTCATCGAGCACTTCGAGGAGTACGGTAAGAACATCAACATCGCTGACGATGCCACAATCTCCTTCGAGATTATGAACAGCACGGCTGATTGGAAGGTTAACTATCCAAAGGATGCTTACAAGTTCATCACCAAAGATGGAAACGTTGATAAGGTAGTCTTCACAGCTGCTGAGTTCAAGGCTATCATCGAAGCTCCTGCGACATCACCTGACATCAAGTTCATGAACAACATTCTTACCGAGGACACCGCTGTTCTCGTGAAGGTTACTGAGACATGTACTACCGAAGCTGATGTGATCACTCCTGCCACGGAGAAGGTTGGTTACTACTATGTAGTCTTCCAGACTCCTTTCAAGGTCATCACAACTAATAAGGACATTGAACTCGGTACATTCAAGAATGAGAAGGACATTACCTATATCCCTACCGATGTCAAGGTTGTCGAGAAGGAGAACGAGACTAATGTTATCTTCACCTTCGATCCGGCTACAGGTATGATGACCGCTTCTGATTATGCAAAGACTCAGTATGGCCTCAATGACCTCCAGGGCTCTGTCGAATTCAAGGCTGGTAATGCTCTTACCTATCCTTACAAGGACAACTCTAAGGAGTCATTCGGTGGATGTCTCACGTATGGCGTGAATGTAACAACCAAGGGTCTCTACGTTGTTTGGGAGAATCTCGGTACCGACCTTCTTGTTGACAAGTACGCTGACTATAACCTCGTTGTCAAGATTGGTGATCTCTACACTCTTGACCTTAAGGGTAAGGTAACCGTTCTTTCTACAGCTAACACCAAGGCTAAATGGCCAAACGGTATCGCTGACAAGAACAAGTAGTTTACTACTCTTGACGAGTATTAATCTATAATATTTCTTAAGAGGGAAGATAGTTTTCTGTCTTCCCTCTTTTGAATATCTCTCGACTTTGTTACAATGTTATTTCGTCTTATGAGATTATATGGATTAATGATGTTGTCGCTTGCTTTTGCGGCAATCTCCTGCCAGAAGGAGCCTTCTGCTCCGGCACCTGATGTTCCAGGGCAAGAAAAGACTTCCAGATTGCTAAAGGCTTATCTTTCGGTTGAGACCAAGGCGGCCATTACCGACAATTTCGGCTCTGTAAGTTGGAATCCCTCCGACAGCATCAGCATTTTCGATTCTGATTCCGGTTCGGGTGGTAATAAGTTTGTCACTGAGAAGGGGGGAACTACTGCTGTGTTTGCCGGACAGGCTTCTGAGCCGGCCGGTGGCTATTACTATGGAGTTTATCCTTACAGTAGCTCGACATCTTTCGCATCTAATGTTGTCAGTGCATCCCTGCCCGCTGTGCAGCAGGCTGTGTCCGGCTCTTTTGACCCGGCTGCGTTCCTTATGGTAGGGCGATCCGCGTCCACTGATCAGATGGGCTTCTATGATGCCTTGGGCGGCATCCGTTTTACGGTTTCAGAATCGGGGTATGACAAGGTCATATTCAGAGGAAATGCCAATGAAGCGGTAGCAGGATCGGTCTCAATTTCTTTTGGAGAAGATGGTATTCCGCTCTGTCATGCGGCCTCTTCGGAAACATCCACACAGATTTCTCTTGAAGGGAAGTTCAATGCGGGAGAGTTCTATTATCTCTCCATTATCCCTCAGTCTTTCAAGAAAGGATTCACTCTGACTTTCTATAAAGGTGGTACGGAGGTAAGCCGCTCTGTCTGCGAATCTTTCGTAAGGGTGCAGAGGTATTATTTCGCCACGGTCCGCAATGCCGACTTTCCTTCGTCGATTTCGAATATTCTTGATGGTGAGCCGCTGGACGCCAAAGGAACAGCTAACTGTTACATTGTACGCGAGGCCGGTTCGTACAAACTTCCTCTAGTGCGTGGAAATTCCCGTACATCAGTCGGCGCCGTGGATCATGCCGGTGTGGTTTGGGAGACCGACAACTCGGCTAACGCTGTCGCTAAGGGAACTCTGATTAATTCCTCTGTCCGTGTCAAGAACGGTTGCCTGTACTTCAAGACCGCCGAACAGTTCAAGCCTGGTAACGCCCTTGTGGCCGCATACGACTCCAATGACAGGATACTCTGGTCCTGGCATATCTGGATGTGTGATTTCGACGCGGATCAGACAGCGCAGCGCTATCAAGGAGCATCTGTGGATATGATGGACAGAAATGTTGGCGCGCTGTCCTCATCTTATGAGGGAGTGGCCTCTTACGGCCTTTTCTATCAATGGGGACGCAAGGATCCTTTCATGGGGGTGGCGTCCATAGATGGCACACCTATGGCTTCCACGTGTCAGTTCGAACAGTTGGCTTCCAACGCTGACTGTACGGTTGACTTTGCTGTCGCCAATCCGACTACTTTCATCACTTGCGATCTCAGCACCGGAAACGATTGGCTGTATGCAGGGCGTCAGAATGAACTTTGGACAGATGTGAAGACCATCTATGACCCCTGTCCGGCCGGATGGCGTGTGCCTAAAGGTGGCCCGGATGGGGTTTGGAACCAAGTGAGCGAGGGCTCGTACTCTGCGGACACATCTAATCACGGTGTGCGTTTCACCTTGTCTTCCGGAGGTGTAGCCTGGTACCCTTGCACGGGCTATCTTAAAAGAAGTAATGCGACTATCGCGCTTGCAGGCTTGTTTGCCGATTATTGGACGACAACTACCGCCTCGCAGACTACGACAACTTTTGAGATTCATGTCAAAAATACTGCGGCGGAGTCCGAGATTAACCTGTATTGCAACAACAAATCACGTGGCGATGGCCATGCAGTAAGGTGCCAGAGGCAGTAGAAGTTAGAGAAAAATTGAATCATGATGAAAAAGTATATTCTTTTACTCATTTCGGCCCTGTGCCTTTTTTCCGCCTGTCAGGAGGAGTTGATCGGGGTAAGCTCGGTCGCCGTTGACAAGGAGCGTCAAGATCTCTCCATCGGGGCTTCGTTTGTGTTGAAAGCGATCATCTCACCATCGAATGCGGACAATCAGAAGATTATCTGGACGGTTGAGAATAGCTCGGTTGTTGACTATGTTGACAATCAGGACGGTAGCGCCACCATCAAGGGACTTAAGGTCGGGACTTCCAAGGTCACGGCAAGGACTGATGACGGAGGATTCATGTCTTCGTGCAATGTGACTGTCGGAGTCGGGGTCGAGAAGATCGAGCTCGACAAGTCTGAACTGTCTCTGAAAAAAGGAGAGTCCGCTTCCCTTAAGGCCACCATATTCCCTGAAAACGCTTCGGACAAGTCCCTCAAATGGGGCTCCTCTGACGTTTCTGTCGCCACTGTTGACGCGTATGGCAATGTCAAGGCGGAGGGCAATGGAGAGGCGACGGTTTTTGTCTCCTCGTCAGACGGCGGTTTCACGGCCTACTGCAATGTCAAGGTAGGTACTTCTGTCACAGGCATCAGCCTTGACCCACGTGAATTCACTCTTGAGACAATCGGAAGCAGTTTCACGATCAAGCCGGTGATTTCTCCTGAGGATGCATCGGATTTAGGGGTTGTTTGGGAAAGCGCGGACACGAAGGTCGTGTCGGTTGCCTCGGATGGTACCGTGACCGCGATCGGTCCCGGTACGACGACTGTGACCGCCACAACCAACGACGGCTCATTCACTTCAAACTGTGTTGTGAGTGTCAAGAGTCCTGCGCAGCATGTCTCGCTCGACAAGACGAGTCTGAAACTTCTCGAAGGAGAGAGCGGCAAACTCACGGCGACGGTGTACCCGTTGAACTCGACGCAGAAGACCCTTACGTGGGTGTCCGATCATCCTGATGTCGCTTCGGTTGACAACGAAGGTAATGTGACCGCCCGCAAGGCAGGCGCGGCGACAGTCACGGTCAAGGTGGCCGAGAAGGTGACAGCTGTCTGCAAGGTTACTGTCATCAGCCGTGTCACCGGGATTTCCATGAGTGAGACGACTGTCGAATTAAAACCTGGTGAAAAACACCAACTGGAAGCGACGGTTCTTCCTCAGAACGCCTCGAATGCCGAGGTCACGTGGTACTCGGACAAAGAATCGGTCGCTAAAGTCTCGCAATCGGGACTTGTGTCTGCCGTGAGTACGGGAGAGGCTACGATCCACGTCGTTACCTCTGACGGAGGTAAGATGGCGACCTGTCTTGTAAAGGTCGGGACACCGGTCAAGGGAATCACCCTGTCGATCTCCTCCAAAACCCTTTATGTCGGAGACCCTTCATTGGACATCAGCGCGACCTTGACTCCTGCCAATGCCACAGACAAGTCTCTCGAATGGTCAAGTTCGGATCCTGAGGTGGCGTCAATTGCCCCTGGCGCGGCGTTGCATGCGGTCATCAAGCCACTGAAGCCAGGAAAAACCACTATTACAGCCACTACTAAAGACGGCGGGTTCAAAGCCGATTGTGAAGTGACTGTCAAGCGTCACGTCTCCGGAGTTTCCCTCAACAAAGCTTCGCTGACATTGTACGTTGGAGAGACAGAGTCTCTTGCCGCGACTGTCGCACCGGAGGACGCTTCAGACAAGTCTGTTGTCTGGTCGTCAGGCAATTCAGCCGTGGCATCCGTGTCAAATGGGAAGGTGACGGCGAACAAGCCGGGTTCAGCTGTGATCAAGGTGGTCACAAATGATCTTTCCAAGGAGGCTGCCTGCACGGTGACAGTCAAGAGGCACGCAGAGAGCGTCGAACTTTCTCAGAAGGAAATAAAACTCTATCTGGGAGAAAACAGATCTCTCACCGCTACTGTTCTTCCTTCCGATGCGTCAGACAAGAATGTCACTTGGTCATCAAGCAACCCGAACGTGGCGACGGTCTCAACTGCCGGGAATGTCGTTTCCAAATCGGTAGGTACTACGGTCATCACCGTCAAGACTGCAGACGGCGGCTATCAGGCCGAATGCAAAGTGACTGTCCTCGAACCGGTCGTTTACGCCACTTCCCTCATCCTTGCCCCTCAAACATTGAGTATAAATATAGATGAGTCCTCCTCGTTGACTCTTCAGATGCTTCCTGCAAATGCGAATGAAGCGCTTGTCTGGGAGTCAGACAACGAGTCTGTGGCGAAGGTTGTGAACGGGGATGTGACCGCTGTGGGAGTCGGAGTGGCCAAGATAAAGGTAAAAGGCAAGAATGTCACATCGAATGAGGTGACTGTTACTGTCATTGACAAGTTCGCTGTCACAGGTGTAAAACTGAACGAGCCCGAGAAATCCCTTCAGGTCGGTGATAGCTTCATCCTTACCGCCACGGTTCTGCCGGAGGACGCAAGGGACAAGACAGTCACTTGGAGTTCGGACAAGGAGTCTGTCGCTACTGTAAAGGACGGTGTCGTCACTGCGGTCTCGCCGGGTACAGCCATAATCAAAGTTACGGCCGGTGCTGGAGCTTTCTCGGCAACTTGCTCGGTCACCGTGGAAGAGCGTATCATAGAAATCACTGAAATATCCTATCCAGAGGATAATCAGACCATCAATCTGAAAATGGGCGAGTCGTACACAATCAAAGTGAAAGTCGCTCCGGATAATGCCAACGAGATATTGAAGGTTTCTCCAGCAATCAACTGTCCTGTGACTTGGAAGCGTGCCAAGGTTCAAGGAACACCATATTGGAATGTGACTGTCACGGCGATCTACAAGGAGGGAAGGGGATCCCTGGCCATTGATTCGAAGAATTATTCCACCCAATGCTTTGTCAGCGTGACCAAGGTTCCAGTCACAGGCATCTCCCTTGATGTGTCTGAAACTTCAATGAGAGTCGGGCAGACCCTCACGCTGACTTCCAGAGTGTCACCTTCGGACGCCTCGATCAAGGATGTCATTTGGGAATCGTCCGACAAGACTGTCGCTTATGTCTCGCAGTCCGGCATCGTGACGGCAAAGAGCGGCGGCAAGGTGACCATAACGGCGAAGTCCAAAGACAATAGCAGTGTCGTCGCGAAGTGTGTTATCCTTGTCAGGTCCGACACAGTCGGCGCTGGCGGTTCTGAGGGTGTCGGCTTTATTGAATGGTAACGATAATTGACGCAGGCGGGCAATCCCTCCTATTATATATAAAGCAAGTGGTTGCCTGCCTATAAAAGTTGAATGAAAAGAAAATGCCTGAATAATGAGAAAAGTAGTGTTCATCGTTTCAGCCTTAGTGGCTATATTCATAACATCCTGCTCGTCAGAGGTCAAGGATGTGGCAAAGAAAATCAAGGATCCTGTTTTCCGCGCCTATTGCGTTTCGTCGATGGATCTTGATGGAGACAAGAAGGTGTCATTGTCGGAAGCGGATTCCGTCAAGTCAATCGATATCTCAGGCCTCGAAGTCAAGTCTCTGGCCGGCCTTGAATATTTCAGAAACCTGAAGTCGCTTGATTTCTCTAGTACCCGTGTGGAGTCCTTTGCCTTTCAGCTTCCTACCCTTGAGATGTTCAAATGCGCGAATAACGAGAACCTCGCAGCTATTGATCTTACGGGCTGCCCTTCGCTGTCTTTTATCTATGCCTCACACACCGGTGTCAAGTCGGTGACGCTCGGTTCGCAGGCCGGTTTGTACAGGCCTTGGCTTGACAACACCCCGGTTTCGGAACTGGATCTTACAGCCTGTCCGAAACTGAACAACGTCAATGTGCAGTCCTGCCCGAATCTGAAGGAACTGACCTTCTCCCCGGAGGTGAATCAGAATATCCTCTATCTTGCGAAGGACGATGCCCTTGTCGTAAAATAGTGGTATGAAAATAGGTTAAAGGTTCTTCTGTTTGAACTGACGCATCCACGAAAACGCCGATTGAAATGCCACGAAAACGCCGATTGAAATGCCACGAAAACGCCGATTGGCTTGCTCTTTATCATTAAATTTCATACCTTTGGCAAATAATTGGATCTGTTATGGAATATCTCAGAAGAATTGCTGATGACATACTGCAAGACAACCTTGAAGCCTCGGGAGCGGTGCTTGTCGAAGGACCAAAATGGTGTGGAAAGACTACAACGTGCAGTCAAAAGGCGAATAGTTCCATTAGTTTGCAGGATGTTGATATGAGAGATGAATATCTGGCAACGGCGGCTTCCAAGCCATCGCTTCTTCTGAAGGGAGACACTCCGCGCCTTATTGACGAATGGCAGGACGCACCTGTGATCTGGGATGCCGTCCGTACTATATGTGATAAGAGAGGGGGTGTCCCCGGACAGTTCATCCTTACCGGCTCCAATAGGGTGAAAAAAGAGGAGACCAGACATTCTGGAACAGGCCGGATCGCAAAAATGAAGATGCTCCCTATGAGTTTGTGGGAGTCAAGGGAGTCAACGGGACTGGTGTCGGTCAAGGAACTATTCAGTAATCCTGAATATGATATTGACGGGAAGACATCTAAGTTGTCGGTGGAGGATTTGATTCTCGCGGCTTGTCGTGGTGGTTGGCCAGCGTCACTTATTCCAGTCAAAAATAAGGTTCGGCTGCTTGTGGCCAAGAATTACCTGAAGAGTGTGTGTTCAGAGGACATCTCAAGAATAGACGGGGTTAAGCGTGACGAGAAGACCGCGGCGATGATAATGCGTTCATACGCCCGCAATATTTCTACGGTTGCCAAAAAGACATCTATGCTCTCGGATGTCACTTCTTCCGGAGAGGTCAGTTGCTCTTCGGACACTTTTGATGATTATGTCAAGGCGTTGGAAAAGTTGTTTGTCATTCAGGATATCGGTGCCTGGTGTCCTGCGATAAGGAGTAAGTCAAACATCAGGAGCACCCCTAAAAGATCCTTCTGTGATCCTTCTGTCGCGGTCGCCGCCTTAGGATTATCTCCGGATATCCTGATGACACAGCTGAAAACGTTCGGTTTTTTGTTCGAGCAAATGTGTGTGCGTGACCTTCGTGCCTACACGATGGATCAGGATAGTCACATTTCCTACTATCGGGACAGGTACGGCCTTGAGGCGGACATCGTACTGCATCTGTCGGACGGACGCTATGCCTTGATTGAATGCAAGCTTGGCAGCCGCGAGATCGAGGAAGGGGCCGCGCATCTGCTTGAACTCAAACAACTGATAAAAAAGCATAACGAATCAGAGAGGCAAAACCCGCTGAGGGAACCGGATCTGCTTGTGATCATAACAGGTGGCCAAATGGCCTACACAAGACCGGACGGAGTCAAGATAATACCTCTGGGATGCTTGAAAGATTGAACGTTGAAGTGATGTGTGTCCAAAAAACATTCACGTTTATTCGTTATATTTTATAGTCAATTTTGCAGATTGGAAAAATTGTCGTAATTTAGCGTCGATAAATGTGCAATTTATATTCAACAATATTATGAAACGTATTTTTGCGATTCTTGCAAGCGCAGCGCTTGTGGCTTCTCTGTCCGTTGCGAACGCACAGAAGAAGGACTTTAACCCTTATTGGTTTATGCAGCTTCAGGGTGGTGCGGCTCACACTATCGGTGAGACCTCATTCTCTGACCTTATCTCGCCTTCGGCAGCTGTCTCATTCGGCTATCAGTTCTCTCCGGTTTTCGGAGCAAGGCTCAATGTCAACGGCTGGCAGGCTAAGGGTGCCGTGAATGGTCCTACCACTGTTTACAAGTTCAACTATGTCGAGGGTGCGGCTGACCTCATGATCGATGTCGCGTCCATCTTCGCAGGCTATAAGTTCGACAGAACCCTGAATCCTTACATCTTCGGTGGTGTAGGTGTCAACTACGCATTCAACAACGACGATGCCGTAAAGGTTAAGGATCAGTTCCGCAGTGGTTACCTCTGGGAGGACAACAAGATCTCACCTGCTTTCAGAACAGGTGCCGGCCTCAACATCCGTCTCACCGACGTCATCGCTCTCAACCTTGAGGGTAACTGCAGCTTCCTTGACGACCACTTCAACTCTAAGAAGGGCTCAAAGGCTGACTTCCAGATCAAGGCTGTCGCAGGTCTTACCTTCAGCTTCGGAAAGGCAAAGCCAGCTCCGGCACCTGTTCCAGTTCCGGCTCCGGCACCTGTTGTTAAACCAGAACCAGAACCAGAACCAGTAGTTGAGGAGAAGGTTGAGGTTGTTCCTGCATTCGAGTCACTTTCACGCAACATCCTCTTCGTCATCAACAAGTGGGACATCCGTGAGAGCGAGCAGCTCAAGATCGATGAGGTTGTCGAGGCTCTCAAGGCCAACCCTGACACCAAGGTTCGCGTTTCCGGTTACGCTGACAAGGCCACTGGTACCGCCAAGAGAAACAAGTTCCTCTCCGAGAAGAGAGCTGAGGTTGTCGCTGAGGCCATCGTTAACGCCGGCATCAACAAGGACAGGATCATCACTGAGTATTTCGGTGACACCGTCAATCCATTCGAGACTCCTGAGGAGAACCGTGTCGCTGTCTGCCTCGTTAAATAATCTGGCGTGATAATTGAAAGAATATAAAGGCTGGGTTTCAACCCCCGGCCTTTTTTTGAGACTAAAACAGTAAGTTAATAAATACATTATTTTATTATGAGAATTGTACGTGTTACTGGCAGGGAGATTCTTGATTCAAGAGGAAACCCTACAATCGAGTGTGAAGTTGAACTCGAATCCGGCATCATCGGTGTCGCTTCCGTTCCATCAGGCGCATCAACAGGCGAGAACGAGGCTCTTGAGCTTCGTGACGGTGACCCTAAGCGCTACGGCGGAAAGGGCGTTCTCAAGGCTGTCGCCAACATCAACGATAAGATCGCTCCAGAAATCATCGGAATGTCCTGCCTTGAGCAGAGGGCCATCGATGAGGCTATGATCAAACTCGACGGCACCGCCACCAAGAGCAACCTCGGCGCAAACGCCATCCTCGGTGTTTCCCTCGCTGTCGCTCACGCCGCCGCCAACTACCTTGACATTCCTCTCTACCGCTACATCGGTGGAACCAACGGCCACGTGCTTCCTGTTCCTATGATGAATATCATCAACGGTGGAGCCCACTCAGACGCTCCTATCGCTTTCCAGGAGTTCATGATCCGTCCTGTAGGCGCCAAGAGCATCGCCGAAGGTGTAAGAATGGGTGCCGAGGTGTTCCACGCTCTCCAGAAGGTTCTCAAGGGCCGCGGACTCTCTACCGCTGTCGGTGACGAGGGTGGTTTCGCTCCAAAGCTTAACGGCATCAACGACGCTCTCGACTGCATTATGGAGGCTATCGAGAAGGCTGGTTACAAGCCAGGCGCTGATGTTACCATCGCTATGGACTGCGCCGCATCAGAGTTCTGCTTCAAAGAGGGCGACAAGTTCTTCTATGACTACAAGCAGCTCAAGACCGGTATGGCCAAGGATCCAGAGGGAAAGAAACTCTCTACCGAGGAGCAGATCGCTTACCTTGAGGAGCTCATCGCCAAGTATCCTATCGACTCCATCGAGGACGGCCTCAGCGAGGAAGACTGGGAAGGCTGGGTTAAGCTTACCGCCGCTATCGGTGGCAAGTGCCAGCTTGTAGGTGACGACCTTTTCGTTACCAACACCAAGTACCTTGAGAAGGGTATCAAGATGGGCGCTGGTAACTCCATCCTCATCAAGGTTAACCAGATCGGTTCCCTGACCGAGACCCTCGACGCCATCGAGATGGCTCACCGTCACGGCTACACCACCGTTACCTCTCACCGTTCAGGCGAGACCGAGGACACCACGATCGCTGACATCGCTGTCGCTACCAACAGCGGTCAGATCAAGACCGGTTCCCTCAGCCGCACCGACCGTATCGCCAAGTACAACCGTCTGATGAAGATCGAGATGGAGCTCGGCGAGACAGCCCAGTATGGCTATAAGAAACTTAAGTAATTTCGATAGCAATTATCGAATATATCAAAAAGTCTTAAAAAAGGCGGGTTCGATGTTAAAATCGGCCCGCTTTTTTGTCGTTTGGGGGAATTTGTGTAAATTTGGCTTGGATTTTTCAGCAGTGAGATTTCGTCGCGTGAGCGACACGTTAACAACCATATTCAAAATGGCAGAAAAAGAAAACATAGGGTACATTGCCCAGGTCATCGGACCTGTGGTGGATGTCCATTTCGATGTGACTGATGAGGAGGCTCAGCTTCCGCGTATTCACGACGCTCTTGATGTCGAAAGAGGCGAGGGAAAAAGGCCTTTGGTCATTGAGGTTCAGCAACATATCGGTGAAGACACTGTAAGGTGTGTCGCTATGGACTCGACAGACGGTTTGAGACGCGGAATGAAGGCTGTGAACACTCACGCTCCGATCTCGATGCCTACCGGGGCGCAGATCAGAGGCCGTGTCATGAACGTTGTCGGGGATTCCATTGACGGACTCGGCGATCTCAACGAAGACAATTCCTTGCCTATACACCGTGAGCCTCCTAAGTTCGAGGATCTCAAGACCTCGCAGGAAGTGCTTTACACCGGCATCAAGGTTATTGACCTTCTGGAGCCGTATCTGAAAGGTGGTAAGATCGGCCTTTTCGGTGGTGCCGGAGTCGGTAAGACAGTGCTTATCAAGGAGTTGATTAATAATATTGCCAAGAAACATAACGGATTCTCAATCTTCGCCGGAGTAGGGGAGCGTACCAGGGAAGGTAATGACCTGCTTCGTGAGATGATCGAGTCCGGTGTCATCAAGTATGGTGACGAGTTCGTGAAGTCGATGGAGGAAGGCCATTGGGATCTCTCCAAGGTCGATCGCAAAGAACTTGAGAAATCCCAGGTGGCGATGGTGTTCGGCCAGATGAACGAACCGCCGGGAGCGCGTTCCTCAGTGGCCCTGTCCGGACTGACCCTCGCCGAGTCTTTCAGAGACAGTGACAAGGGTGACGGCCCGAGGGACATCCTCTTCTTCATCGACAACATATTCAGGTTCACCCAGGCGGGCTCGGAGGTTTCCGCCCTTCTCGGACGAATGCCTTCCGCTGTGGGCTACCAGCCTACCCTCGCCACGGAGATGGGCCAGATGCAGGAGCGCATCACTTCGACGAAGAACGGCTCTATCACTTCAGTCCAGGCTGTTTACGTGCCGGCGGACGACTTGACCGACCCTGCTCCTGCGACCACCTTCTCCCACCTCGATGCAACGACGGTGCTCAGCAGAAAAATCACTGAGTTAGGAATATACCCAGCCGTGGATCCGCTTGAGTCCACTTCCCGAATCCTTGACCCTAACATCGTGGGACAGGATCACTACGACACCGCCCAGAGGGTGAAGCAGATCCTCCAGAGGAACAAGGAGCTTCAGGACATCATCGCGATCCTTGGTATGGACGAGCTTTCGGACGAGGACAAGCTGACCGTGAACCGTGCCCGTCGTGTGCAGAGGTTCTTGTCACAGCCGTTCGCTGTGGCTGAGCAGTTTACTGGCGTTCCGGGCGTGATGGTGGACATCCAGGACACAATCGATGGCTTCCGCAGGATCCTCGACGGAGAGGTTGACTACCTGCCGGAACAGGCGTTCCTCAATGTCGGCACCTTGGACGACGCGATCAAGAAGGGCGAGGCGATTCTCGCCAAGGCGAAGTAGGAATGATGTCAGAGGGGAGTACGAATATGTCAGTGAAATCAACAGGAATCGCTCTGGAGGTAATCTCTCCGGAAAGAACTTTGGTCCGTGCCACGGTTGATTCCGTGGAACTTCCAGGTTCGAAAGGCCGTTTCGAGGTCCTGCTGGATCACGCTCCGCTGATCTCTTCGTTGGAGAAGGGCGTGATCGCTTATCGTAACGGTGAGGGCACGGACAAGGTGGCGATTTCCTCTGGCTTTGTGGAAGTTAATGATAATCACGTTGTAGCTTGCGTGGAACTGTGATGAGAAAGTGGATCTACATATTCATTGGTCTTTTGCTTCCGTTGTCTTTGGCCGCGGAGGAGAAGGGTGGTGGCTTTGATATGGATGAATATCTCTACGGCCACGTCCGCGACTCCTACGAGTGGCACATCACCACGGTGAAAGGCCATCCGGTCAGCATCCCTCTGCCTGTGATAGTAGCCAGCAAGACCGGCAACGGCTTCCATATATTCAGTTCCAAGCATTTGGAGCACGGGGAATATGAAGGATTCTACATCGCCAAGGCCGGAAGCAAGTACGAGAACAAGATTGTGGAACGTGCCGCTGACGGCTCGGAGGTAAGACCGTGGGACTTCTCGATCACCAAGAACGTGTTGGGGCTGCTGATCAACTGCGCCCTGCTGCTGTTCATCGTGCTGGGAACGGCTCGGTGGTACAGGAGGCACGACGCCCGTGAGGAGGCTCCGAAAGGCGGGGTCGGCCTGATGGAGATGCTCGTGACGATGATCGAGGATGATGTCATCAAGGCCTGTGTCGGCGAGGACTACAGGCGCTATTCGCCTTACCTTCTGACAGCGTTCTTCTTCATATTCATAAACAACCTGATGGGGATCGTGCCATTCTTCCCCGGCGGAGCGAACATCACCGGCAACATCGCCGTGACGCTCGTGCTGGCGATGTTCACCTTCTTCACCGTCAACATATTCGGTAACAAGCATTACTGGAAGGACATCCTTTGGCCGGAGGTCCCGACCTGGCTGAAGGTGCCGCTTCCGCTGATGCCGGCGATTGAGATAATCGGAATATTCACAAAGCCTTTCAGCTTGATGGTCAGGCTTTTCGCCAACATCCTCGCGGGACACTTCATGATTCTTGGAGTCGTGGCCGTGATATTCCTGACCGCTGAGCTTGGAGCCGCCTTGAACGGCAGCCTTACGGTTGTGGCTGTCCTGCTGGGTGTGTTTATGGATTGTCTGGAACTGCTTGTGGCGTTCATTCAGGCCTACGTCTTCACGATGCTGTCGGCCGTCTTCATAGGACTGTCGCGGCAGAGACCGGAGGCTTCGGAATAATTTTGGAATATTCAGAATAATTAATTTAAAATCATAGAATTATGTTACTTTCTACAATGTTGCTTCAGGCCCTCTCTCTTGGTAGAGTAGGTGCGGCTCTTGGTGCTGGTCTGGCTGCTTTCGCCGCCGCTTTCGGTATCGGTAAGATCGGTACGGCTTCCCTTGAGGCCGGCGCGCGCCAGCCGGAGAAGGCTGACCACTACAGGATGACGGCCATCATCGTCAGCGCCCTCATCGAAGGTGCCTGTCTGTTCGCTATCGTTGTTTGTCTTATCGCGAAATAGCAAATGTCACTCATCACTCCTGATTTCGGATTGCTTGTGTGGATGACGCTGATCTTCGGCATCGTCTTCTTCGTGCTGGCGAAGTGGGGCTTCCCTATGATCACCGGCTCGGTCGAGAAGAGGGCGCAGAGGATAGGTGATTCCATCAAGGCTGCCAAGGAGGCTGAGGAGAAGCTTCGCAACCTGGCTGAGGAACAGTCCCGGATGATCGAGGAGACCAGGCAGGAGCAGAGCCGGATTCTGAAGGAGGCCGCGGCTTCGAGGGACAACATCGTCGAGCAGGCGAAAGTTCAGGCGAGGGAGGAGGCTTCCCGCATTCTGGATCAGGCCCGCACGCAGATCGCCGCCGAGAAGGAGAGTGCCTTGCGGGATGTCCGCAAGGAGGTCGCGCTGCTTTCGGTCAGCGTCGCCGAGAAGGTGCTGAAGGCGAGCCTTTCGGATGGTGCTGAGCAGTCGGCTCTGGTTGACAGGCTTGTGGATGAGGTTTCCTCGTCTAAGGACTTGAAGAATTGATGCTATGAACACGGGAATTATCGCGACACGTTACGCCACCGCTTTGCTGAAGTTGGTCGATGAGACCGGCTCCGGCGATGTGGTAGCCGCTCAGGTGCAGGTCATTGAAAAGGCGCTTGATGAGGTGCCGGAGTTCCGGCGTGCCGTGGATGATCCTGCGGTGTCTGTGGTTCGGAAAATCTCGCTTTTTGAGGCTGCGTTGAAAGATTCGATGGCTCAGGAGCTGCGAAAATTCCTCGAACTCTTGATCCGTAACGGCCGCATCGGTGATGTAAGGCTGGTTCTGACCACCTTCGTCACTGAATATTACCGCTCACGGCACATCAAGCGCGCGCGGCTTGTGGTCGCTGATCCGGCACTGCTGGACCCTGAGCCAACTCCTTCGGACCCTGTGCCTGTCGAAGGGTCGCTTCGACAAGCTCAGCGACCGGCATTGGAGTCCCGTCTCCGTGATTTGGTCGAGAAACAGACCGGCTGCAAGCTGATCCTGAAAACCGAAGTCAACCCGTCCCTGATAGGCGGATTTGTCTTCGAGGTCGAGGACACCGTCCTGGACGCCAGCGTCTCCCGCCAGCTTGATGTCATCAGGCATCAATTCATAGAAAAGAACAGAAGAATAGTTTAGTATGGACAACATAAAACCAAGTGAAATCTCCCAGGTGCTTCTGGAACAACTGAAAGACATCGACACCTCCCTCCAGTTCGAGGAAATCGGCAAAGTCCTTCAGGTCAGCGACGGTGTGGCCAGAATGTATGGCCTGACCAACGCCGAGGCCGGAGAACTGCTCGAATTCGAGAGCGGAGTCATGGGTGTCGTGATGAACCTTGAGCAGGACAATGTCGGTGCCGTGCTTCTCGGCCCTACCGATGAGGTCAAGGAAGGAATGACAGTCCGCAGAACCGGACGGATCGCCTCCATCAAGGTCGGCGAGCAGATGCTCGGAAGAGTGGTCGATCCGCTTGGCGTTCCGCTTGACGGACTCGGCAAGGTCGAAGGAGACCTGACGGAGATGCCGCTGGAGCGCAAGGCTCCGGGTGTCATATTCCGTCAGCCCGTCACCGAGCCTCTCCAGACCGGAATCATGGCGATCGACTCGATGATACCGATCGGCCGTGGCCAGAGGGAACTCATCATCGGCGACCGTCAGACTGGAAAGACGGCCATCGCCATCGACACGATCATCAACCAGCGCGCCAACTACGAGGCCGGGAATCCTGTCTATTGCATCTATGTGGCGGTCGGACAGAAGGGTTCCACCGTGGCCAACATCGTGGAGACGCTCCGCTCGAAGGGTGCGATGGACTACACGGTTGTCATCGCCGCGACAGCGGCCGATCCCGCCGCGCTGCAGTATTTCGCCCCGTTTGCCGGAGCCGCTGTCGGGGAATATTTCCGTGACACAGGCCGTTCCGCTCTTGTTGTCTATGACGACCTTTCCAAACAGGCGGTGGCCTACCGTGAGGTTTCCCTGATCCTTCGCCGACCTTCAGGACGTGAGGCCTATCCGGGTGATGTGTTCTACCTTCACTCAAGGCTTCTTGAGAGGGCTGCCAAGATCATTGATCAGCAGGAGGTCGCTGAGCAGATGAACGACCTTCCGGATTCGTTGAAGGGCAAGGTCAAGGCCGGCGGGTCGCTGACAGCCCTTCCGATCATCGAGACCCAGGCCGGCGACGTGTCCGCCTACATCCCGACCAACGTGATTTCCATCACCGACGGTCAGATCTACCTTGAGACTGACCTGTTCAACCAGGGCCAGCGTCCGGCCATCAATGTGGGCATCTCCGTGTCCCGTGTCGGCGGAGCCGCTCAGGTGAAGTCGATGAAGAGTGTGGCCGGAACCCTGAAGATCGAGCAGGCGCAGTTCAACGAGCTGGAGTCATTCTCGAAGTATTCATCGGATGTGGACAGAGTGACGGAAATGGTTCTGGACAAAGGCCGCAAGAACAATCAGCAGCTGATCCAGCCGCAGTACTCTCCGATGCCAGTCGGTGAGGAGGTCGCCGTCCTTTATTGCGGCACCCACGGCTTGATGAAGGACATCAGCCTGGATCAGGTGCATGAGTTCGATGTCCTGTTCCTTGAACGGATGAGGGCCACCCATCAGACCGATGTACTTGACAAACTGTCGGCGGGAAAGGTGGATCCGGAACTGTTCAACGTGATCGAGGATGTGGCTTCCGGCGTGGTGAGGTCAATTCTTATAGATTCCGGCAAAAGGAAGATGAAAGTCAAGAAGTTCAATTAGTTGTAGAAGAATATGCCGTCACTGAAGGAGATAAAGGGCAGGATCAATTCCATCAGCAGCACTCTGGCGATCACCTCGGCGATGAAGATGGTGGCAGCCGCGAAGCTGCAGAAAGCGCAGATGGCGATTCAGAACATGCTTCCGTACGAGAGGCGACTGTATTCGATGCTTGTTGACTTGATGGGGGCAATGAATATTTCCGCCGCGGCTTCGGAAGATGGTTCCGTACGTGGTTCAGGATCAGCTGAACGTGGATTTGACCAGAGTGGTGATCGGTTGAGCCTGTCGAACCGGCACGACCTGGCGGGGATGGACGGGGCATATTCATTGATGGCTCAGCGTGAGGTGCGAAAGGTTGCGATTGTCGCCTTCGCATCCAACTCTTCGCTGTGCGGCGCGTTCAATTCCAACGCCATCCGGGAGGCCACGGCGGTGATCAATGAATATCGTGCCTCAGGTCTTGGCGATGCCGACATCACGGTCTATTCCGTAGGCCGAAAGATGGCGGAGACGATGAAGAAGCTTGGCTTCCCAAGTCCCGCGGATTTCACGAAGATGTCGGATTCTCCGTCATACGATGCGGCCTCCGCTTTGGCTCAGGAACTGCTGGACGGATTTGTCTCAGGTCGGTTTGACAAGGTGGAACTGGTTTATAATCACTATAAATCAACATCTTCCCAGCCGACAACCCGGCAGACTTACCTGCCCCTGTCTTTGGCTGATGCCACCGCTGACCTTCAGGCCGGAAAGATCGCAGATTCCGCCTCCGAATCCGACACGAACAGGGGCGCTGAGCCTGTCGGAGCGCCGGTGGTTCGACAGGGCTCACCAACCACAGAAGACCTGATCGTAGAGCCATCCAAGGAGGCCTTGATAGCCACCCTCCTCCCGAAGGTAATCCGCCTTCGCATATTCACCACCCTGCTGGACAGCGCCGCCGCCGAGCACGCCGCCCGCACCGTCGCGATGCAGCTCGCCACCGACAACGGCAACGACCTCCTTCAGGAACTCACTCTTGAATATAACAAGGGCCGTCAGCAGAAGATCACCTCCGAGATCCTCGACCTCGTCGGTGGTTCGATGCAGTAATCCACCGGTCACTGAGCTTGTCGAAGTGCCCGATGAATATTTCGGATAATCAAATCTTTTTTGTGTCTTCTTTGCGAAATTTCGTATCTTGAACCAGAAAATGGCCAATGATTATGGGACACAATCTTAAATTTCTGATTATTACAATATTAGCAATATCTTTGACTGACGTGCTTGCCGCACGGACATATTCAAGAAGAGTAGTGCTTGGTGACGAGAGGTTCGAGGAGTACCAGCCGCTGCTGCAAGGGAAGCGGGTTGCGGTGTTCAGCAATCAGACGGGTATAGTCGGAGACAAGGTGACCGGCTCCAAGTTGGCAGACGCTCTTGCTGAATATGGCGGGTGCTTTCCTCGAAAGAGAGTTGATGAGATTTCCTTGATCCCGTTCACCGAACCTTCCGTCCCTGGCGGAAAGATTGAGTACGGTCAGCACATTGTTGATGCCTTGATCGAAAAAGGAGTGGATGTCAAGGCAATCTTCTCTCCGGAGCACGGCTTCCGTGGCAACGCCGATGCCGGAGAGCACGTCAGCAGCAGTGTGGACGAGAAAACCGGAGTGGAGATCCTGTCGCTTTACGAGAAAGGCTCACGGATTCCGAGCAAGGAGAAAACCGATAAGTTTGATGTCCTTGTGATTGATATTCAGGATGTAGGCCTTAGGTACTATACCTATTATATCACAATGCATCATCTGATGGAGGCCTGCGCCAGAGACGGGAAACAGGTCGTCATTCTTGACCGCCCGAACCCGAACGGCTTCTATGTTGACGGTCCTGTTCTGGATATGAAATTCAAGTCCGGTGTCGGTTGGCTGCCGATCACGACTGTTCACGGAATGACGCTCGGTGAGTTGGCGCAGATGATCAACGGCGAGAAATGGCTGGAGAACGGTACCTGCGACCTGACTGTGGTTCCGTGCCTGAATTACACCCATAACACTCGCTACAGCCTTATCCTGCCGCCTTCCCCTAACATTAAGGACATGAGGGCCGTGTACCTATATTCATCAACCTGCTACTTCGAGGGTACGGTGGTCAGCCTCGGCCGCGGCACGCAGTTCCCGTTTGAGACCTACGGGCATCCGGCGATGACGGGATATTCCTTCTCCTTTGTGCCTCGAAGCATCCCCGGCGCGAAAAGCCCGCAGTTCCTGGATGAGGAGTGCCACGGCGTTGACCTTCGCCGCAAGCCGCTCCGCGACATTTGGGCGGAAAAGATCAATCTTGAATATGTCATCGATGCTTACCGCAATCTGAATATGGGCGATAAGTTCTTCGGTAAGAACAACTTCTTTGAACTTCTCGCCGGTGTGGACTGGTTCCGCTCGATGATAGGGAACGGTTCCTCCGCCGCCGAGATCTCCGCCCGTTGGGCCTCCGATGTCGAAAACTTCAAGTCCCGCCGCGCGCCTTACCTCCTTTATCCCGAGATATAAAGCAAAAACCGAAGCGAGGTTCTCACCCGGCTTCGGCTAATCTTATTCAATACTTATGAAATAACTATTGAGTCAGTTTTTGGTTTATGAGTAAAAATATTTATGTCGACAGGGGATTATGCCATTTCCGTGCCAAAGTTGTATCTGGTATGAAAATATTTTCGTCTTTATAGTCTAAATTCTTGAATATCTGCTGTTTTTGTACATTCCTGAAAAAATTATAACTATGGTTATAATAACGGACGTTATAATTTTGCTGAAATGGGCTTTGAATATTACCGTAAAGGATGTTCTTTGTTGTGAAGCCGCACTCGCTTGGAATCCTGGATGCAGGAGAGTTAGAGTCGCGCCATAGTAGGATGATCTTCGTGGAGATGTAGGACTTGCTTGGGCTTGGTCCGTGAAGAAGAATTTGATAATATGCCTGGCGTTGGTTAACTTTGTGGCGTTATGGTGCAGGCAACAGGCATAGATTCTTTGTTTAGACTTTACTACAGGCCTTTGTGTGTCTATGCGCTGCACTATCTCAAGGACAAGGATCTGATCGAGGATCTGGTGCAGGAGGCTTTCACGGCATATTGGATGAAACAGACTTCGGATGGTGGGATTGACAGCCCGAGGGCTTATCTTTACACGGCTGTGAGGAATCGGTGCATTGATGTGCTTAGGAAAGAACAGCATCAGAATGTGTGCTTGGACAGCGTAGGTGAGGATGTCCTTCCGATTGAGGATGGCGTTGTGATTTCCGATGATGAGGCCGTGGACAATTCCGTCAAGGAGGCGCGGATCTGGTCAGCCATTGATCGCCTCCCGGCCAAGAGACGGAGAATATTCCTGATGAGCCGCCGTGACGGGATGAAGTACAGCGAGATAGCACAGTCGCTCGGCCTTTCCGAGAACACCGTACGTAACCAGATCAGCAAGGCACTTGAGGCTATCCGCCAAGGTGTCAAGAAGGTCATCCTGTTCCTGATGTCGCTTTAGAATATTCAGACATCGCCTTAAGCCTTGAGAAGGAGCGGCTAACAAGGAGCTTTTGCCGTACGTTTTCTGCCCCATAAACCATAGGCCCCCGCTCTTCCAGGTGTGAAAAACCTTGCGCACCTAAAATGTCATCTGCCTGATGGCGAGTGAGTTGCACTTCCAGGTGCGAGCATATTCGCGCACCTGTGAGTCGTCGGCTTAGTTACAGAGCGTTCTGTTGGTGTTCAGGACTTCCAGGTGTGAAAAACCTTGCGCACCTAAAATGTCATCTGCCTGATGGCGAGT
>ERZ1034882.186-NODE-186-length-35772-cov-54.694067_pt1 | contig 35772 bp, 58 predicted proteins | sample MGYA00520606_ERZ1034882 | MGnify/ENA primary metagenome ERZ1034882 (study PRJEB33766, sample SAMN09781726) | gut metagenome | biome: gut microbiome | host: Homo sapiens | place: Madagascar | study: EMG produced TPA metagenomics assembly of the PRJNA485056 data...
AGCTGCGGCGGAGAAAGCTGCGGCGGAGAAAGCTGCGGCGGAGAAAGCTGCGGCGGAGAAAGCTGCGGCGTTAAAATGGCCGCTTTCTGAGCGAGAGCTGGCTATCGTTGCTTCGCTGGGCCGCGACGGGGGTGATTGCCATGGCGACGGCTAAGAAAACGCCAGAAGCGCCGCGGTATCTGACCGGCGGCACAAGATTGCGGTTTGACGAACTGGCGCCGAAGTGCGTGGCCATGGGGACACTGTCTCATCTGGACGTGGATGTGCTGGCCAAGTATGTGCTGGCTGAGGACGAGTATCTGGTGGTCACGCAGAAGCTGCAGAGGGCGCTGAACGACGGCGACGCCGACAGCGCCGGGAAGTGGCTGAGCCTGCAGGGCGGCGTTGCCAAACAGTGCCTGACGCTGGGCGCGGAGTTGGGGCTGACGCCGGCGTCCCGGCGATCGCGGGGACTGATCGTCCCGTAAAAATCATGCCGGCGGGGGTGTGCCGGGCGGCTGACCGGGTTCGGGGCCGGGCAGTTCGGCCATGGATACCTCCTAGTCGGGCGGCGCTGGGTGCGCCGTCCGGCAGACTCCCGCCGAGGGAATACGGCGCCCGAATTGGGTACGAAAATGAGGTGATGACGTGGCGAAGGAAGATACTTACCGGCAGGAGCTGATCCGGTTGGGGGTGTGGCAAGACGCTTTTGAGGGGGAGCTACACCAGCTGTGCATATTGGAGCGGGAGCTGAGCCGCACCATGAAGGCGTGGAAGGCCACGGCCACAGACGGCAAAAACCCAAGCGTGCTGGATCCTCACTACAAGGTCATCACCCAGCAGCGCAGCGACATTCTGAGCCACCGGGAGAGCCTGGGGCTGACGCCCAAGGGCCTGCAGCGGCTGCGGAAATCTTCGTCGGAGCAGGGCAGCGCCGGAGACGGCATCGGCCAGAAGCTGGACGACCTGATGGCGGCCGTGGGCGGCTATGACGTGGTGGGCGGCGGATGAGGGCGCCCCATCTGGACCAGGTGCTGGCTTACGCCAGGACTACGGCTGCGGATGAGGGCATCTGCGAGCTGACGCGGCTGGGCTGTCAAAGGTTTCTGCGTGATCTGGAGGATCCCCGGTTCGTGCTGGATCCGGCGCTGCCGGAGTTTTGCATCGGGATCATGACGAAGCTGTTCGCGTTCATGCAGGGGGAGCGGCTGGACGGCACGCCGCTGCGGGGCAAGCTCTTTGAACTGATGCCGTGGCATGTATACTGCACCTACGCGGTGTGCGGCTTTCAGTGGGCCGACACGCGGCTGCGGCGGTTTACGGAGGCGGACATTTTTGCCCCGCGAAAGACCGTGAAAACCTGCTTTTCGGAAGCGCTGCTGTTTGCCATGTGCCTGTGGTACAAGCGCAGCGGCGCCAAGGAAAAAACGGTGGCGGGCTCCATGAAGCAGGGCATGGAGGGCTTTGAGTTCCTCAAGTACAACCTGGTGCGGCTGGGGCTGGCCGCGCCGGACAATCCGGCAGGCGTGCCGCTGCGGATGCTGGACAGTTCGCTGGGGCACAAGTTTTCCGGTGAGCTGGGCGGCGGCTTTCTGGACATGGAGACGCTGGCCTACAAGCCCGACCTATTCGACGCGTTCAATGCCATGTTCGTCCACCTGGACGAGCTGGAGCTCTACAAAGACGCCAGGCCTTACACCCGACTGCGCGACGCCATGAAGGCCTACACCAACAAGCTGGTGCTGATCACCTTCACGGCCGGCGACGACGGGACAGGCTTCGCCGCCACCCACCGGAACTATCTGGAGTCGGTGCTACGGGGCACCATCAAGGGGCCGGACGCCGACCGCACCTTCGTGTTCATGGCAGAAGCGCCCCGGATGGAGGACGGCGAGGTGGACTACACAAACCCGGCGGTGCACCGGGCAGCCAACCCCAGCTACGGCATCACCATCCGGCCGGACGATATGCTGGCGGCGTCCTTGCAGGCGGAGCGCAACCCCACACTGCGGAAGGAATTCCTGACCCGCTCGCTGAACGTGTTTGTCAGCAGCTTCAAGGCGTGGTTTGACGTGGCGGAGTTTCAGCGCAGCGACGGCCGCTATGGCTGGAGCATGACGCAGCTGGCTAAGCTGGTAAAGAACTGGTACGGCGGCGCCGACCTGTCGAAGCTGCACGACCTGACGGCGGCGGCGCTGGTGGGCGAGGTGCCCGCCAAGCTGGCAGCCACGGAGGACTGGACGCCCCCGGAGGACGTGCTGGTGATCGTGCCCCACTGCTGGTTTCCCATCACGGCGGCGGCGGAAAAGGCGGATCAAGACCGGATCCCGCTGTTTGGCTGGAAGGACGACGGGTGGCTGGACATGCCCAACGAAGCCAGCATGGATCCCACGGAGCCGGTGAAGCAGTTTCTGGCATGGAAGAAGGCCGGGTTCCACATCCGGAAGGTGGGGCACGACCGGAAATTCGCTCGGAAATACTATGAGGCCATGAAGAAAGCCGGATTTTCCGTGGTGGATCAGCCCCAGATGTACTTGCAGAAGTCCGAGGGCTTCCGGTACATCGAGCACAAGGCAAAAGTGGGGTGCCTGTACTACTGCCACGCGGAGCCCTATGAGTACTGCGTGGCCAATGTCCGGGCGCAGGAAAAGGTAGACGACGCTGTGCAGTATGACAAGATCGGGCCCACAAGCCGCATCGACGTGTTCGATGCTTCGGTGTTTGCCACGATCCGGATGCTGATCGACAGCGAAAAGTTAAATCAGGCCGCCAGGTGGATGGCGGACGATGAACCGAAAAGCGACAGTAAGGAGGGATGATGCGTGTGGCCTTTCAAAAAGCGGGTGGCCAGCACGTTCGGCTTTTGGCTGAGCGGCGGCGGTGATCTGCCGGTCGGCTATCACAGACTGCTGGACTGCCCGGAGGTGGCTGCCTGCATCGGCAGGATATCCTCCATGATCTCAAGTGCCACCATCTACCTGATGGAGAACACCAGCAAGGGCGACAAACGCGTGCAGGACGCGCTGAGCCGCTTTGTGGATATCGACCCGTGGCCGGGCCACGGCACCCGGTATACGTGGATGAACTGGATTGTGACCACGCTGCTGGGCGACGGAGACGGAAACGCCTTCGTGTTTCCGGTCTATGACGGCAGCATGTTCTCGGCGTTGGTGCCCATGCCTGGCGCCGTCATTGTGCCAGACGCCAACGGCGATGATTACACCGTGCTGTGGCGGGGGCGCACTCTGGCGGCGGATGAGGTTCTGCACTTCCGGCTCTCGGCGGACACGGAGTATCCGTGGAAGGGCCGGGGCTGCCGGGTGCAGGTCAGTCAGGTGGCGGCCAGCCTGAGGCAGACGGACGAGCTGAAGCGCAATCTGTCCAGCCCCAAGTACAAGCCGCCCATGGTGGTGTCGGTCAACAGCGATTCCGACCTTTCCGACGACAACAAGCGGGAGAAGTTCCGGAAGAAGTATTTGGAGGACTCGGACAGCGGCAAGCCGTGGATCCTGCCGGCAGACATTGCCAAGGTGCAGCAGCTGCGGCCGCTGTCGCTGGTGGATCTGGCGGTGAAGGACACGGTGGAGCTAGATCGAAAGACGGTGGCGGCCATCTTCGGCGTGCCGGCGTTTCTGCTGGGGGTGGGCTCCTACAACGAGAAGGAGTTCAACTGCTTCGTGCGGACGGTGATCCTGCCTATCTGCCAGAGCATCGAGCAGGAGCTGACGCTGAAGCTGCTGCGCAGCGAGCGGAGGTACTTCAAGTTCAATCGGCGGCGGCTGTACGCGCTGGATCTGAAGGAGCTGGCCGATATCAACATGGCCATGAGCGACCGCGGGTACCTGTGCGGCGACGAAGTCCGCGAGGACATGGATCGCGATCCGGCGGGACTGACCACCTACGAGAAGCTGGAGAACTACATCCCCGTGGATCGGCTGGGAGACCAGAAAAAATTGAAAGACAAGGAGGGCAACGGCAATGCCTCAAAATGAGCTGCCGCAGGGCATCACCCTGCGCGGTATGCACACGGATTTCTGCACGAGAGCGGAAAACGAGAAGCGGGTGATCGAGGGCTACTTCGTGGTGTTCGATCAACCCTACTACGTGGCGGACTGGCTGGAGGAGACCATTAGCCGGCACGCCTTTGACGGGTGCGACGTGAGCGACGTCCGCGCCCTTATCGACCATAAGACCCATTTGGTACTGGGTCGGAGCACGGTGAAAACGCTGACTTTCAGCATTGACGATAAAGGACTGTTCGGCACCATCGAGACCAACGCAGCTGACGGAGACGCCATGAACCTCTACGCCCGCGTCCAGCGGGGTGACGTTGACCAGGCGAGCTTTGGCTTCACTCCCAAGACGGTGGCATGGACAGACCTGCCGAACGGGCGCTGCCGGCGCGAAATTCAGGCGATCGACAAGCTGTGGGAGGTAAGCGTTTGCACCTTCCCCGCCTATGAACAGACCCATGTGGGCGCCAGAAACGCGGCCGACCGGGAGATCGAGCGCGAGGCGATCCGCAGGGAAATTGAGAAATGCAAAAGGAGATTTCGACATGAATAAGCTTTTTTCCCTCCAGAGAATGCGCGACGCGCTAAATGCCAAGCTTGCCGCGCAGCGCAGCAAGCGCAATGAACTGGCCGCATCCGAGCAGGAGCTGCGCAGCCAGTTGGAGGCGCTGGGCGACACGCCCGCCGTTGAAGACGTGCGCAGCTTGAGCGACAGGGTGGACGCTGTGACGCGCCAGCAGACCGAGTGCGACGACGAGATCGCCTCCATTCTGGACGAGCTGGAGCGCTGCAACGCCGACATCGCGGCCTTTGAGGAGAATCACGCCGCTGCACCCGCTGCCAACGGCGGCGAGGCCCGCACTGCCGCTCCCGCGGCTGCCGCGCCTGTCCGCACCGCGCCGGCCACCGTGGAGGGCAGCAATTTCCGCTCCCGCTCCCGGTGCTTCGCCTCCCGGGCTGACATGAACGCGTTCTACGCCCGCAGCGACGTGAAGGAGTTTTTGCAGAGCCTGCGGGCTATGGGCGCCAGCGGCCGCCGCAGCGTATCCGGCGCGGAGCTGACTATCCCCACCGTGATGCTGGACATGATCCGGCAGAACATGGGCGAATATGCTAAGCTGATCCGCTACGTGCGGCTGCGCTCTGTGAAGGGCAAGGCCCGCCAGAACATTATGGGCAAGGTGCCCGACGGCGTGTGGATGGAGATGTCCGGCGCGCTGAATGAGCTGGAGTTCTCCTTCAACCAGCTGGAGACCGACGGCTACAAGGTGGGCGGCTATATCCCTGTGGATAACTACCTGCTGAGCGACAGCGACGTCAACCTGGGCGAAGAGGTCTTGCAGAATATCCTGCACGCCATGGGCCGGGCGCTGGACAAGGCCATCGTCTACGGCAAGGGCGCGCCCGGCAAGATGCCTGTGGGCTTCGTGACCCGTCTGGCCCAGACCTCCCAGCCCTCTTACTGGGGCGCGGAGCAGGGCGAGTGGACTGACCTGCACAGTTCCAACATCCTGAAGCTGGATCTGGCCAGCAAGACCGGCGAGAGCTTCTTCCAGCCGCTGCTGACGGCCATGGGCAAGGCCGACCCTGACTATTCCACCAGCAAGCGCACCGTGTGGTGCTGCAACCGCGCTACCCACCTGGATCTGATGAGTCGGGCGCTGAACTTCAACGCGGCGGGCACGCTGGTGGCCGGTATGTCCAACCGCATGCCGGTGGAGGGCGGCGAGTTTGTGGAGCTGGACTTCCTGCCGGACTATGAGATCGTGGGCGGCTTCTTCGACCTGTACACGCTGGTGGAGCGCGAGGGCGCCAGCATGGCCAGAAGCGAGCATGTTTTCTTCCTGGAGGACAAGACGGTGTTCAAGGGCACGGCCCGCTATGACGGTCAGCCCGCCGTAGGCGAGGGCTTTCTGGCCATTAACTACGCCAACACCGCCGTGACCACCAGCTACGACTTCAAGCCGGACTATGCCAACACCAAGCTGAATGTTCTGGTGTGCACCGCCGCGGCCGGCACCGGCAGCGGCAACACCGTGGTGACGGTGAGCGGTGCGAAGGAATCTTCGCCCAAGCTGAAGTACGCGGTGCACTCCAGCGTGAGCCTGAAGGTGGGCGACAAGCTGAAGAGCGGCGAGTGGGAGGATCTGACCTCCGGCTCTACGCAGATCGCCGCGGCGGCGGGCGCTCCCATTACCGTGGTGGAAGTGGACGCCCAGGGCCGCGTGATCTCCGCGGGCAATGTGGCCGCGGTGCCCGCGACCTAAGGCATATACGCCGGGCGGCGGACTGAGCGGGAGCAGCAATCAGTCCGCCGCCTTGCGGCAGAAAGGAACGAAACGCCATGGACATGGGAATTTTGCTGACGCGGCTGAAGCTGAGCCTGCCGCTGACGTCGGACGCCTATGACGAGCTGCTGGAGGGCTTTTTACGGACAGCCATCGACAAGTTCGGGGCCGACACGGAGGACGGGAGCGACCAGACATTGGTGATCCTCTACGCCGGGTGGCTGTGGCGCAGCCAGAAGGAGCCGGGACTCGGAAAGCCTCCGGCGCTGCAAATGGCCATCAACGACCGGGCGGTGCGGAAGGCAACGGAGGGCGGCGATGTTTGACGAGCTGTATCTGATCGTGCCCGAATTGGGCACGCAGGACGAGATCGGCGTGTTCCGCAAGACCGGGCCGGAAAAGCGGCGGCGGGTACTGTGCGAGGCCGGAGGCATCCGGCGCAGCGAGTGGGCGGCCGCCGGCGCGGCCGGGCATCGGCCTGAGCTGGTGGTCACTATCCCCTATGTGGACTATCAGGGGGAGACGGAGGCCGACTACCGGGGGCAGCGGTACAGTATCTACCGCACCTATCCCGTCAACGACGGGTGGGACGTGGAGCTCTATCTCGAGATGAAGGACGGTGTGCGGGGATGAGCAGAAGCATTGAGATCGACCAGCTGGCGGACGCCGTGATGGGCGTGCTGGAGGAATACCGGGACGTGACCGTCGACGTCATGAAGGACGCCGTGGACAAGGTGACCAAAGAGACCGTGGCGGAAATTCGCAGTGATATCCCGGCGGCGGGTATCGGCGGCAAGGGGGACTACCAGAAAAGCTGGGCATCCAAGCAGGACGCCGAGTCAAAGAAGCGGTACGCCTACGCCAAGGTGGTCTATGCCAAGGATCCCCACTACCGGCTGACGCACCTGTTGGAGAAGGGCCACGATCTGATTGTCAGAGGAAAGCCGTTGGGCCGCGTCAAGGCATTTGTCCACATCCGTCCGGCGGCGGATGATGCGGCGGACAAGTTGGAGAAGTATATCAAGAGTGGACTGAAGGGGGGCAGGTAAGCGTGACGCTGGCACAAGTAGACGCTGTGCTGAAGGGCACGGGGCTGCCGGTGGTGTATCACCAGTGGCGGCAGGACAACGCCAGAGGGCCGCGGCCTCCCCTGCCCCGGATCACCTATCAGGTGAAAAACGACAATCCGTTCTACGCCGACGGCGTGGTGTACTACACCTGTCCGGCCATTGAGGCGGCGCTGTATACCGCCGAGAAGGACACGGCGCTGGAGGCCGCCGTGGACACCGTGCTGCAAAGCGCGGAGATCGCCTACACCAAGACCGAGGGCTGGGTGGAGGACGAGAGAGTATACGCAATCATCTATGAATTTGAGGTGTAATTATGGCTAATGAAAACAAAGTCCAGTTCAACCTGAAGAACGTGCACTACGCCGTGCTGACGGAAGCCAAGACGGGCGGTGCCACCACTTACAGCTGGGGCACGCCGGTGGCGGTGCCGGGCGCGGTGAACCTGAATCTGGAGCAGCAGGGCGAGATCACAAAGTTCTACGCCGACGGCATCGTCTACTACCAGAGTCCCGTAAACAACGGCTATGAGGGCGATCTGGAGATGGCCCGCATCGTGGACAAGATGCTGCAGGACGTGTGGGGCATGACGCTGGGCACCACTAGCAAGGTGCTGACGGAGAACGCCAACACGGAGGCCAAGGCCTTTGCGCTGCTGTTCCAGATCGACGGCGACGCGAACGAGGACTGCTATGTCCTCTACAACTGCACGGGCACCCGCCCGGCCATCGCCGCCAAGACCAAGGAGGACACCAAGGAGCCCCAGACCCAGAGCAGCACCATCTCCGCCGCCCCGCTGGGCAACGGCAACGTGATGGCCCGGACGACCTCCGAGACGCCGGAGGCTACCAAGAACAGCTGGTTTAACGAAGTGTTTGTGGAGGGGGCCGTGTAATGGAGAGGACGATCACGGTCGACGGCAAGACCATTACGCTGCGGGCCACGGCGCTGGTGCCGCGGCTCTATCGCCACCTGATCGGCCGGGACATGATCCAGGACATGGCGACGCTGCGGAAGGCCTACGCCGCCGCGGAAAAGGCCAAGAAGGCCGGAGCGGACGAGGAGGAGCAGAACGTGGCGTCCATGTCGGTGATGAATCTGGAGATCTTCGAGGACGTGGCGTGGGTCATGCTGAAGCACGCCGCCGAGTTCCGTGACACGGAGAACGGCCGGGTGCTGATGAACGGCGACATGGTGGTGGGCAAAAGCCCGGACGAGTGGCTGGATCAGCTGGACGGCACGTTCTCGGTCTACGAGGTGCTGCCGGTGATCCTTGAGTTGTGGGGCGCCAACCAGAAGACCACCAGTACACCGGCAAAAAAGTGAGACAGACAACCCGGGAGCCCAACGGGGCGCAGTTTATGCTGAGGTGCGCCCAGTTGGGGTTGTCTGACGAGGCTCTGACGGGGATGACCATGGGCATGGTCTACGACCTTTACACGGAGAAGGCCAACGACCAGCACAAGTACCCCTACAAGGCCACACAGGCCGATATCGACGCATTTTTCCCCAAGTAAGGAGGTGGGCGCATGGCAAACAACAGCCGGGTGAAGGGCATTACCGTCAAAATCGGCGGCGACGTGTCTGGTCTGGACAAGGCGCTGCAAGGCGTCAACAGTAAGATCAACGACACGCAGGCTCAGCTGAGGGACGTCAAGCGGCTGCTGAAGTTCGACCCCGGCAACACGGAGCTGCTGAAGCAAAAGCAGGAACTGCTGGCCAAGGCTGTGGGCGACACCAAAGACAAGCTGGAGCAGCTGAAAGACGCCGAGAAGCAGCTGAAGGACGCGGGCGTGGACGAGAACGGCGCCCAGTTCCAGAGCCTCCGGCGGGAGATCATTGAGACGGAGCGCAATCTGGACGACCTGACGGAGGCTGCGAGGCAGTCTAGCGTGGCCATGGAACAGATCGGCGCCGCGGCGGACAAGGTGGCGAAGGGCGCCCAGAAAGTGGCTGACGCCACGGCGGGCATTTCCCATGCGGCGCAGGCCGGTCTGGCTGTTGCTGCCGGCGCTGCGGTGAAGATCGTGGACAGCTATGCCGACTATGAGCAGCTGATCGGCGGCGTGGAGACGCTGTTCAAGGGCAGCTCCAAAAAGCTGGTAAAGTACGCGAAATCCGCCTACAAGACGGCGGGCCTGAGCGCCAACAACTACATGGAGACGGCGACAGGCTTCGCCGCTTCGCTGGTGAGCAGTCTGGGCGGCGACACCGAGAAAGCCGTGGAGCTGGTAGACGTGGCCATCACGGACATGGCGGACAACGCCAACAAGATGGGCAGCGACATCGAGAGCATCCAGTACGCCTATCAGGGCTTTGCTAAGCAGAACTACACCATGCTGGACAACCTGAAGCTGGGGTTTGGCGGCACGAAAGAGGAAATGCAGCGGCTGCTGGATGAGGCGGAAAAGCTGTCCGGCATCCACTATGACATCGGCAACTACGCCGATATTGTCAACGCGATCCACGTGATCCAGACGGAGATGGACATTACCGGCACCACCGCCAAGGAAGCGGAGGGGACGATCTCCGGCTCTATCGCCACCCTGAAGGCGGCCATCAGCAATCTGGCGGCGGGCATGGGTGATGCTAACGCGGACGTGGAGCAGCTGACGGAAAACATGATCGACGCATTTCAGAACGTGGCGGACAACGTTATCCCCATCCTGGAAAATATCTGGGATCACCTGCCCGGCGGGGCGAAGTTCGCGCTGGGCGGCACGGCGGTGGTGGCCGCCATCTCGCCGGTAGCGAGCACGCTGGCGAACATCGCAGAAGTGGTCAGCAAATTTTCAAAGCTTGCGCCTGCTGCCGCTTCGGCCGGAGCGGCAGCAGGTGGGGCAATTAGTGGCGGCATGATCGCTGCGGCGGTCGGCGGGATTGTGGCCGGTATCCCGCTGTTTGTGACGCAGGCCTACGACGCATTCAAGAACGGTCTGAACTGGCTCAACGGGCTGTTGGTGCCGCTGGGCTCCACGATGGCAGGCGCGGGTACTGGAGCGATTATCGGTGCGGCAGGTGGCCCGATTGGTGCCGGAATTGGGGCTTTGATCGGCTTGGCAGTCGGCGCAATCACAGATCTGGTCGCGCTGATCGTAAAAAACTGGGACAAGATCAAGGCGGTGCTCTCGAAGGTCGGCAGCTGGATCAAAAACAATGTAATCACTCCCGTTATTAATTTTTTTAAGGGCTTGTGGAAAAGCGTGTCCGGCTTTTTTGCAGACCTGTGGAGCGATATCGTGGCGATCTGGTCTTCTGTTGGAGAGTGGTTTAACACGAATGTGATCCAGCCCATCGTGAACTTCTTTGCGCCTATCGTGGAATGGATCAGCACGTTTTTTGAGGGCTGCTGGCTTATCATTCAGGCCGTGTGGCAGACCGCGGCCGCTTGGTTTAACGAAAGCGTGATCCAGCCGATCGTCGGGTTCTTTCAGGGGTTGTGGGAAGCCGTGTCCGGCTTCTTCGTAGCGCTATGGAATGATATCGTTGCCATCTGGAGCGCCGTGGCGGCGTGGTTTGACGGGAACGTAATCCAGCCCGTTGTTGGATTCTTCCAGGGCGTGTGGGAGGCCGTATCCGGCTTCTTTGCAAGTCTCTGGACGGATATCGTGGCAATTTGGGGCTCTGTCGCGGGATGGTTTAATGAGAAGGTGATCCAGCCGATCGTCAGCTTCTTTACCACGGCATGGGAGAGCATCAAAAACGCGTTCAAGACCGCGTTCACCGCTATTGGCGATTTCGCGAAGTCCGTCTTTAACGGCGTGATCGGCGCGGTGGAAGATATGGTAAACGGTGTAATCGACGCAATCAATGGACTGGTAGGCGGATTTAACAAGGTCGTCACGTGGGCGGCGGGCGTAGTTGGCACAGACTGGAAGGGGCTGGGGCTGATTTCTCACGTCAGCCTCCCCTATCTGGCCAGCGGCGGCATTTTGTCCAGCGGCAGCGCTGTGGTGGGCGAGGCCGGGCCGGAGCTGCTGACGCTGACCGGCGGCAGGGCTGTGGTGCAGCCGCTCTCCGGCAACGGGCCGAGCCTGAAGGGCGTAGAAGGGCTGCTGGGCGGCATCTCCGACAAGCTGGGCGCCGGACAGCCCGTTACCATCGTGGTGCAGAGCGTGCTGGACGGCCGGGTGATCGGCGAGACGGCCTACGACTACACCATGCAGAGAGCGAGGGCGAGGGGATGATATCCTATCGATTCAAGGCGTCGGGAGTGGATCTGGCTCCCTACGTGGAGCGGGACGGCTACACCACGGCCGTGACGCCGGTTTTCACCGATAAGGTGACCACCATGGACGGCGTAGACCATTGCAGCCTACTGCGGCTGCGGGGCAGCGTGACGGTGAAGCTGAACCCCCAGAGCGCCACGGCCGCCGCCCGCATCTGCGCGGCGCTGCTGCAGCACCCTGTGACGGTGGAGTATTTCTGCTTGCAGCGGCAGGCCGTGGTGGTGGCCAGCATGCAGGCCCCGGCGCAGACGGCGCAGTTTTTGAGCCGCTGTCTCGCCGGCGGCCAGCGCTGGGTGCAGGCGAAGAACATCACGCTGGAGGAGCTGTAAGATGCAGACAACGAGCGAACGGTATCGGGAGCTGCTGGCACTGCCCCACGAGACAGAAAACCGCCTGCTGATCGACGGCGTGGCCTACACCACGCCCCAGCTGGTGAAGAACAGCCTGCAGACGGTGGAGGCATTGTTTTCCGGAACCACTCCCACGGTGGGCGGGGCGGTGGCCGGGGAGATATCCGTGCAGCTGCTGGGGGTAGCGTCCTCCAGCGTGGCCAGAATGGCCGAATTAAGGCCGCAGGTGCGGCTTGTGGGCGATTCCGGCGAGCCCAGCGAGTGGATCGCGCAGGGGGTCTACAACGTAGACAAGCGGAGCTACAACAAGCAGACCGGCGTGCTGACGCTGCACGGCTATGACAAGATGCTGGCCACGGAGCAGTGGTACACCGGCAGCGTTCCCAGCGGCGGCGCGGTGGACATCGCCATCGTCAACCGGGTTTGTACCCAAGTCGGGATCACGCTGGACAGCGAGACGGCCAGCTTCTTTTCCGCCAGCGGCAAGAACTACAAGGTGACGAAGCCCAAAAACTACACCTGCCGGGAGCTGCTACAGGCCATCGCCGGGTGGTACGGCGGCAACTGGTGCATGACGCCGGTGGGCAAGCTGCGGCTGGTGCTGCTGAACAGCCTGCCGAAGGAGACCAATTATCTGGTGGACAACGGCGGCAATGCCATCACGTTTGGAGGTGACAGGATTCTTGTCGGGTAAAATTTTCGTGGGCAACAACGCGTCCGGTCTGACGGAGGCGGACAAGCTGCAGCCCTACAGCAAGGTGACAGTGACGGACGGCACCAACAGCTACACGTCCGGCGACGATACGGGGCGGGAGCTGACGGTCAACGTGCCGCTGTTGCCCACCACTAAGGGCGACACGCTGGCGGCGAATATTCTGGCGGCGGTTAAGAACTACCGCTATCAGCCCTACGAGGCCGCTGACGCGTTGCTAGACCCGGCGGCGGAGCTGGGCGACGGCGTGACCGTGGGCGGCATCTACGGCGGGATACACGCCAAGACGACCACGTTTTCCCGGCTGTTCCGGGCGACGGTGAGCGCTCCGGCGGAGGAGGAGATCGACAACGAGTATCCGTATCTGTCCGCTCAGGAGCGGGACGCCGTGCGACAGAAGAAGCAGACGGCGCAGAACACGGCGGATATTGCCGGAAACACCGCGGACATCGGGGCGCTGAACACGCAGGTGGCACAGATCGACAGTCTGGTGGCAAATAAGGCCAGTATCTCTGACCTGAACGCCGCCGTGGCGCGGATATCCTCGTTGGAGAGCAGCCAGATCACCACCAGCTACCTGAAAGCCAATTATGTTGAGGTGAACGGCCAGACCGTCAATGATCTGAAAGCCAGAATCGCTAGCATTGAGAAGCTATTTGCAGGCGAAACCTACACGGGGTTAATCTCTACTCCAAGCCTCTACGTCAACGGTGCACATTATGTAGGCACGGTCATCCGCTACAAAAACGAGAACGGCGTTACCACGGCAACGCGTGTGCTGGCGGCCACATAGGGAGGGCTTCATGAACACAATCGAAAGAAACACTATCCAGTCCGTCCGGCTGGCGCTGGATCGGATCGAGGTACACGGCAGCGGCAATCTTGACTTGCTGCTAGGGTGCATGCAGGTGCTGGACGGCCTGCTAGCGACGGCGACGGAGGAAACGGAGGTGACGGAAGATGGCTGACAGATCTATCGGCCAGCTGCCGGAGGTGACGGCCATGGGCGTTACCGACCTGTTCGTGTTGGAGCAGGCCGGGGCGGCCAAGAAGCTGACGGGGCAGCTGCTGAAAGCGTCCCTGATGACGTGGCTGGACGGCCACGGCGGCGTGAAGAGCTTCGCCTACGACGAGGACACCGGCAAGGTGACCATCGTGACCACGGACGGCACGACGCTGACCACGGGAGACCTGCGGGGCAAGAACGGGCACATGATCCACGCGTATGATCTGGGCGGGCCTGGCTCACCCGGCAATTACCTGATCATGTCTTTTTCCAGCGCTAACCCCATGCCGGAGGATTGGGCGGTCGGCGACCTCATCCTCAACAGCTACGGCGATATGTGGGTCATCAGCAATATCACCCCTACGGACAACGGTTACAATGTGCGGTTTGACTTTATGGCAAGCCTGGTAGGCCCTCAGGGCGATTCTCCCACCATCGGCAGCAACGGCCACTGGTGGGTAGGCGACACCGATACGGGCGTTGTGGCCAGAGGTGACACGGGCACCCACGGCAGCGATGTGACGGTCACGTCCGCCGCTGTGCCGGGGACAGACGAACACCCCAACGGCGGCGTGAAGCTGACTATCACGGAGACGGTGTACGACGCGACCGGCGCGGCTTCCCAGGTGAACACCATAGAGAAAACCATCTGGAATGGCAACACCGGCCCCACCGGTCCCCAGGGAACCGCACCCCACATCGGGGACAACGGACACTGGTACGTGGGCGACATGGATACCGGCGTAAACGCCAAGGGCGACAAGGGCGACGGGTTGAAGATCGACGGCTCGGTGCCCACCTATGCCGACCTGCCCACGCTGACCGCCGCCGACATGGGCAAGACCTATCTGGTGAACGCGGACGGGCGGCTCTATTTCTGGAGCGGCACGGCGTGGCCCGCCAGCGGGGCGGGACTGCTCATCAAAGGCGAGGACGGCATCACGCCCAACATCGGGGCCAATGGCCACTGGTGGATCGGGACCACGGACACCGGGGTGCAGGCTCAGGGTGAGGACGGCAAGAGCGCCTACGAATCCGCCCAGGACGGCGGCTACACTGGCACGGAGACGCAGTTCAACACCGATCTGGCCGAGGTGGGCAACAAGCAGGACAAGATCACCGGGGCCAAGGGCAAATACCTGGGCTTTACGGACACGGACACGCTGGGTGCGGTAAGCCTGCCCAGCGCCAGCACCGGCAGCAAGGGCATCACTTATCTGGTGGACAGCTACGAGCGCACCGACACCGACAAGGCCGTCACCCCCAAGGCGCTGAACAGCGTGTACAAGCTGGTGGAGGACAAGGCCGACAAGTCTGTGTCAAAAGCTGCCACGCTGACGGCGGCGGGGTGGAGCAATGGCGTACAGTCGCTGGCCGTCTCCGGCATTACCGCGACCGCCAACGGCAGCCTGCGCATCGCCCAGAGTGCCACCGACGAGCAGTTCGCCGCGTGGGGCGCGGCGCAGCCCCGTGTAACGGCGCAGGCGGCGGGGTCGCTGACGGTCAAGGCGGCGGGCGCTGTGCCCATGGTCGATATTCCGGTGGAGGTGATCGTTTTATGATTCAGGTAGAAGGTATTTTTTCTGGGGGCAGTTCTATCTCCGCGCCCATCATCGGCGAGGATTTCAACTGGTCGGGCGGCGACGGCACATATCAGGTGCTGGACGACGGCGGCGGCAACTGGCGCATCAAGTTTCTGTCCAGCGGCACGTTCACGCCATTGAAAGACATGGTGATTGATGCATTTCTGGTAGGTGGCGGCGGAGGAAGAAGCTATGTACTCTGCGGCGGTGGTGGCGCAGGCTACACCACCACCGTGCGGTCTGTGGTGGTGGCGGCCAATACCGCCCATCCCATCGTGGTAGGCGCGGCGGGCAAAAACATTACTGAAGGTAGTTTGAACGGTACGGATGGTGGCACAACATCGGCGTTTGCCGCATCTGCACTGGGAGGAAAGGGCTCTAAGAGAGGATATAACACATCCAAGCAGCCGGGCGCAGACGGTGGCTCTGGCGGCGGTGGTCTGAATGTCAGTGGGGTACATGCCAACTACAGTACCGCCGCTGGTGGTACGGATGGTGGCGACGGTACGACTGCTACAACTGCTGGCGGCAAGGGACAGGGTACCACCACACGAGAATTTGGCGAAGCAGACGGCGACCTGTACGCTTCCGGCGGCGGCGATAACCTGACCGCCACCGTACCCAACTCCGGCAATGGAGGTGCTTATAATGTTGAACCCGCCGACGGCATTGTGGTCATCCGGCAGCACAAGGAGGTGGCGGCATGAGATATGCGATCGTGACAGGTGGCGCGGTGACCAACGTCATCGCCCTGTGGGAGACTAACGCCGGGGAGTTCCCCGACGCTGTGGCGCTCCATGACCGCCCGGTGGGTATCGGCGACACGTACAGCGAAGGCAAGTTCTACCGGGACGGCAAAGAAGTCCTGACCGCCCAGGAAGAAATTGAGCAGTATAAGGCGGCTTTGCAAACGTTAGGGGTGGTGACAGATGAGGACTGACATCATGGCGCAGGCCCAGGCCATTCGGGCCAGTATGGATGCCGCAGCGGTGGTGCTGACGGACGCACAGGCGGCGGCAGCGCCGCTGCTCTACCGTCCGTGGGACGGCGAGGGGGCGGCCTATGCTGCGGGAGACCGGCGGCTGTATGGGGGGTATGTCTACAAGTGCCTACAGGCCCACACATCGCAGTCAGGCTGGAACCCGGCGGACGCGCCCAGCCTGTGGGCACAGGTGCTGATCCCCGACCCCGCCGTTATCCCCGAGTGGCAACAGCCTGAGAGCACCAATCCCTACATGACAGGCGACAAGGTGACACACGGCGGCAAAACATGGCGCAGCACCTGTGACAACAACGTGTGGGAGCCGGGTGTATATGGATGGGAGGAGGTCTGATATGTGGCAATATGTTATCCCGGCCATCAGCGCCATCGTGGTAGCCGCTCTGACCAGCGGCGGACTGTGGGCGCTGGTAGCCAAGCGGGCCGACAAAAACGACGCGGAGCGCAAGATGCTGGTCGGCTTGGCCCATGACCGGATCGTGCATCTTGGCATGGTCTACGTCCAGCGGGGGTACATCACGCAAGACGAGTATGAGAACCTGAACGACTACCTCTACGCGCCTTACGAGAAAATGGGCGGCAACGGCAGCGCCAAGCGCGTAATGGAGGAGGTGCGCCGCCTGCCCATCCGAAAGGGGGAACCGGCATGACCCACAGACTGGACTACAAGCGGCTGGAGCTGGAGTACCCCAACCGGGGCAAGCAGACTTACCGGAAGCTGATCTCTATGACGGGGCTGCTGCAAAGGAACTACGGCAAGGAGTTGGACTGTACGCTAACCTCGCTGGCCTGCATCTACGGGGCGCGGTGGTACGGCACCATTGAGCACATCGCCACCAAGCATGGCTATGACGGTGACGGGAAGGGGACGAACCCTTTGACGGTCAAGGCTATCACCAAGGAGCTTCTGCAGGTGCTGCGCGAGCCGGGAACGCCCCGCAGCGCCTACGGCAAGGTGGTGGGCTGGAACTGGCTGACGGCCCGCAGGCTGGCGGAACGGGGCATTCCCGCCGTCCTCAACCTGTGGGACGACGGTCGTGGCTACTACCACGACCACAGCGTGGTGCTGGTGGGCGTGGAGGAGTATCAGCGGGCAAAGTTCCTGCTGGTGCTGGATAACTGGCATGAGACGGTGAGCTTGATCGACTACAACAAGCTTTCCGCCGTCTCAAGCCTGAACTGGGTGGAGCCATGAGCGGCAAGCGGGTGGCGAAAAAGCCCAAAATGAAGCGGAGAACGAAGTTCACGATTCTGGCGGTGGTCAACCTGACGTGGTACTGCATCGCCGTAATCGTGGCGGCGTTCTTCGATAAGATGGTGCCGGACGCGCTGACGGTGGCGTGGTTCAGCGCATGGACAGTGGAACTGGCCCTGCTGGCAGGGATCAAAATCAAAACGAAAGATGAGGTAATGTCATGAATAATCTGAGTTGGGTTGAAATCGTAGTAAGCATTTTGAGCGGTCTGGCCGTGTGCATTCCGCTGGTGGTCAAGCTGGTGCAGACCGTCAAGGCGGCTGTGCAGGAGAAGAACTGGTCTCAGGTCGTGGCCATTGTGCTGGATCTGATGCAGCAGGCAGAGGGGCTGTTTGCCGAAGGCGCGGCCCGCAAGGCGTGGGTCATGGCGGGTGTGCAGAGCGCCGCCAAGAGCGCCAATTTCCCCTATGACGATGTAGCGGCACAGAAAGTCAGCGAGATGATCGACGCCATCTGCGCTGCGGCGAAGGTGGTCAACGGCGAGGTGAAAGCGGATGCAGCTGATTGAGAACTTTCTAACGCTGAACCCCTGCTATCATGCCAACATGGCCAACGCCGACGACCGGTACACCACGTTCCAGCGGCGCGGCCCTCAAGGGCTTGTACTGCACTCTGTAGGCTGTGCCCAGCCGTCGGCGCAGGTGTTCACCAAGAAGTGGAACAGCCCCAGCTATGACCGGGCCTGCGTCCACGCGTTCATTGATGCCAACTCCGGCGCGGTGTATCAGTGCCTGCCGTGGAACTTCCGGGCGTGGCACGTGGGCGGCTCCGCCAACAACACCCACGTAGGCGTGGAGATGTGCGAGCCGTCCGCCATCAAGTACACCACCGGGGCCAAGTTCACCATTACAGACAAGGACAAGGCGTTCAAGCAGTGCGAGACGGCTTATAAGGCCGCTGTGGAGCTATTCGCTATGCTGTGCAAGAAGTATAGCCTTGACCCGCTGGAGGACGGCGTGATCCTGTCTCATTATGAGTGCGGCAAGCGGGGCATCGGCTCCAGGCATGTCGACCCGGAACACCTGTGGACGGGGCTTGGCATCGGCTACACGATGGCGGGCTTCCGTAAAGATGTGAAGGCGGCCATGAGCGGCGTCACGGTTGTGCCCACCACACAACCCGCCGCGCCGGTGGTCGAAAAGACCGTCACCGTCAAGGTTCGGCAGCTGTCCCGAGGCATGGAGGGCAACGACGTGAAAACCCTGCAAGCGGCGCTGATCGCCAACGGCTTCAGCTGCGGCAGCGCCGGTACCGACGGCGACTTCGGCGCAGGCACGGAGACGGCGCTGAAGAAATTCCAGACCAAATATTCTCTGGGCGCTGACGGTATCGCCGGTAACGGCACGTGGGGTAAGCTGCTGGGAAAGTAGTGCCCGAGTTGGGCACAAATCTGAGCGAGGCGTGAGGCTACGATCCGCCGCCCTCCGTCTCCGCGCAAGCTCCGCAAGCTCACGGCGTGGGAATCAACATGAATCCGACACATCGAGCTATCCGCGCGAAACTACAGTCTATGGCGCCCCAGCGGGCGGTGAGTTTCATCACCGGGCTGGAGCTGCCGGGGGACGAGGCGTTCTGCATCATCGAGTGCGACGTGCGGGGAAAGTCCCGCCAGCAGGTGGCCGACCGGCTTTTCGCGTCGCAGGAGTACGTGAAGAAGTGCAGGCGCAGGGGCTACCGCAAGATCGCGGACGCCGTTAATAACAAGTGAAAGAAAGACCCAACGGGGACCCTTTTCAGGCCCTTTGTTGGGTCTTTTTTGTTTTATGATTTTATTAACAAGGAGGTGCGGCCCGTGAACGAATTCGCGATCGCCGGATATTCCGGCAGCCCCTGTCTGATGTGCCTTGTCGACGGAGGAGACATCTGGCAGGCGGACTACTTTGGCAACAAGCAGCAGCTGATCGGCAAGACCTGCGCGGCCTACGCGGAGCTGGAGGGCACCACGCAGCAGTACTATGACAAGCTGGTGGAGCTGGGGATCATCACCCCGCCCAAGACGCAGGAGCAGCTCATGAGCGAGATGCAGACCGCCATGGCGGACATGTCCGATATCATCAAGGGCCTGACGGCCCAGATCAAGGAGATGAAGGAAAATGGGAATGGAGCAGATCCTGGCGTCTATCGGGAAGATGTTTCCCGGAGTCAACCTGCAGAGCGCAGTACAGCGGGCGAAAAAAGAAATCAACGGAACGGCTGACACGCTGGAGGGCTGCCAGAGCACGGCCCGCCGCCTGGGCATCGATTCCGGTATCGTGAACAGCATTTTTCAGCGCTACGGCAAGACCATGCAGGCAAGGGCCATCTGTGGCCTGCTGGGAACGACACCTGAGGCTCTCAAGGCGGATGCTGATAAAATAGTCGGGGCCGCGCAGAACGGCTCACAGCGCCCTCAGAGCGCGAAAGCGGAGGGCGCCGCGAAATTCCCCCGGCTTAAGTAGCCGTTGGAATAAAAATTTTTTGAGAAAGGAGGGCGTAGTATGGACGATCGTAGTTCCGGTATGAGCTGGATCGCGGTGTTGTTCGTGATCATCGTGATCTTCGCCATCTTCGGCAATGGCTTTGGCGGTTGGGGCCGCGGCAACAACATGCCTGTCATGATGCCCGACAACGGCTGCAGCCGTGTCAGCAACTGCCAGGTGGAGAAGCAGGAGATCATCGACGCCGCCCACACCCAGTACCTGATCGAGCAGCAGAGCAACGACACCCGCATGGCGATCAACGCCAGCACCGAGGCCATCACCAGCCAGGCCAGCCGCATCTATGAGCAGCGTCTGCAGGAAACCATCTTCGACCTGAAGATGGAGAACCAGAGCCTCAAGAACGGTATCTTCACCAAGAAGCAGACCGATGCTCTGAGCGAGAAGCTGTCTGCATTCTGCTGCGGCGTTGACCGCCGCCTGGATGCCATTGAGGGTCGTATGCTGACCAAGCCTGCGCTGTACGGCGTGGCGGCCACCGGCGCCGGTCAGGTGATCCCCGCGACCTGCGGCAGCTGCAACGGCAGCACCCTGTAAGCGCAAACGCAAGGCCCTGCTTGGGGCTAACGGGCGGGGCTATAGCCCCGCCCGACCATTAGGAAGGAGTAAAGTATGGCTTGTAAATCTATCCTGTACGCCGCCATGCAGACGCCTGTCACTGTTGCCGAGGGTGGTGTGATCCCTCTGGGCAGCACGATCCGGCAGCATGGCTGTGACGTCCGCCTGAACGGCAACGCCGTCAACATCTTCGGCGGCCGCGGCTGCGACGGCATCTATGACGTGGATGTGTCCATCACGCTGGCACCCACGGCGGCGGGCGCTGTCACGGCGACGCTGTACAAGGACGGCGTGGCCTATCCCGGCGCCACCGCTACCGCCACGGCCACCGCGGCCGGTGACGAAGTCGTTCTGGGCTTCCCGGCCTCCGTGCGGCAGGCATGCTGCGCAGCCGGTGCGTCTCTGACGCTGGTGCTGTCTGGCGGCGGCGCTACCGTCAACAATGTGGCGCTGCGGGTCAAGACCGCGTGAGGTGGTCATGATGCTGCAGTTGCTAGTCGGGATGCTGCTGGGCGCGATGGTCTCCACGGAGACCGGCCGCAGCATCGGCAACCAAGTGGGCAACGCGGCGATCGGCGGCCTGAAGAAGGTCGCCAGGGCCGCGCTCCCGGAGGAAAGCGTGGGGAAGGAGGACGCCCATGAAGCTGATCCAGATGCTATGTGAGATGGTTGACGACGAGATCGCCGATGCTCGCAAGTACGCCAAGTGTGCGCTGGAGTACAAGGACACCCACCCCAACCTGTCGAAGGTGTTCTTTGATCTCTCCGCCGCAGAGACGCAGCACATGACCATCTTGCACACCGAGGTGGCGAAGCTGATCGAGAAGTACCGGCAGGAGAAGGGCGAGCCGCCCGAGGGAATGAAAGCCGTCTATGACTATCTGCACCAGAAGCAGATCGACAAGGCGGCAGAGGTCAAGACCTTGCAGGGGATGTACCGGGGTGCGTAGTCTCCCCTAGCGTCTGTAATCCATATGTAATTTTTCCGCCAAAGTTGCGAACGGTCGGCCTAAAATCGGCACGGTCGGCCTATGCAGCAAATCCCGTTAAGCCGCATGAATACAAGAAAAACCGAGGAACCCGCATAGTTCCTCGGTTTTCTCGTTTGGCGCGGAAGGAGGGATTTGAACCCTCCAGAAAATCGCCTATACCACCTGTTATTCTGTGGTATCTTCTTTTTCGTCTGTAATCTTATCTGTAATTTTTGCGGTAAAATATTCGTTGATGGCCTTGTTGGCGTCAACCTTGTCGCTGTCAAAAACGTAGGAATAGGTCTTGCGGTAGGTGCTCTCGCAGCTCCAGCCGCCGCGCTCCATGGCGTAGCGGTCATCAATGCCGGCGGCCTTCATGACGGCGGCGTTGGTGTGGCGCAGACCGTGTACGGTGGTGTCGGTGATGCCGGCGGCGGCACAGGCCCGGTGCACATGTTTGCGAATGGTGTCCGGGTGCATGGGGAAAAGTCGGCCATCGCTGCGGTGCGGCAACTCTCGAATCCTGTCCATGATGTAGTCCGGACAGTCCACGGTGCGCTGACTGCTGAGGTTTTTGGCGGTGTTTTTCTGCACCCACTTGTTGTGCTCGTCGGGCACCACCGCCCGGCGAATGTGCAGCAGGCTGTTGTCCATATCCACGCAGTCCCAGCACAGCCCTGCGATCTCCGACCGACGCAGGCCCAGCCAGACGGCCAGCAGGATGGGCACCTCGCAGCTGTCGCCCTGCACGGCCTGCGCCAGCTTGCCGATGTCCTTGGGTTGCAGATATCTCTTGACGGGTTTTTGCACCTGTGGCAGGCGGACGCCAAACACGTCTACGCCGCACTCTTTCAGCACAGGGCGAACTAGCCCGTAAGCGTTTGCCACGGTCTTGGCGGACACCTTTCTTGCCTCAGCGTTGACCGCAATCTGCACATCCATCTTGGTGATGCCGCGCACGTCCCGATCCATCAGACCGGCGAAGCGGTTCTTCTGCACTGTCCTGTAGCCCCGGACGGTGGCAGGAGACAGCACGGCGCTTTTGCTTTTGATATATTCATCGATGGCACTGGTGAGCGTCAGAGTTTCTTTTTTCTGCGCCTTCTCCACCTTCGCGCCGCCTTTGATGGCGGCGGCCTGGCGCTCCACCTCTTTCCTGGTGGCGGCGGTGATGGAGATCCGCTGGCGGTCGACCATCATGTTGATATTCCAGTTTCCGGAGGGCAGCTTCGTGGCCTTTGGTATCTTCACGTCTCTCCCCTCCCCTACTCCTCCGAGGCGATGCGGCGGGCGTAGCGCAGGGCGGAGAACAGCGCGGAGGACATGACGCCGAAGGCGATGGCCACCAGGGCGATGATGCCCCACGCGCCGGCGCCCACTTGGCCGCCCTTGATGAGGCCCGCGTTCTTGATGCGGAAATCCATCACGATATAGAAAATCAGCGTCACCGAGAGGACGGCACACAGAAAGGACAGGACAAGGATCGTCGACAGGCGGCTTTTGTCCAATTCTTTCCGCAGGCTGTTGACCTCGGTCAGGCGCTGGTTTTCGCTATTCATATGATCCTCTTTCAGCTGCCGCCGCAGCCGCGCTTCGGCGTCCTCGGCGGGTGTAATACAAAGGCACTCGTCGATAGAGACGCCCAGGAATTTGCAGATCAGCCCGGCGTAAACGAGGCCGGGTACCTTGCTGGTGGCCGCGAAAAAGTTCTTGACGCTGGACAGGGGGATGCCTGTTGCATCGGCGATGTCCTGGTTGGTGTAGCCGAGACGGTCTCGCGCCTCTCGGCATTTTTCTTGCAACTTTTGTACCATTTTCTCCCCTTCGACCCCTTTCTGGGTCGGCCCGGCCCGAATCTTGGCCGTCGAGCCCTGTCGAAAGCCAAGATTCGGGCTTGACCTACCCGACCGAAAATTGCTACGCTGGACGTGCACCCGGCAAGCGATGGTGGCGCGGGCCGGATGCATGGCCCCGCCGGCGTTGCGGAGACGGCGGGGCCTTATGAAAATATTTGGTGCCCAAGTTGGGCACGGGCTATACATAGTACGGATTGGGTTTTGTCAGCAGGATGATGCAGTCGATCAGCCAGCCGAAGCCGACAAGTCCTAGCGTGAACAAGTAGAGAATCCCAGTGCCGATCTTGCCCTCGTAAAAGCGGTGGACACCAAAGAAGCCCAGAAACAGGCACAAGAAAAATGCCACCCACTTATTTTTCTCGCGGCCATGTGGCACGGCCACGGCGTTGACGTTGTTGATGATTACATTGGGCTGCTGGACGGGCTGCTGATAGGTTTGCGGAGCTGTTGCGGGCTTCCCGCAATTTGTGCAGAATTTTGCACTTGCTGCAATTTTGTCTCCGCAATACCGGCAAAACCTGGTGGCGGGCGTTGGCGCGACGGGTGTCTCCGCAGAGGGTTTCGTCTCCACGGCGGGCTGCACCTCCACGGGAAGCTGCGTCTCTACGACAGGCTTTGGCTCGCCCGGAACTGTGATTTCAAGCTTTGCGTAAAATTCTATCTCGCCGCGTTCAATTTGAATTTTCCCGTCCTCGTCCTCGTAGAGTTCCTTGTATGGACCGCCGCCAATGTCTATCTTAACTCGGACATCGTCCTTTTTTAGAAGATTGCGGACGCGACTGGTGCTGCCTTTCTTGACGTACCCGATATGGACGCCGCCGACCTCTACGCGGATCGCGTTCGGATCGTACTTGTTTTCTGGTTCATCGACAAGAGCCACGTCGTCCCTGTACTCTGAGAGATATTGCCATATCCGATCCCCGTCGTCGTAGTTTTCTCTCAGGTAAGACTTGCTCTCGTAATAGTCACCATCTTCCTTAAGCATGTCCTCAATAGCGTCTGTGCGGAAGCTTATCCCCGCGACCTTAAAGGTATACTTGACCCGCTCGACCGTTTCGGTTGGCTTCGGAGTTATTTCGTTTGCAGGTTCCGGTGCTGGGGCATCAGTAGCCTTGTGGCTGCGGCGAGGTGCAAGCGCAGACCGCTTGTTGCCAAAGCTCCCGGAACTGCCGTACTCTTTGGTGTAGGAGAGGCCGGTTCCGGGCAGGGACGCGGTAACGCGGCTGCGACCGGAGGTGTTCTTGCTGACGCGGAAGCCCTTGACGCCGGTGGAAATGCCGACGCCGGACTTGCTGAGATTCAACTTTGTACCGCCGCCCAGTTTAATGCTTTTACGGAATTTTATGCCCATAGTTGACACGACCTTTCCAATAAATTTTTACGGAGGAGTAGACATGGAGCAGCACAACAGTACATACCTGATGGCAGAGGCCCTGGAGATTTTCTCCGCACTATCCCCCGAGAATCAACGTAAAGCTATTCTTTTCCTCGCAGATTTAGCAATTCCAGATATGCCTTCAATTGGCGATCCGGAGGAAGGCTCTTGTACAGCTCCATAAACATGTCTTGGCTGCCGGCCGGTTGGTCGGCGGCTTTTGTTTCGCCCAGCAGGTCGCTGACGGTGCAGCCAAGGTACTGCGCCAGCTGTTGTACCTTGGCGACGGACGGAATCTGCCCGCGGTTTATGTCGCTGATGAAGCTGGTGCCCACGCCGCTTTCACGACAAGCCACCGTGGGTTTGACGCCTTTCAGCGCACAATAAATTTTTATGTTTTGCACAAAGATTTCCTTATCCATGGTGCCCTCACACTATATGCAAATTGTGCATCATTACAAATAATCTGTAATTACGCATTTTCCTATTGACAATCCGTGATTACGGATTTATGCTTATACCATCCCCCGGGCGGACAGGCCCGCGGGACAATGTCCTCCCAAAGTGTTTTCCTGATACCTCTCTTACCGGCTGACTTCTGGGCGCTCCGTGCGCCCCAGAAGGAAGTCCACGGAACAGTCGAGGCGATCAGCGATCAGGGCAAGGGAGACGTAGGACATGATGCTGCCGCCAGCAAGCTGCGAGACGGCGTTGATACCGAGGCCGCAATCTTGCAGCAGCGTCCGCATGGGAATCTTCAATTCTTTGGCACGGCGCTTGATGCGGAACGCTACAAACTGTGGATCATACATAAGATTTCCTCGCAAAGTTTGTTGGCAATCACAAAAATCACTGTGCGTGATGATTTTGTGTTGACAATCACGATGCATCGTGATATTTTTAAGCTACAACAGGCGTGACGAGCCTGATGTGCACCCTTTCCCCAGGTATTGTGGCACAGGCGCAAGCGCCCCTGTGCTGCCGGGTGACGCCGGCGCGCAGACACGGGTGGTACGTATGGTTTTCTTTTGATTCTTTTTCTTCTTTCCCATCGTACCACCCGTTTCGCGCCCTGTCAAGTAAACCATGGTTAAAGGTGGTGATAACGTGCAATTAAGCAGCAACATCCGCTGGAGGCGGGAAGCCAAGGGGCTGACGCAGTCGGAGCTGGGCCGCCAGTGCGATGTGACGGCGGCGGCCATCAACCGGTTCGAGAGTGGCCTCAAGGTGCCGTCGCTGGTGACGGCGGTAGCGCTGGCCAAGGCGCTGGGCTGCTCGCTGGATGAGCTGGTGGGTTCCGCCAGCGCCTGAAATAACAACAAAACCGACAAGGAGGAAATTATTATGGAAATTATTATGGAAATTATTATGGAAAGAATGAAAGCTATGCTGTTCCGCGCGATTGAGCTGCTGGCCCGCATGAGCGGGTATGACTCGGAAGAACTGATGGACATCTACTTCCAGTACGTGGACGAGTGTCAAGAGGCCGGGGAGCCGTGCAACTGGGACTATTTCGTCGACGTGACCATGGAGCGCGACTGGTAAGCCCAGCGCCTAGGTCAAGCATAACGGAAGGAGGGTTGTTTGTCCATGCAGGATAACAACAGAAACATCTACCAGACCGCCCGAAAATCGGCAGGTCTGACGCAGGAGGCGGCCGCGGAACGGCTGGCGGTGAGCCTGACCAGTCTGCGGGCCTATGAGGGCGGCGAGCGCGTCCCCGCGGGCGACGTGGTGGCCCGGATGTGCATCGTCTACGACACGCAGTTTCTGGGCGTTCAGCACTTGCAGGCGTTCGGCGCATTGCTGCCGGAGTGCGTGCAGGAGGCCCGGCCGGAGCGGCTGGAGACGGCCACCATCAAGCTGGTGCGGCGGATCATGCGCTTTGCCGAGAGCCACCGGGACGACCGGCTGCTGGAGATTGCCGAGGACGGCGTGATCGACGACGAGGAGCGGCCGGAGTTTCTGGCCATCACGGCGGAGCTGACGGACATCATCAAGGCCGCGCTAGCCTTGATGTACACGGAGGAGGTGTAACCGTGCCGAAGGTCAATCTGCTGCGGGATGAGGGCCAGGAGCGGGCCAAGGTGAGGCGCACCCTGATCCGCATGAAGTGCGCGGAGCGGGACATCCCGTCCCAGGCGGTGCTGGCCCGGAAGATCGGGCTGAACGAGTCCACCATGAGCACCAAGATCAACAGCGGCGCATGGACGGCGGACGACCTGCGGGCGCTGGATCGGCAGCTGCGCTTCAGCGCGGAGGAGTTGGCCCGGTTCGTGCGGGCATGAAAACAGCCGCCAGAGGGCGGCAGGAAGGAGCATGTGAAAGGAGGTGAGACGTGTGGGTGACTTTATCCTTTACGCGGCGGTTGTCGTGGGCGCGTGGACGATGGCTTCGGCGACGGTCACGCTGGCGGAATCGCTGGGCAAAAAGAAAGACCGCCTTTCGGCTGGCACCGAAAAGCGGTCATGCAGAACGAGTTCTGCCAAATGAGAACACTATCATTGTAGCAGAAATTACCTGAACTGGCAAGGGGGAATTTGGGAAAATGGCAGAAAATTTAGAGCGTCCGGCGTACTGGGCGGTGATCCCGGCCGACGTGCGCTATGACGATGACCTCCCCGCCAACGCCAAGCTCCTCTACGGCGAGATCACGGCCCTGTGCAACAACGAGGGCTACTGCTGGGCCTCCAACGAGTACTTTGCCCAGCTGTTCGGCTGGGCCACCAAGTCAGTGACCCGGCTGGTCTCCGCCCTGCGGGACGCCGGTCACATCGAAGTAGAGATGGCGCCCTGCGGCGGCGGGACTGAGCGGCGGATTTACGCCGGTGTGGCTGTGGGGGGTGTCCGCAAAATTGCGGAGGGGGTCTCCGCAAAATTGCGGAGGGGGTCTCCGCAAAATTGCGAAGTCTATAATATGTTGAATAATACAGTGAATAATACCCCCCTTACCCCCCAGAGGGGGAAGCGTGGCCAAAGTGCTGCAAAGGATGCCCCGGACTGGAAGCCTGACCGCTTCGCCGGATTCTGGGAATTCTACCCCAGCAAGGGCAAGAAGAACAAGCAGGGCGCGATCCGCGCCTGGGACAGGCTCAAGCCCAGCGACGACCTGATCCGGGAGATCGGCCAGGCGCTGGTGAAGCTGAAGGCCACCGACGATTGGCAACGGGGCGTGGCGATCCCCTACGCCGCCACGTTCCTCAACAACGGACGCTGGCATGATGCCGACTACCTGGAACGCGGCTGTCCCAGGGGTGAGCCAGGGGCGGCGGGCAGCAACGCGCCCACCATGGACTACGACTGGAGGGATGACGAGTGGCCGACGTAATGCCCGCCCAGCGCTGGCTGGAGGCGGAGAACGCCGTCATCGGTGCGCTGCTGCTGGACGAGCGGCTGGCCTCGCCTATTCTGGCAGCGGTAGACGCCGCAGACATCTGCGACGCCGCCAACCGCAGGATCTATCAGGCGGCCCGGGCGCTGCTGCTGGAGGACAAGCCGGTGGATCCGGTGACAATCCGCAGCAAGATCGGCCCGGAATGTGAGCAGAGGCTTCTCCAGCTGATGGAGGTCGTGCCTACCACCGCCAACTGGCGGGAATATGCCACCATCATGCATGAGCAGGCCGTCATGGCCCGCATCCGGGACACGGCTCACGACCTGATGGCCGAGCCGACGCTGGAGGGCTGCCGCAGCAAGGTGGCCGCTCTGGGCGAGATGCTGTCCGCCAGCCGGGGCGTCGAGGCGTGGACGATGACGGACGCCTATCGGCACTTCATGGAGGCGCAGGACGCCGCCGAGAAGCGGGTCTATGTCAGCTACGGCATCCGGGAGCTGGACGCCGTCACATTCACCGAGCAGGGCGACGTGGTGATCGTGGGCGGCGAGCCCTCCAGCGGCAAGACGCTGCTGGCGCTGCAAATGGCCTATCACATGGCCAAGACCTACAACGTGGGCTTCTTCAGCTTGGAGACCAATCCAGCCAAGCTGACCGACCGTCTGGTGTCCGCCGCTATCGACGTGGATTTCACGGCCATCAAGCGGCAGCAGCTGAAGGAGGGCGACTGGCAGCGGGTGGCCGAGGGCGGCCGGGACTTCACAGGACGTCGCCTGACGCTGATCCGGGGCTCCGGCATGACGGCCTCCCGCATTCAGGCGGTGAGCCGGTCGTATGACTTCGACATCATCTTCGTCGACTACGTGCAGCTGATCGCGCCGGAGACGGATCCCCGGCTGGGACAGGCACAGGCCATGGCGGCGGTGTCCCGCTCCATGCACATGTTTGCCCAGAACAGCGGCACGCTGGTGGTGGAGCTGGCACAGCTTTCCCGCCCGGAGAAGCAGGGCAAATGGCGCGAGCCCACCATGCACGATCTGAAGGAGACCGGCCAGCTGGAGCAGGACGCTGACGTCATCATGATGCTTTACAAGCCGGAGGTGGGTGGAAAGTGCTACGGCTGCGAGGTGGGTGATCAGGATCAGGCGGATGGTATGCGCCTGCTGAAGCTGGTCAAGCAGAAGGAGGGGCGGCTGCTGCTGCCTATCCCGATGCATTTTGACGGCGCTAAGCAGCGAATGTCCGTCATGGCCGGGCCGGATGGTCGGGCCCTGATGCGCAAATTTTCCGATCTGGCCAAGGCCAGAAAGGCCCAGCGGGCCGCCAAACGCGGCGATCCCGTTCCGGGGCAGGTGAAGCTTGAGGAAGTCGAGGACGACGGCACGATGCCGTTTTGAGGAGGTGTCCGATGGAAATCGGCGACAAGATCATGTTTGTGCCGTACTGCAACCGCGCCGGCGTGACGGGCGAGATCAAGAGCAAGCCCGTGCCGGGCCGGGTGGTGTGGATCCACCCGGAGGGGCGCTTCGCGGTGGTGGAGCGGCGCACGAAAAATTATACATACCGGGAGAGCATATGGCTCACCCGGGCAGAAAGAAGGACGATGCTGAATGAGAACGATAGCAATCATGAACCTAAAGGGCGGCGTGGGTAAGACGGTCACGGCCCTCAATTTGGCCGACGTGCTTCGTCGGGCCGGTAAGAGCGTGGTGCTGGTGGACTGCGACGGTCAGGCCAATCTGACGGAGTTTTACCTGCAGGAGGCGGCGCTGAACGCGCTGGAAGATGGCGGCATTACGGTGACCGACCTGCTGATGGGCGGCGCTGAGCCGCTGTGGAGCGACAACGTGATCCCGCTGGGCAGCGGCGGTCTGGTGTCGCTGCTGCCGGCCGACTCGTCCCTGTACGCTCTGGACATCGCCGCCATCAAGGCGGGGCAGAGCGTGTCTATCAAGGCCTTTGAGGACTTCCGGGACGCGGCGGCGGAGGACGGCGTGGACTACATGATCTTTGACTGCCCGCCCGGCTTCAGCGCCGGCAGCGTGGCCGCCCTGAACGCCGCGGAGGACGTGGTGGTGACCACCAAGGTGGACGGCTTCTCCCTGCGGGGCGTGGCCAAGCTGCGGGCGCAGCTGCGCTCCATGGTCAGCGCGGGCAACGGCGGGATCGACGGCGTGCTGATCACCCAGTGGCGCAAAGATGGCGCCGTGCTGGCGGGCGAGCAGGTGCTGCGGAGCGCACGGGGGTTGAAAGTGTTCGACACGGTGATCCGGTGGTCGAGCCCGGTGGACGGCTCCACCATGGCCCAGCAGCCGCTGGACGAGTACAGTCCCCGCAGCAACGCCGCGCAGGACTATCGGGCGTGGGTCAAGGAGTATCTGGGCGAGGAGGTGACGGGCTGATGGCGGAGTATGTGGCCAAGTCTGCCGCTGTTGGCATTGTGTCGGCCATGAGCCGCAACACGGATTGCGACTGTGCCAGAAGGTGTCTCGAGAGGGCTGCAAAGAAGATTTCTCTGCTCCATTCTGCCGACGTGGCACCGGTGACGAGTGGGGAAAGGGTTGATGTCGGCGGATTTTATCTCCGCTGCTCTGAATGTGATCGGCTCTTGCCTTTTGACGGAAATTACTGCCCCTACTGCGGGGTCAGCTTGAAAGTAGGTGGCAGCGATGGCCGGTAAAGCCTCGAAAAAGTTTGATCTGGGCGAGCTGACCCGGGCGCTGGCGGGCGATGTTCCCGATCCGGGAACGGAGGGCCGCGATCAGATCGAGTACATCGACATCGGCCTGATCGACAGCGACCCCGGGAACTTCTACGAGCTGCGGGACATCCCCGATCTGGCCGGGGACATCGAGACGGTGGGGCTGCAGCAGCCGCTGCTGGTGCGGCCCGGCGAGGACGGCCATGTGGTGCTGATCTCCGGCCACCGGCGCCGGGCGGCGCTACAGCTGCTGGTGGACGAGGGCAAAGAGTGGTTCCGGCAGGCGCCGTGTATCCGGAAGACAGGCGGGAACGCCCTGGTCTACGAGATGCAGCTGATCTTCGCCAACGCCCACACCCGCGTGCTGACCAACGCGGAGATCGGCAAACAGGCCGCGCGGCTGGAGGAGATCTTCTATCAGCTGAAGGAGCAGGGCTATGAGTTCCCCGGCCGTATGATCGACCATGTGGCTGAGGCCTGCAACATCAAGCGGGCCAAACTGGGGCGGCTGAAGAAGATCGAGGCGCATCTGGCCCCCTGCTACAAGCCCCTGTGGGACGCCGGCGACCTGCCGGAGGACACCGCTGACGCGCTGGCCGGTCTGCCCCAGGCCGTGCAGGAGCGGATCAAGCGGGTCTGCCCCAAGAAGACGCCCACGGCCAGCAATATTCGAGAAATCGGTACAAAAATGAAAACGGGGTTTTGCTATGACGTCATCGGCCTGAAGTGTCCGGACGGCGGGGTTTGTACTCAACGGGATAAATTCCTGAAACATAACCTGACCTGCTACGGCTGGGAGCGCTGCAGCGGCGGCAAGTGCTGCGTAGAGTGCAGTGCGGGCGGTGCTCATAGGGTGGACGGCAGTGCATGCGGCGCCGCCTGCGCGGAGATGTGCGCCAAGGCCCGCGCCGTCTACGAGAAGGCCAAAGCCAAGCAGAAGGACAGCGAGGAGCGAGAGGCCACCAAAGCCCGCAGCAAAGCCGTGCAGAAGGCTATGGCGGACGCGGCGCGGATCGTCCGGGCCGCCGACGCAGCAGGGCTGGACGACGACACCAGACTTGAGAGCGCCTATGTCTATCTGTCCAAGCTGGATCGCGTGCGGAGGGTGTCACGGGGAGATGTCCCGGAGAACTTAAACAACTATGTGCTGGGTGACATCATCCCCTACAGCTCCAGGAGTTTGCTCAAGCTTGCCCAGACGCTGCACTGCTCCACCGATTACCTGCTGGGGCTGACGGATCAGCTGCGGCCCGCGGCGGCGGAGCCGGGCCAGATGGTACTGGCGGCGTGGATGCCCGGCGGTCTGACGCCGCCTGAGGAATGTGAGGTCGTCGCCGATGTAGATCCCGGCGACGGTGGGAAGCCTGCACGCTGCTTCCTGCGCTGGCTGGGCGGCGCGTGGATGTTCAAAAATCTGGATAAGAAGATCGGCATGACAGTGATCCGGTGGCTTCGGCTGCCGGAGGTGGAAAAGGAGGAGAACGATGATTAAGCTTACAGTTGACGATGAACATGTCCATCAGGAAGTCCATGGAACCGCGATCGACATTGCTATTGATGCCGTCCGCGCGATCGCTGCCATCTACCGCGGCCTGGAAGGCCGGGACGCTTTTGGCGCGGCGGTGTTCCGCGGCTCCGTGACTGCGCTTATTGGCAGCAGCTCTCCCGTTTGGGACACCTCGCGCGTGTCCAAATGTGTCAGCGTCGACATGGTTCCCGGTGCGGATGAAGTGATCAAGCGTGTGCTTGAGGGGGGGCGGCAGCGTGACGGCGATTGATTTGACCCACGACCAGTGCGCCGCGCTGGCGGACTACCTGAAGAAACGCGTGGAGGTGTGCCATCAGGGCTATGATCTGATCGAGCTGCTGGTGCTGGCCCAGCGTGCCCTGCGGAGCGCCGGCAAAGGTATTGTGGACATCGGCTTGAAGGGTGCTCCCGGCGCGGAGGGCCGCAACGAGCCCAAGTCGGGCACGCCGGAAGGGGGGGGGTACGGTGAGCGCTGCGCGTGAGACCGCCCGGCCCTCCGGCGCGTCGGAGGCGGCCCGGTTCAAGCGGGACACCGCCGACCGGCTGGGGGCCTATCGCTCCAAGTGGGGCCCGGGCTGCATGGGCCGTCTGGCGGCCCTGTGCGGCGGCGACGTGAACGCCGACAAACTGACCCGGATGTGTGGCCGGGAGCGATTCTCAATCGAAATGTGGCGGCAGGTGGCCGCCGCGCTGGATAAGCTGGAAGGAGGGTGTGAAGATGGCAGACAGAGTGAATAGCCTGCTGGCGGACTTGAAGCGGCTGAAAGTGGAGACCGGCTCGCTGGCCTGTATGGGCTGCGGGCGTGAGCATAACTGCGGCGTCCACGGCTGCGCCGTTCTGCGGGAAACCGCCGACGTGCTTCAGGAGTACGTCGACCGCTGTGCGCGTTATGCCGAAAAGGTCATGGCGCTGCAGGAGCGGTGTCGGTGGATCCCTGTGACGGAGTGCCTGCCCGTGCCGGGTGAGCGCGTGCTGGCGGCAAAAGATGGTGCGTTTGTCGGCGAATCGTACCTCAGCGAGTCGGGTGTGTGGCGGCGCTACTACGGAGCACTGTGGGTTTTGCTGGGCTGCGCACCCGTCACCCACTGGATGCCGCTGCCGGATGCGCCGGAGGTGACGTGCGATGGGTAAGCAGAGCGGCTTCCTGCGGAAGGTACAGGAGAACCAGCGGCAGAACATGCACCTGCAGCGGCTGTTCACCATTCAGCAGTGCGAGGACATGGCGCTGATCACGCTGGGACAGGATTTCGGCTTTGGCGAGAAGCGGGCCACGGAGTTTCTGGAGAAGTACCGGGAAACCTTTGAGGCCTACGCCTCTCTGTGTCTGGAGAACGCCAAGGGCGACGCGAATATGGATTATACCAAGGGCTGTATCGACCGGGAGCTGGCGCGCATCATGGGCAGCGCCTTCCAGCCCTGGGAGGTGCGGTATCCGGAGAAAGTGTTTGGTGGAAAATGATCACTTTGGAAGTTGAAAGCTATTGTCATAAGTGCGGCCACTTTGCGCCTACGGCCGAGCGGCGCTCGACGCTGCGGTGTGTCCCCTTGTTCGACAAGGCGGAAACGCATGCTGACGACTGTGCCGTGGTCTGCATGTATCGTGACGGTTGCCGGGCCATCGAGCAGGTGATCCGGTCGGAGATCGCGGCAAAGGAGGAGCGAAATGACAGTCTGTGAAGCGATGGTAAAAATCAAGCAAATTAACGATCTCTGTGATCTTCGGGTGAAGGGCGATCTTCGGGAGGGCAACATCGACATGATGGTTGATCTTTTGGAGGAGTATCGGCAGGTGATTCTGGAGAGGAAGGTGGTCGGATGACCCGAAAACGATACATCAAGCTGCTGATGGCGTGTGGGCAAGACCGGAATGGTTCCGAATGCTGGGCGCGCAACGCGCGCGAAGTCATGAACCGATCGTACCGCGCCGACGCGGAGGCCTGGGAACGTGTGTTCAGGGATATGGCACGGGTTGCGGCAACCGAATGGTCACGCGCTTTCAGGCTCATCAAGGCTGACCTCCTCCACCGTGCCCTGTATGGCGAGGTGGCTCATGAGTGAGTACCCTCGCCTGTGCGTGGTGACGCAACGGGCGGGCCCGCTGACCAAGACCTACAGCACCGACAGATTCCGTTACGTGAGGAGGGCGGCCCGACATCAATGCCGCGGTTCGCCCGACTCCGGCCCCGCGAACTGGAACAAACCGGCGCAAAAGCTGGAATTGTACCTCGCCCTGTTCGGCTTCTCCGGCGCCCACTACGTGCTGACGTTCCGGGATGAGGATCTTCCGCAGGACTTTGACGGCGTCAAACGATGCCTGAGGAACTTTGTCAGGCGCGTACGCCGACGATATCCAGAGGTAAGGCGGTATGTGTATGCTGTGGAGGCAGGCCATGAACGCGGCCGCTGGCATATTCATTTCGTGGCGGACGAACAGGAACTGCCGCTGGAGGCGGTGACAGAACTCTGGCGGTGCGGCTTCGTCAATCCGGGCTATCATGAGTATCCGGTGTTGTGCCATGACGAAGGATATTTTAGACTGGCCAAATACCTGTGCAAGCCGGACAGGATGAGGCCGCTGGGCAAGCACCCATGGGGCGTTGCCGCAGGGATGAAGAAGCTGATCCCGCCGCCGACAACGAAGGTACAGACTCGGCTGCCGGGCATTCCCAAGGACGCGTTCTGGAGAAGTGTCGATGCCGCGCCGGTGTGCGAGGTGAACGGGAGGCAAACCAGTCCGCTGATGGAGTATCGCGACTGGATCGCCGCACCTAAACTCGGAACGTACCAGTTTCTGGAGGCTGATGCAAAAGCGTAAGCGCTTATTATTAAATTAAAGATTTATAAATCATACTTCTATTGTTAGTAATTACTTGTAACGCTATGACTTATTTGTGACCATAGCGAGAAAAAGAGGTGAAAAGCCTTGCGAGTTACGTCGCAGTATGGTAAACTTGATGTAGATAGCCGGGGGTTCGTCACTTGCCCAAGATGTCGGAACCCGCGGTTTGCGAGGGTGAGGCGGGACACCAGCGCGGATAACTTCCCGGCGTACTGTTCCCGATGCAAAACGGAGATTCTCCTGCATATCGAGTGTAAGACCAGAGCGTTTAACGCCAGAGTCCAGAACTGAGCCATGATGGCTTGTGTTCGGATTCTGGCGTTTTTGTTTTGCCTGGAGGTAGCCCATGGGCTTTGATTATTCCAGCCGCAACAAGCGGTGGCAGGCCGTCCGGAAGCTGGCGCTGAAGCGTGACGGGTACCTGTGCCGAGAGTCGGCGCGATACGGCAAGGTCGTCGAGGCCACCGTGGTGCATCACGTCTGGCCCGCGGAGGACTATCCGGAGTACGCCTACGAACTGTGGAACCTGCTGTCGCTGTGTCAGGCGCAGCACGACGCGATGCACGATCGCGTCACGCGGGCGCTGACGCCTCTCGGCGAGCGCTGGCGGCGTCGGACGATACCCCCCCCTCCCTGAGGCCGAGCCTCGC
>ERZ1034882.188-NODE-188-length-35612-cov-5.450854_pt1 | contig 35612 bp, 31 predicted proteins | sample MGYA00520606_ERZ1034882 | MGnify/ENA primary metagenome ERZ1034882 (study PRJEB33766, sample SAMN09781726) | gut metagenome | biome: gut microbiome | host: Homo sapiens | place: Madagascar | study: EMG produced TPA metagenomics assembly of the PRJNA485056 data set...
GTTATTGGTGTTCGCGGGCAAAGGGGGTGGCGGGGATGCTTTCGGGGGTGTACAGCGTGTAATTGAGCAGGAACCGCTCGTGGTGGGGCAGGCGGTAGAACGCGGTTTTGATGCGCTCCAAGGGACCGGCGCCCGATTCCACCGTGCTGCCGTTGAGCAAAATGACATACTGCGTGTCAAAGCGGCGGGCTGCCACATCGCTGCAGCGCAGGGCGGTGCGCACGACCTCGCCCAGCTGCTTCATCATATCCTCGGTGCGCTTTACGCCTGTCCCGCGGGAGGGGGTAATGCGGATCAGCGCCAAAAACAGCGGCTCGCCGTGGCGCGCCTGCATCCCGCGGGCAACACGGTACGCGGTACAAAATTCGTCAAAGCTGCACATAACCGCGCCGGTTTCGGTTTCGGCGGGCAAATCGCGCACCAAGGCGCGCAGATCCTCGTCCAAGGCGGAATCCGCCTGCAGCACCTGCCGGTAGGCAGAACCGGCGTGCTCCGGCTCCACCTTGCGGTGCAGGCAGCCGATCTCGGTGCCGCGCTCCGCCACAAGGCGGGCTTCGTCCTCACGCCCCATATTTTGCAGCGCCAGCATCCACTCTAAATACAGGCGCTCCTCGTAGGGGTCAAGCTCCAGCGCGTGGGCGCACAGGTCGGCAATGCGCTGGTTCTCGCCCCACTTTTTGCAAAGCTCCACAAGCCCCAGCAAGGCGTTGCGGTACTGCGCGTGCAGCCGCACGCTGACGGACTCCACCCAAGGCTCGCCGGCATTGTTGGGCAGCAAGCGCCCGGTGTACAGTGCCAGCACCTGCGCATACAGCTTGCCGCGCAGGTATTCATCGTTTTGGCGGGCAGCCTGCTGCATCCACTCGTCCACCGTAAAGGCGTCCACCTTGCACAGGCAGCCGGGGTTCCAGCGGTAGCAGCCGCGGCTGGTCACAACGCAGTTGCGCATCGGTGTCAGCTGCTCGTCCTCGATCATATTGCGCACGCGGTGCAGGATGGCACGCAGCGCCATATCGGGGTTGGACGCGCGCTGCCCGCCCCAGATGGCGTCGATCAGCATTTTGTGGGAAACCGGCTCGCCGTGGTGCAAAATCAGGTACTCCATCACGGCGGTCGCCTTGCGGGAGGTCTGCAGCGGCTTCAGCACAGGTTCGCCGTTCAGGCGGATCTCAAACCCGCCCAGCATTTTGATTTCGATTACATTTTTGGCGTCCATACGTCTTTCCCCCTTATTGGTCAGAAATTTTATGTGGTTGCCTTCAGCAGCGGCGCTGCCGAATACGCCGGTTTGCCCGGCAATGGGATGATCGCTTTTTGGGTGCAAAGCACCGTTGCGGCATCTTTTTCCGATACAATGGTCAGCACCACGGTCAGCGAGGTCAAATGCGGCTTGCCGTCGGCGCCGGTCTGCCAGCCGCGCGCATAAAATTGCAGGCTGCCGACCTTCATATCCATATACGCGCCCTTGGCGTAGATGTCGGTAAAGCCGTAGACATAGCCGTCCTTTGTGTCCTGCGGCGCTTGCTCGGTGCTGTAATACCGCATATGCAGGTAACCGGCGCGCTCTTTTGCCTTGTCGCCGCTCAGCACCTCCTTGCCCGTGCCGTCGGGCTGCTTCATTTTCAATTCCGGCACAGCGCCCGCATCCAGCAGGGCGATATGGCTGGGGTAGACGCTGTATTGCAGCGCACTGCCCTGCGCGGGGCGGGGTTTTTCATTGGTGACAAGGCTTTGGTACACCGTGTCTGATTCTGTTGCACTGGCATTGACAAAGCAAAGTTCCCCTGCCGCGGTTTCCAGCTCCAGACGCAGGTTTTCGACCAGCGCATCCGCCAAGGTCTGGGCGCGTGTCTGCTGCTGCACGGTAACATACGCCTTGACGCAGGGCGCAATCAAGGTTGTGGCAGCCAGCGACAAAATCGCCAGCAGGGTTATACTGACCATAAGCTCCACCAGCGTGGTGCCTTTGCTGTTCTGTAGCGGTCGCATCCGTGTAAGCTCTCCCCTTATTTTGTGTAGCGGTAAAAATCAAAATCGGCGGCGTTTGGGTCTGCTTTTTTGTTGACTTGCAGCTTGATATCCCCCACCGTAAAGGAGCGTCCCGTTCCTTCGGCGGTAAACGTCCAGCTGATGCCGCTGCTGCTGTTTTCCCACGTTACGGCGGTATCATTGACCGGGTACAGCTCGCTGACGCGGTTATATGCCTGTTCGCGCAGGGTTTCGGCTTTTATCGTCATGGCGCGGGCAAACCGCAGGGATGCCGCAAATACCGCGATAAAAATCAGCATCAGCAAAAAGGCTGCCATGACCTCCACGATGGTTTCGCCGCGTTGGTGGTTGCGTTTCGGCATCAGGTGGCTCCTTTCTGGCTGCGCAGACCGCGCGTATAGGTTACGCTGGCGGGCGTTCCGTTCGTGTCATAATGCAGGGTGACGGTTGGCTTGTTTGTGTCGTTCACGGTAACCGTTGTACTGCCAGCGCTGAACGTTTTGTTTGTTGCATCCCAAGTATAATGCGTTGCATCGTCATTATCCAAGGTGTAATACGACACATCGTAATGCGCACTGCGGACATAGTTGACGGTGTAGGCATAGCTCACGCCGTCTTTTTCTGCCTTGACGGTGATGTCCAGCTCCAAATCCTTGACGGTATGCGTGAGGCTTTCCATGTCGGACAGCGTTGTTGCCAAGTCGTCGGCATTGCTGTAGGGTATGGATACACCTGCCGTCAGGTAGTCAGCCTCGGCGCCGGGGCGGCGCTGCAGGGTCAGGGTCAGCTTGTCAGCTTCTGCCGCATTGGTGGCGGCAGCGGAACCGTTCATTACCGTTTTGCCCGACTCCTGCGTGTAGATGTTGGTGCCGTAAGCCACGGAGTTCATATAGGTTTTGTTGATAAACTTGGCAAACTCGCTGTCTTTGTTCAGTTCCTGTTCCAGCACGTCCGAAAAGCTGACCGCCAGCTGGTACGTCTGTTGTTCGCGCAGCTGGCTGTTGGCGTTGGCGGTCAGTACCGAGGCTGCGTACCCCAGTGCTGCCGCCAGCGCCACAAACAGCGCGCCCAGGCAAAGCACCAAAAGAATCGCTATACCGTCCTGTTTTTGCAGGATGCGGCGCAGCTTGTTTTGCATAGGGCATTTCCTTTCCGGCGGATGGCTCCGACCTTAGTTTGTCTGTTGGGGGTTAATCTCGGCAGTTTCCGAAGGCTGCACGTTTGCCCCCTTGGCGGTAATTTGTACCGTGGCAGTGTAGGGCGTCAGCCCGCTGCCTGTGGTGTCGCTGGGGTCATCATACACCGCCTGTGCCAAATCGGGCAGAATCAGGCTGTAGGTCTTTGTTTCGGCAACGTACTGCAGCATCGGGCGCACCTTCATGGTGTAGTAGCGCTGCAGGTTGCCCTCCTGCAGGATGGTACCTGTCAGCGTGGTGGGATGTTCTTCCGTAGTCGGGTTGCCATTCTCGTCCGTGGCTTGGGTGGTGTCCAGATACCAGCTGCCGTCGTTATCGGCGTCCAGCGTAAAATAGGTAGCACCGTTATCGACGGTTTTCTCCACCTTCAGCACGGTGCCGCGGGCGGTTTTCACTATGGGGTTGCCGTTTTCGTCCAACTTTGTGCTGCCGTCCTCGTTCTTCTCGTACTCGTCCTTCGGCTGCACGGTAATGCGCAGGGTGTAGGGGTCGCCGTTGCCCGTTGTCGGGGACACCGTAACCTCATAGGTATCTGCCAGCATGGTGTCGGCGGCAGGGTACAGGTTATCGGCAGACCACTGCACGGCAACACGCTGAACCGTCAGCGTGGCTTCGGTGCCGCTTTCTGCACTCGGCGAATCCGAGATAATGGCAGTACCCGTGTACGCGCTGGTGTTGCGCACGGCAAGCGGGGTATCCAGCCGGATGCAAGGCACCTGCAATGCGGTGGTGGTGTAATACGTCCAGACCGAGCAAGCCTTGTCCTCCGCCGTGGTCATGGTGCGCACGGCGGGCAGCAGATACCAGTCGCCGTATTGGGGCTGCATGGCAAATTTGTCGGGCGTAAGGGTGTACCGAACCGTGTTGCCCGTGGTTTCGGCTTGCACGCCGGTGGTGCGGGAATCCTGCGGGATCAGGCAGACGGCTTTATTTCCGTCTTGCAGCAGCGTTTCCAGCGTTTGTTGCAGGGCTGTGAGTTTGTCTGCCTTGTTGTCGTTAGTGGCAGTATTCCAAGCGTTGACCAAGTTCACCACAGCATCGTAGTCGGTCTTATCTTTAAACAGATAGCCGGTGACATAGTGGGAAGCGCTGTCCTTCACGGTAAACTGCACTTGCAGTCTGTTCAAAAATTCGTCCAGCGTGGGGGTGGTGTTGGTAAATTTCACGTTGCTTACTTCGGGCGCGGTTTCGCGGGTCACCACGGTAAACTCGCTGCTGGTTGCGCTGTACGGGCTTCGCAGCACGGCGCCGCTCTCGTCAGCAGGCACCGCGACCACGCGCAGATGCAGCGTTTTGCCCTGGTATTTTTCCAAGTTGACGGTCAGGCTGGCGTCCTTAGTCCCCTGCCATGTTTCGGCGGTTTGCCAGCTGTCGCTGCTGTCCTTGTACTCTGCCAACAGCTGGTAGTGGTCCAGTGCGTCGTCAGCGATGCCCGTCCATGTAATCTTATACGGCAGGGTTTCGGCGTCGGAGTTGTTGGTCAGCAAAATGCTGTTGGGCGCGCCGGGCTGGGTCAGGCGGGTGCGAATGCCCGTATACTCACGGGATGCCGTTGCGCCCACGGTGTTTTTGCTGTCCTTTGCGGGTACGCTGGTAACCGCAAGGCGCACGGTGGCAAAGTGCCAGTCCGCCGCGCCGTTGGCGAGCTTATCCACCTTCACGGTCAGCGTGGTTTGCGCGCCGTCCGATATCAGGGTTACCGCGCTATCAGGCAGGTTGATTTCCACCTCGTTGTTTGCATCGGTTACGCCGTACAGCTTGCAGGTGTAACTTTCCGCACCTGCGGCGTTAGCCCAAGTAAAGGTATAGTGCAGATTGTTGTCATCCAGCGTGTAGGTTGCCGTTTCGCTCAAGGCGGGGGCGGGCAGAACGGTGAGGGTAATATCTTTGGCAACGGTACAGGCATATCCGCTGATATTGTACAAAGTGGACATACTGTATTCCGTATAGTTACCGTCCGCTTCCCGCACATATTCACGACCGCAGGGGTATGGGTTATTTTCCTGCTGATACTGCCAGCGGCAGGTAGTATCGCCCATACCCGTATTGACGGGGGCTGCCAGAATGCGCCACGCGGAATAATCGGTCAGCGCATAGGCGGGCAGGTCGGTAAAGGTAACACGGGTAGGCGAACCGGACAAAACCGTTTCGACCGCCTGCAGGGTGACATACTGACCGTTCAGATTTTCACCGTCTACTGTAATATCCTTTTGGCATCTGCCTTGCAGCATAATGCGGTACTTGGGGTTGTATGTCTGACCGGAAATGCTCAGGTCTGTGGCAATGGTCAGTGCATCCGCCGTGGTTCCTGTCAGAACCGGGTCTGTCATCTTCAATCTACCCAAGCTGGCAAAATTTCCGCTTGGGATGTAGGTTTGCACATTGTACTGGGCAGACTGCATCCAGTTGACGCTCGCTTTTTTTGTTTTGGCGGATGCGCGCAGGGAAAACGTTCTTTCATTCGTATTTCCAAATTGTCCGATATAACCTTTTTCGCTGTTTGTCTGTGTTTCAAAATGGTTTTTGTCATACATGTCTGAATATTTGGGTGACCAATTCCAACCGCCGCCGATCATGCTCGGCGTTACAGCCCAATCCTCATCTATCTGAGCATTGTCATAGTCATCAATGTTCTTCACAAACAAGGTTATGCCGGTTTCAAAAACGCGCACTTCCATTTGCGGGGTCGGCAGGGTTTTGGCAAAGATGAAGGGGCTTTCCGTACTGCTGGAGGTTGCCTTGCCGTCTTTAGAGTTGCAGGGCGTGACCTCGACAATGTACTTTTTACCCGCCCATTCTTTGGGGGCTTCAAAGGTGTATTGGTTGGTGTAGACCGTGGCGGTGGGCAGAATTTCGGGCATTTCCTTATACTCGCCATTCTCGTCCTGCACCTTGACCGTCACCTTATAATGCGATGCGCCCGGTACGGCGTCCCATGTAACAAGGTAGCGCCCGTAGATGGAGGTTCCGCCGCTGGTTTTATCGCTCAAAACGGCGTTGATGTTGGTAACCGTGGCGTTTGTCATATTGTACTGCGTGTCCAGCACATCGGTGTAATATTTGCACACCGCGGCATCGTTGATGTCCTTTTTGCTGGGGACGCTATTATCGCCCTGTTCGTTAAAGGTAAACATCAGCTTGCCTTGCGTAGTGTTGTTTTTGGCTACAATAGTATTGGTTGCGGTGTCAATTCTGCTGTTTCTCGGGTAGATATTTCGCAGATAGCTGGTCGAATCCGTCATATCCTTCGGGTCGCTGGCGGGTATCTGCGCGGCAAAGTAATCTCCGGTATCGATGTTTTTTCCGGCATACAGGCGGTAGCCGTAAATCTTGTTATTGTCTTTTGCCGGGTCGTAGTCAGTCTGCCAAAAGTATGCATAGTGGTCCTCACTACCATAGTCACCGGATAGATTTTCCAGCCCTTTCACCTGCCTGCCGCCCTCTTCACCGTAAAAGCTGTAGCTGTCCATATAGAAGTTCGGCAGCAGCTTATCGTTTTTTGCGTAGGTTTGTACATTTTGGCTGCCAGGGTTGCAGGCAATGGCATATTCATAGCTATCTGCATCGTACAGGACAAAGCAGGCAGAAATGGTGGTCGCGCCCGTGGTGTTATCACCGACACGGTCGCCCGCAATACCGATTCTACGGTCAGAACCGCCGCAGGTTCTGCCGAAGGTTTCTATCTGGGTGCAGTAGTTGCGGCAGCGGTCAATATTGACATATACGTTGTTCAACGCTTGACTGTCCGCGCTTGCCAGCCATGCAATCATACCCGCAGTCTGTGAGCCTGCTCGCATACCGACATCACCGACCACGCAGTCCGAGATATTGATAATAAGGTAATCATCGTGGTTTTTCATTCTGACCATACCCAGAATACCGCCGACGTCGTTGGCGGTTCTCTGGTTTTCTGACCAGATATCGCCTTGGTTTTGGCAGCTGACAAGGTTGGTGGTGCCGCCGGACACGGGCTTGTCAAACACAGCGACAATACCGCCCGCCGTACCGGATGAGCCTTTGCCGGAGTTGGAGTTGGCATACAGTGCGCCGAAGTTAAAGCAGTGTTCCAGCGTGCCGCCGTTATCCAGCCACAGGCAGATGATACCCGCCATACGGTTGGAACGGCTGTTATACACCGTACCGTAGTTGACCACGTTGGTCAGGCTCCAGCGGTCGCCCGAACGGTTTTGCTGTACGCCAATCACACCGCCGACACCGGCGTTTTCCACGTGCTGCACGTTGACGATTTTGTTGCCGTCGCCCTTCTTGGTTTCGCTGTTTTGGGTGTCGTCATTGCCCGCGGTGTTATCCTTCGTGCGGTTGAAGCGGCGCACGGCGGCGCAGTTGAGCAGGTTGGTCATATCCTTGTCGGACTCGTTTTGACCAATCATACCGCCGATTACGGCATTGTCCACGTTACCGTTGTCGCAATAGACGAACCATTTTCCGGTGGCGGTGTCGTGCAAAACGCCGGTGTCGGTGTTGTAGCCGGTAACGCCGCCCAGGTAGCCCGCGGCTTCCTCTTTGCTGTTGGTGGCGCTGCCGCGCAGGGCAACCGTCAGCTGGTTTTTGGTAAGACCGTTCGTGTAAACGGTTGTATAGCCGACGTCACGCACGGCATCCACACCGCGCAGGTCGGTAAAGGTTTCATCGGCAGAAGCGGTTTCGCTTTCGTTGTCGTCGTCTTGGCTGTATTTCAACTGGGTGATCATGGTATTCACACCCTCGTCCGTGCCAAGCCAAGTCTTGATTTGGCTGACCGCATCCGCTGCGCCCAGACCGCCGCAGCCGGTGATTTCGCCCGCGTTGGAGCCTGCCACGCCGCCCACAAAGCCGTATTTGGCAATGACGGCGCTGCTTTCATCCGTGCCGATGATGCTGTTTTGAATGGTGCCGCTGTTGCGCCCGACAATACCGCCCACATGGCTGGCATTGTTCAGCTTGGTTGCGACATCCTGGCTGGACTCCACGTTGGTGATGCCCAGCACATTGATGCGTATCTTCTGCACGGTGCAATTTTCAACTTTAGCGTTAAGGCTGTTTACGCCCGCCACACCGCCGATGGCATCGCCCACCTTGGCTGCGCCCGTGGCAGCGGGGGCGTCTGCCTTGACATTCTCGCCCAGCTGCCCCGCCGTAAAGGCGCAGTTTTGCAGGGTGCCGTTGTTTACGCCCGCAACGCCGCCCAAGGTGCGATATTTTGCAAGATTTTGGGTCACGTTCAGTGCGACCTGTACATTATTAATAGTAGCGTCGTTTTGCCCTGCCGCGCCGCCGAGGGTAATGTCTGCGGCGGTCAGTTTCTCAAGGGTAAGGGCGTTTTGCACGGTGCAAGCGGATGTTTCGGTGCCGATGGTTGCATTGTTCAAGCCCGCAATGCCGCCCACCACGGTGGCATCGCCCCGCAAGTCGGCGCTTTGTACGGTAACGCCCTGAATGGTGCCGTTGTTGACAGCCGCCACAGCGCCCATATAGGCAGAGCCGCTGTTGACGGTGCAGCCATTCACCTGAACGGCGCTGATGGTGCCGCTTTCGCTGTTGAGCGCCGCCACGCCGCCCGCATTGTCGTTTTCACAGGTGACGGTGGCGCTTACGGTGGCGGTGCCTCCCACACTGCCCGCATTGACGCCCGCAATACCGCCCGCGTTGCTCGATGCGGCGTAAACCGTGCCGGCATAGCTGCCCGCCGATACAACGCCGCTGCTCGCATTGCTGCCCACGGCGGCACCTGCGTTTCGGTTGGCGCGCACGGTGAGGGTAGACGCTGTTGTGCAGGAACCCACTGTGCCGTTGTTTTCGCCCGCCAGACCGCCGACAGCCTGGCTGCCCTGCACACTGCCGCCCGTTACGGTGACGCTTTGCACGGTACCGCTGTTTTGCCCCACAGCGCCGCCCGCGTTGCTGCCGCTGGCGGCAACGTTGACGGTCTGCAGGGTGCTGCTTAGCACAGCGCCCGCGTTTTTGCCCGCCAGACCGCCGACAGCTTGGCTGCCCTGCACGGTGACGATGCAATTGTTGATATTTTCAATCTTGCCGTTCTGCGCGTTAAGACCTGCCACGCCGCCGACAAATTGCTCACCGCTGATGGTGACCTTATCGGGTGCGCTGGTCGCGATTGTACCCGCGTTGACGCCCGCAATGCCGCCGATATAGGTATAGCCCGCCTGGCGCGTGCCTAAGTTGGCGCTCTGGGTGCAATCTTTGATTATTCCGGCGTTGTACCCGGCGATGCCGCCCGCCATCTGTTTGTGAAAAACGCCCGCATAGTTTTGGCAGCCGTTCAGCGTGGCGAAACCCCCGGCATAGCCGATGATGCCGCCCGCCGCATTGCCGGTTACGGCAGACGGGGCGGGCTGTGCCAGCAGGCTGCCGCTGCTGTGCAAAACGCCCTTGCTGACGCTGTATTGTGCGCCGTTTTCGGCGTTGTTCAGCGCCAGATGATCGCCGTAGCCGACCACGCCGCCGACATAGGCATCGGCGGTAAGGTTCAGCGCGTTGGTGCAGTTGTTCAGTGTTACGGTTGCCGTGCCGTCTGCCCGCCCGTTGACCGTCAAGGTGTTGTTGGTGTCGGTCACCACAGGCAGCAAACTCTTGGCGCGGGTGATGGTGTTATCTCCTGTGGGCATCACCGCAATGACCTGATTGTAGCCGACAATGCCGCCCGCCAGCGCTTGGGCTTGCAGGCTGTTGCCGCTGCCGTCCGTGCAAAGACCTGTTGCGGTCATATTTGTGGTAACCACGTTGGCACCCAGCACGCCGCCCACGCAGTAGTGCCCGGAAACCAGCTCCGCCTTAACGGTAACGGCGGGCAGTGCAGTGCCGCAGTTCAAGCCCGCCAGACCGCCCACGGCGTCCTGCACACCGGCAATGCGCCCGCTGACCGTAAGGGCGGCAGAATCTGCCACCGTAATTGCTGCGCCCGCATCGTTAAAGCCGACCACGCCGCCCACAAAGCTGCCGCCGTGCAGCAGGGTGCTGACTGCGGCAGTCTTCGTCCAAGTGATGGTGCCCGCGTTATAGCCCGCCACGCCGCCGACAAAATCTGCATAGTGGTTCTGCGCCATAGCCTGCAGCAGCTGTACGCGGCTGGTATTGGTGGCGGTGTTGGTGGAGGCTGCCGCCGTGCAGTCGGTCAGTGTGCCGGCGTTATAGCCGACAATGCCGCCCGCATAAGCGGCATCCTTGCCGAACGCGGCGGTCATACCGGTGTTGCTCATACCGGTAATGGTGCTGTTTTCGCCGTTGTAGGACACCACACCGCCCACATAGCGGTGACCAAACACATGGCTGCTGTTGGCGGTGCCGTCGCTCAGCACCGTGCCGGTGGAAAGCCCGCCGACCACGCCGCCGACAAAGGTGTTGCCCAGCACGTAGCCGCTGCCGGTTTGGCAGTGGGAAATTTTTACATCTTCGCCAAAGCCGACCAGCCCGCCGACGAAATCGCCCTGCAGGGGGGAAGCAGCGGTCAGCGTGCCGTCCTTATTATAGCCGTTTGCGATCAGGGTTTTGACGTCGTTCTCGCTCAGGCTGCTGCGGGTGCTGCTGTAGCTGTTTGTCAGCGCGGCGTTTTTCATCCTGCCAGCCACGCCGCCGAAGAACTGCCCCAGCACGCGGCTTGCGCCCGCCGTGTAACCCTGATAGCCCGCCAGCGCCTGCACACTGCCCGTGTTGTTGAGGTTGTTTGCGGTGGTTTCGACCACAGATTTGCCGCACAGGTTGCCCGCTACACCGCCGGTGTAGGCGTTGCCGCAGACCTCGGCGGCGTTATTTAAAGTGCCTACCGTGCAGGGTTCCTGCAAAGAGAGTACACCGAACACACCGCCCACGCCGATGGCGCGGTCGATGCTGTCCGTTGTCAGGCGGTTTCGCTCGGTAGCTTCGTTGAGGGCGGCGGCGGTGGTGGCTTTGGTGCCGCCGTCCTGCCAGATGCCCGCCACGGTGACATTTTTGTCCACCGTAAGGTCTTTTAGGGTCTTGCCGTTGCCCGGCACGGCGCTGCCGACCAGCCCGCCGATGCCAAGGGGTTCGTTTTCAATCGTTTTGCCGTCCGCGCTTTTTTGGCGGGTGTAGGTGTTGGTAGCATCGTCAAAGGTCAGCGATGCCGCCACACGCGCGGTTGCCGTGCGGTTTTTGCTGCGCTTGACGGTGCAGTTTTCCACCGTGCCGGTGGAAACGCCGCACAAGGCACCCACCGCGCGGACATTGGCGCGGTAGTCCGCGGCATCGGTTGCCATAAGGGCAAGGGTTTCGCCGCCCACGGTGTAGGTCGTGCCTGTGGCGGCGGTTTCTGCCGTCAGATTGACCAGCACGTCCGGGTCTGCCAGCGTCAGGTTTTGGATGGTGCCGCTGTTTTCTGCCACCAAGCCGATGTAGCGGCAGCCGTTCTCGGCAACCGAGTTGCCGCGCAGCTGCAAGCCGGTGATGGTTTTGTTGTTGCCGTTCAGCGTGACGTTCTTTTTCAGTTCCAACAGGCTGGGCCACGCCACGGGTGCGTCCGCTGCGGGGGTCTTGGCAGCGGCGGATTTACCCTCGGCGCAATAGACGATGGGCGCACCGCTGAGCCAGTCAATATCCTTGGTCAGCGTGGCGGTCAGGGCGTTTTCGCCCTTATACCAGCGCAGGTTGTACAGGTGGCGGAAGCATTGCAGCTCGGCAGTTGCGCCGCCCTTGGCGTACAGCGAGTTTTCGGTGTTGGTGTCGGCGCCCTCGCTGACGGTGTAGGAGGTCACACTTTCGGCGCGGGGCGCTGCGGTGATGGTTGCATAGATATCGGTGGCATCCTTCACAAAGCGGGTGATGCTGAAAAACTCGGTCTTGTCAATGCCTGCGCCGTTCGCAGGGTCGCTGTGCGCCTGCAGGATGGCGGCATCGTTCATAGCGTCCAGCGTCAGCACAAAGCTGCCGTTGGCATACCGCAGCGGGAAGAAGTAGTTGTCTGTGGTCGTTTCGCTGCCGTGTTCGTCATACAGGGTCACCGGCAGTTCCTTTTGGGTTTCGGTAACGGTGGGCAAAGTCACCAGCACCGAGAACAGTTTTTTCTTGGTGGTTTTGCTGCAAATATCCACCGTGTACTGGGTGTCGGTTTCGTTGCTTTTGGAGGTGCCGCCCCAAGTCAGGTCCAGCGTTTCGCCGTTGATCAGCCGCTGGTTGCGCACGCGCAGCTTGCTTTGCTGCAAATTGACCACGTTGACCGCATCGTCGGCGCAGTAGTAGCCCACCAGCGTCCGGTCGCGGCGGTTCTGGTAGCTGCGGTCGTCCAGCAGGGCGGCGTCGGTTTGCCCCTTATTGTTGGCAAAGCGCAGCGCCTGCACGCCCGAATCATAAAAGACCGAGAACACCTGCCCGGTGCTGGCGTCAATTTCAATACAAAAAGCGGCATCCAGAAAAGAGCTGTCGTAGACATACTGCTTTATGTAGGCATACAGCTTGCCCTCGGGCGTGTTTTCTGCCGGCTCTGCGCCCTTGTCAAAGTACAGCGCGTAGACGCGGGCGTTCAGGGCTTCGCACTCTTCCGGCGTCATCGTTTCGGTAAGGGGCTGTGTGATATGCCCGCCGTGACCGTTCGTCGCCACCTGCGCGGTGAAGTCGTCCTTCTCCCCTGCCAGCTCCATCTGTGCCGCGGCCAGCTGCGCGGTCTGGAACATAGCGCGGGCGTTTGACTCATTTTTCTGGAACCTTGCCAGGCGGATATAGGCGAGCAGACCGCCCCCGGCAAGGGCAGCCAGTATCGCCGTGACCGCCAGCACGACCATAAGCTCCACCAAGGTGAAGCCGCGGCGGTTCCTTGTTTTGAAGTAACAGTATTTCAAAGCTTGATCTCCCTAAATCATTCAGATTTCGGCAATTTTCGTTATATATAGGCTTATTATAATATAAGTAGCCAAAGAGTGCAAGTACGGTTGTGTGTAAATTGTGAATTTTCTGTGAATTCTTGCAGAATTCGACTTTTTGCCGGATTTCTACTTGAAAATCGCAGCCTATCCCGGTATACTTGTTACTGTATAATTCTGTAATCAAAAGGGGGACTGTAACCTATGCTGCGCGAAAGTATAGGCGCCGCCATACGCGGCACCGGGCGCAAGGCCGCCCGCACCCCTTTGTCGGTCTGGATCGCCGCCCTGCTGCTGGTGCTGGCGGTGTTTACCAGCCTTGTCAGCGGCGTGCGGGAGCTGCGCCTGCAGGCGCAAAGCCGCGAGGCGCTGGCACAGGTGAAATCCGCCCGGATGGCGGCGCGGATCGTGTCGGCACAGTGCTTTTCCGCCGGGCAGCCCTTTGCCGATTTTACCGCGGCGGACGGTCTTTCGCAGGGCTTGCAGGAGGAAATCCGCGAGCTTGCCAGCCTGCCGGGTACCGTGCAGCTGACCCGCACCGATGCCGCCGGGTACAGCGTGCAGCGCCTTGTCTACCAGGATGGTGCGGTGTGCGCCGTCTATGATGCCGAGGACGGCTTTTCGGTTTACTATACCGCGCAGCGGCTGTATTATCCTTTGCAGGAGGGTGCCGATGCTGCTGTGGATTGAAGCCCTTTTGTGGGGCATACGCTTTATGCTGGGCGCGGCGCTGTTCAGCTTTATGAACGTTGTGGCGTGGCGGCTGCCGCAGGGCAAAAGCCCGCTGACCGGGCGCAGCTTTTGCCCCAGCTGCGGCGAAACCCTGCAGGCGCAGGACCTTGTGCCGGTGTTCAGCTGGCTGGTTTTGCGCGGGCGCTGCCGCCGCTGCGGGGCAAAAATTGCCGTGCGCTACCTGCTGGCAGAGCTTTTGGGCGGTGCCTTGGCGGTGGGCTGCACGCTGCGCTTCGGCGCGGGGCTGACCCTGCGCGAGGGGCTATTTGGTATGAGCTGGCTTGCCCTTGTTGCCCTGCTTGCCTGCGGGCTGCTGTTTGCGCTGGCGCTGATCGACGCCAAAACGCAGATCTTGCCCGATGAGCTGAACCTGCTGCTTGCCCTGTGCGGGCTGGCGGGGGTGCTGCTGCGCCCCGGTATGTGGGCGTCGGCGCTGGCGGGCGCGGTCTGCGTCAGTGTGCCGATGCTGCTGCTCTGCCTTGTGATCCCCGGTGCCTTTGGCGGCGGGGATATCAAGCTGATGGCTGCCGCCGGGCTGCTGCTGGGCTGGCAGCACACGCTGCTTGCCGCCTTTTTGGCGGTTTTGGGCGGCGGCGGGTACGGCGCGTACCTGCTTGCCAGAAAGCTGGCAGACCGCAAGGATCACTTTGCCTTCGGCCCGTTTTTGTGTACGGGCATTGTGCTGGCGCTGCTGGTGGGCGAACCCATTTTGCAGTGGTATTTCCGATTTTTTTAACTGACCTGTAAAGAGGTGTTTCGATGCCACGTTACCGCTATACCGCCACCAACGCCGCCGGGCGCACCGTGCGCGGCACAGCCGAAGCCCCTTCCCTGGAGGCGCTGTATCTCCACCTGCGCGACACCAAGGACGAATACGTCACTGCCGCCAAGGAGGACACCGCCGGGGCTGCGACCTTCCGCATTATGAAAACCGCCCAGCTGGCGGATTTTTGCCGCAACCTCGGCACGCTGCTTTCTGCCGGTGTGCCGCTGGTGCGCGCCTTCCGCATTATGGCGGACGAGATCGGGCTGGATGCCCGCAGCAAAGCCCTGTATGAAGCCGTGCTGGACGAATTGAAGCGCGGCGTGCCGCTTTCGGACGCGATGAGCCACTGCGCCCCGGCGTTTCCGGAGCTGCTGCTGGCAATGACCCGCAGCGCCGAAACCACCGGCAGCATTGACCAGAGCTTTATGCGTATGGCAACCTACTATGAGCGCGAACACAAGATGAACCAGCAGGTCGGCAACAGTATGATGTACCCGCTGATTTTGGCGGTGCTGACGGTGGGCGTTGTCATTGTGCTGATGACCTTTGTCATACCGCAGTTCAAGGATTTGTTTGACCAGATGGAAACCCTGCCGCCGCTGACCGAGCTGCTGTTCCACATCAGCGACACCGTCGCCCACCATTGGTTCGGGCTGGCGCTGGCGGTTTTTGCGGTGGTGATGGGCATCCGCCTGCTGATGGCACTGCCCGCCGTGCGCCTGCAGTGGGATCGGCTGTGCCTGCACGCCCCCGTTGTGGGCAAGCTGAACCGCAAGATCTGCACCGCGCGGTTTGCCCGCACGCTGTCCAATTTGTATTCCGGCGGTGTGCCGATCGTGGCAACGCTGATCTCCGCCCGCGACGCTGTGGGCAACGCCTGGATCGCCGGTCAGTTTGACGCCGTCCTGCGCGAGGTCCGCGCCGGACGCAGTCTTTCGGAAACCTTGGGCGGTGTGGACGGCTTTGAAAAAAAGATGGCAAGCTCCATCGCCGTCGGCGAGGAGACCGGCAAGCTGGACAGCCTGCTTGCCACCGTCAGCGAAACGCTGGACTACGAGGCGGAAAGCGCCACCAAGCGTCTGGTCACCCTGCTGGAGCCGCTGATGATCGTGGTGATGGCGGTCATTGTGGGCTGCATCATTGTGGCGGTCATCCAGCCCATCTACCTGTCCTACGGCTCGATTGCCGGTTCGACCAGCACGTTCTGACCCCGCGCTGAAATTGATTTTTTGATTGTCCGCAAACCGAATGCGTCCACTGCGAATTTTCGGCAGGTTTGTAGGGAACGGTCTTGACCGTTCCGTGCAGTCTGACCGATAGCACGATGTACCGTGAAAACGCGCCGTTCGGCGCGATTGAATGCGCTGCGTGCAGCCAGCGGTACGGCGCGGTCAAGACACGCGCCCTACATTACTACCCGGAAAAGGGCTTTTGATAAGCTCTGACAAACTGTTATTTTCGGAGGTTTTTATGCCGACACTGACTTCTTTGTATTTATGCAACCGTACAGTGTACGCGGCGGTGGGTACCCCCGCCGCCAACGGAGCCAAGCTCACGGCGGTATGCCAAGACGAGCTGCCGGAGGGCTGCCTGATCAACGGCGTTATCACCAACGAAAGCGACCTTGCCGCCGCCCTGCGCGATTTTTTGGCGCGCAACGACCTGCCCGCCAAGCGGGTGGCGCTGTGCGTGGGCGGCAGCCAGTTCCAGCATAAGCTGCTGACCCTGCCCGCCATGAGCGAGAAAAAGCGCTACGCCGTTCTGGCGCAGGAGCTTTCGACCGCCGGTGTCGAGGCGGACGCCCCGCTGGACGACTACCAGCTGCTGCGCCGCGATGCCAAAGCCAAGACCGACACGGTGTTTGCCTGCCGCGTCGAGAGCGCCGTGGTCGAAAGCTACGCCGCCCTTGCCAAGGACGCCGGGTTTACGATACACAGTCTGGACTACTCGCTGTCCGGGCAGCTGAAGCTGGTGGCAGCCACCCCCGCGCTGACCGGCACCTTTGTGGTGCTGCAATTTGACGGCGACACCCTGCTGGCCAGCCTGTACGAGCAGGGCGTGTTCCACTATGCGTCCCGCAGCCGCCTGTTCTACCCGCGCGGCACGGCGGAATCCGGCAGCGAAATTGCCCAGAAGCTCTCGGGTCTTGTGCAGTTCCACATCGCCAACAAGGGCGCCGAGCCGATCGCCGCTGCCTACTTCGGCGGCTGCACGCCGCAGGACTTGGCGGTCTGCCGCGCCGGCTGTGAGGGGCTGGGGCTTTCTGCCGAGGTTTTCCCCGACTCGCCCAACCTGCACCTGCCCGACGGGGTGCATCTCGCCGATGCTATGTTCGCTGCCGGAAATCTGATCGCACGTTAAAGGGATGGTACGATGAAACGCAAACAGATCAACTTTTACCAGCGCTGGCAGCAGGTCACCAAGGCGCAGCGCACCGCCGACCAGAGAAATACACTGATCACCTTTGTGCCGGGCGCGGTGTTTGCGGCGGTCTGCCTTGTGCTGTGGGGCGCACTTTCGGTGCACACGGCGCTGCTGAACAACCGCACCGACGCCATTACCGACTGGTGTATGGACAATGCCGCCGCCTACACCACCGCCCTGACCGATGCCAAATTGGCGGACGGCTACAACGCCCTGACCGGCTACACGCAGGATCTGGACAGTGTGCTGGCAAGCTACCCGGATGTGACCAACGCCCTGCTGACCCGCATCGAAAACGCCGGCAGCAGCAGCATTTCCATTGTGTTTACCGCCTACGATGCGGCGTCCGGCAGCCTTCTGTTTGATGCCAAATCCAGCGAGGTCATCGACATCCCCGCCTACATACGCTCGCTGCAGAACTGCGGCGTGTTTTCCACCGTCACCTACACGGGCTACTCGTCCGCGAACGGTCTGTATACCATCAACCTGCGCTGCGTTCTGGCAGCGCCCCAGTAAGGAGGCTGCGTATGGACTTTACCGTGAGCGCCAAGGACAAAAAACTGCTGTACGTTGTTTCTCTGCTGGCCTTTGCCGTGCTGTATCTGCGGTTTTTGCTGTTTCCGGGGCTGGAGGCGTACCGCACCGCCAAGGCAGACCTTGCCGATGCCGAGAACGGCCGCGCCGAAATGCAGCAGACGCTGATGCTCGCCCCCACCTACGCTGCCAACAAGGACGCCGCATGGGGACTTTTGCAGCAGGCAAACGGCAGCTACTACCCGCTGCTTTCCTCCGGCGATCTGGACACCCTTGTCACCGGGCTGGAGCTGCAGCACAATCTGGAACCCGTCAGTTTGGACATCGGCACCCCCGCCGCCCAGAGCCTTGCCGGCTACACCGCCAGCACGCTGGCGGGACACACCGCCGGGCTGACCGACAGCAGCACCCTGCTGCCCACCCAGAACCTGCTGCTGAGCAATTTTGCCGCCAACGCCGTGACCCCCGAAATTACCAACGATTACCTGCGCGCCGTGTCGGTGCGGTTCACCTGCACCGGCAGCAGCAGCGACTTTCTCTCTCTGCTGGACACCCTGGCGCGGGATTACCCTGCCATTCATATCGACAGCTTCTCGATGTCCGGGCGCTCCTACGCCACCGCCGAGGGCGAAGCCGTTGAGAACAGCTCGTTTGACGTAACGTTAAACATCTTCTTGTGTGATAAGGGGGGTGTGCAGCCGTGAAACCGTTGCGCTTAGGCGATATTTTGCAGGAGCTTGGCTATATCAACGCCGAGCAGATCACCGCCGCACTGGCTTACCAGAAGGAACACCGCGACCTGCGCTTGGGGCAGGCGCTGCAAAAGCTGGGCTTTGTCAACGAGCGTCAGGTGCTGGAGGCGCTGGGGCGCCGTTTGAACCTGCGCATCGTGGACTTTTCGGAGTTGACGGTGGATGTTTCCGCTGTCGAAAAAATTCCGCGTGAGGTCGCGCAAAAGTACGATATGCTGCCCATTGCGCAGAGCGGGCGCACGCTGACCGTGGCCGCCAACGACCCGCTGAACTACTACGCCATTGAGGATATCCGCCAGCTGACCGGCATGGAGCCGGAGATCGTGCTGGCAGAGCTGGAGCCGCTGCGCCGCGCCATCCGCTACTACTACGCCGAGGTCAGCGCCCGCAAGGCCGCCAGCCGCGCCAACTCCAGCGATATGGCCGCCGTGCGCACCGAGGATCTTGCCATCGACATCAGCGCCACCGGCGGCGACACCGAAGCCCCCATCATCCGCCTGCTGAACAGCCTTGTGCAGCGCGCGGTGACCACCGGCGCGTCGGATATCCACATCGAGCCGTTTGAAAAGGAAACCAGGGTGCGTATGCGCATCGACGGCGTCATCATCGACTACGTCACCCTGCAGCCCGCGCTGCACCAGCCGCTGATCGCCCGCATCAAAATTATGTCCAACCTCGACATTGCCGAGCATCGCGTCCCGCAGGACGGGCATTTCCGTGCGCGGCTGGATACCGGCAGCGATATCAACGTCCGTGTGTCCATTTTGCCCACCGTCTTTGGCGAAAAAGCGGTGCTGCGTATTTTGTCCGGCAGCACCCGCATTGAACACGCCGACCATTTTGGTATGGACGACGAAACCTACCAGCGCTTTTTGCCCCTGCTGGACCGCCCCAACGGCATCGTCTACCTGACCGGTCCCACCGGCAGCGGCAAGACGACGACGCTGTATATGGTCCTGCAGGCGATGGCAGACCGGCAGGTCAATATTTCGACCGTAGAGGACCCCGTGGAACGCAACCTGCCGCGCATCAACCAGACGCAGGTCAACCCGCTGGCGGGGCTTACCTTTGAGGCGGGGCTGCGCGCGCTGCTGCGCCAGGACCCCGATATCATCATGGTGGGCGAAACCCGCGACGCCGAAACGGCGTCCATCTCGGTGCGCGCCGCCATCACCGGACATATGGTGTTCTCGACCCTGCACACCAACGATGCGCTTTCCAGCGTGGTTCGCTTGGAGGATATGGGTGTCGAGCGCTATATGATCGCCAACTCGGTGGCAGGGCTTGTGGCGCAGCGCCTGATGCGCCGCGTCTGCCCGCAGTGCGCCAAGACCGTACCCATCACCGAGATGGAGCGCGACCTGCTGGATGCCGACATCACCACCGTGCGCCGCGGCACCGGCTGCCCCAGCTGCAACGGCACCGGCTATAAAGGGCGCATTGCCATCCACGAGCTGGTGGTCATCAACAAGGAGATGCGCCGCCTGATCTCTGCCGGGGCGACCCAAGAGGAGCTGACCCAGACCGCCCGCCGCACCCAAGGTATGCGCAGCCTGCGCGAGAGCGCCATGGAGCTGGTGCGCCAAGGCGTGACTACCCCCGAGGAGCTGCTGAAGATCACCTACTATGAGGATTGACGTCTATGCAGATTTTTGAATTGACGGCGCTGGCACGTCAGCTGAACGCCAGCGACATTCACATTTCGCAGGGGCTGCCGCTGCAGTTCCGCATCCACGGCGTTTTGCAGCACGCCCCCGTCCAGCTCAGCGATGAGGACACCCGCACGCTGATTTTGAGTATGATGGACGAAAGCCACCGCCAAGCCCTGCTGGAAGAACGTCTGGACGCTGATTTTGCCATCACCGCGCCGGACGGCACCCGCTGCCGTGCCAACGTGTTTATGCAGCAGAACAAGCTGGCTGCCACCCTGCGCCTGCTCAACGACCACATCCCCACGCTGGCGCAGCTGGGGCTGCCCCCCGTGCTGCAAAAGATGGCGGACGAGCCGCGCGGGCTGATTTTGGTCACGGGTCCCACCGGCAGCGGCAAATCCACGACGCTGGCGGCGATGATCGAGCATATCAACGAGAGCCGCGCCGAGCATATCCTGACCATTGAGGACCCCATCGAGTACGTCTACCAGGGCAAAAAATCGCTGATCCACCAGCGCGAGGTGGGAGTGGATGTACCCGGCTTTGCCGGTGCGCTGCGCAGCGCCCTGCGCGAGGACCCGGATGTGATTCTGGTCGGTGAGATGCGCGATTTTGAAACGATTTCCGCCGCCGTGACCGCCGCCGAAACCGGGCATCTGGTGCTCAGCACGCTGCACACCATCGGTGCCGCGCAGACCATCGACCGCATTATCGACGTCTGCCCCGCCGGTGCGCAGAACCAGATACGCGGGCAGCTGGCATCGGTTTTGCGGGGTGTCGTGACCCAGCAGCTGCTGCCGCTGGCAAGCGGGCAGGGACGCTGCGCCGCCACCGAGATTTTGGTGGGTACCGATGCCGTGTCCAACCTGATCCGCGAGGATAAGTGCTACCAGCTGCCCACGCTGCTGCAATCGGGCGCGGCGCTGGGTATGCACAGCCTGAACGCCGACCTTGCCCGCCTTGTCGCCGAGGGGCGCATCACCCGCGATGCCGCCCTGCGCTGCGCCACCGACAAGCGCGATTTGGAGCAATACCTGTAAACCATGCAAGCCCCGCCTGCAAAACAGGCGGGGCTTTTTGTGATATGCCACTGTGGTGTAGGGCGGGGTGACCCCACCCCGCCGGAGTGTTTTGCGGCAGCCGCAAATTTTTGCGATGGCGGCGAATTACCGGCAGGTTTGTAGGGAACGGTCTTGACCGTTCCGTGCGGTTTGCCCGTTATATCGCAACGCCCGGATGGCTGCGCGGGCGGCATATATGCCGCCCCTACGGATGACCCGTGATTTTCGCGTTGCCGTTATGCCGCGGGCGGGGCTTGCCCCGCCCCTACCGCGCGGTGATTTTTTTATTGCCCCGTAGGGCGGGGTGACCCCACCCCGCCGGAGTGTTTTGCGGCAGCCGCAAATTTTTGCGATGGCGGCGAATTACCGGCAGGTTTGTAGGGAACGGTCTTGACCGTTCCGTGCGGTTTGCCCGTTATATCGCAACGCCCGGATGGCTGCGCGGGCGGCATATATGCCGCCCCTACGGATGACCCGTGATTTTCGCGTTGCCGTTATGCCGCGGGCGGGGCATACCCCGCCCCTGCCGCGCGGTGATTTTTTATTTTCCCTTACGGTTCCCGTTTGCCCACCGCCAAGGCGTCCAGCAGCACCTTGGGTACCGGTGCGCCAAGGGCGGCGGCGTTTTCTGCCACCGAGCCAAGCTCGGTAAAAATATACCACACCAGCACCACCGGCAGCAGCAGCGTATCAAACCGAAGCCCCAGCCCCGGCAGGTTTTGCACCGCCATTCCCAGCACAGCATCGGTCAGGGCGGCGGTCAACACCACCAGGATCATACCGAACTTGTGCCAGATACCGCCCCTGGCCGCCGCGCTGGACCAGCAGCCGCCCTTGCAGGCTGCCGCCGTGCCGGACAGCCAGTCCAGCACCATACACATCGCCCACGCCGCCGTCAGCCAGCCCAGCCAGCCGAACGCCGCCGTAAACGCACCGCAGACGGCAGCCACCGCCGCCTTGACCAACAAAAACACATTGCTGTTTTGATTTTGCATACAAGCTCCTTTCACCCTGCCGTAACGGGCAGGTTTTTTTGTTCGCACAACGCGCGCAGGGCGGCTTTGTCCTGCCCGGTGGCGGTGATGACAAACGGTCCGTCGGTGTCCCAGACGCTCGGCTGCACGGCGCCGTACTCGCCCACCGCGTTGGGTACGCCCGCATACGCCGTGGGGTCCAGCCCCTTGCCCGTGGCGGCGGCGCGCACCTCCAGATGGCAGTGCTTGTAGCCGCCCGCTGCGTTGCCGGTGTTGCCCATCACCCCTAAGGCATCGCCGCTTTGCACCCGCTGCCCCGGCTGCACACACAGGTGCGCACAGTGGCAGAAATACAGATAATTCACGGCGTCGGGCGTCTGCGCTGCGTCCAGCCGCACACAGACATACCAGCCCCATTCCCACGTTGCATCGTTCTTGTTTCGCACACAGCGGGCGCGCGTCACGGTGCCGCGTATCGTTTTGCCGCCGTAAAACGGCATCCGGATGGTTTCGTCATCCACGCCCACCACGTCCAGCCCGCCGTGCCAGCGCCTGCCCCCGCCGCGGGTGTAGCCGTAGCAGCCGTAGGGGTAGCGCACGGCGGTGCGCCCTGTAAAAATGCCTTGCTGCATCTTATGCCTCCCTGCGCAGTGTGTAGGTGATTTTCATCGTCTTATCAGGCGTTTTTTCCACCGGCGCGTCCAGATCGTTGATGGTTCCCAAATAGTTCGGGCGCACCATACGCCGTATAGAGGCATAGTTGGTGCCGCCCGGTCCCGTCACCAGGGGCGAAGCGCCGCCGCCCACGGTGGGGATCACAAGCCATTTGAGGTTGTCATAATTCGAATCGCTGTACCACAGGTCGCTCCGCTCGGTGCTGTACACCTTGCCGGTAGCCGTATTCAGCACCCCTGCTGATGTCCCCCTGTCGCTGCCCACAAAGCTGTAAATGCGTCCGTCGTGGGCATCGGTGATGATATACATTCCCGTATCGTTGGTGGGGATATACTCCACCTGTGAGCTGTCCGTCAGGCGAAAACGGTAATAGTCGACCTCCTTGGTTCCGCTTTTTTTGTACGATGCCTGCATATACAGCCAGCCGTCATACACCGTACCGGCAAGCCACGGACCTCTCATGCCGCTTATAAACCCGCTCAGATTTTCGCCGCTGGTGTTGGTCAGGTGGTAGTCGGTGTAGGCGAAGGTGTTCATATCAAACTCGCGCACGCGCATTTCCTCGCCCGGCTTCACCGGGGTAGCCTTGACCGAGCTTACATACAGCTTGCCGCGCTCGACATCGGCATAGATGCGGTGGTAGCTGCCGGAATCGTCCTTGGAGTGCAGCGACAGCCCCTGCAGCGAGAAGGTCTTGATCTCCTTGGGGACATCGCTGCCGGGGTCAAACAGGTCCAGGCTGTTCAGCTGCAGGTCGTGGTAGCGCAGCTCCAGCAGCTGCTGCTCGCCGTCCGCGATGATGCGCCCCATCACCAGCAGCTGCTTTTCCTCGTCCGCCCAAATGGGCGCGATGTGACCGCTGTAGTAGTCAAAGCTTTTGATTTTTGTCAAAAAACGCTGTTCGGGTCCCATCTGCGTAAACGGATTGGTGGATGGCTGCAGGGCGGCAGGCACGGTGTCGGCTTCGCACATATACGCGCCGCGGGGCGAGGTCAGGCACACCGAGGCAATGGTGCCGTTGGCTTGGTTGGTGGCAAAGTCATAGACAAAGGTCACCACCCCGTTTTCGATATCCACGCTGGATTCCGCCTGATTGTAGCTGCCGCGGCAGGGGTTGGTGCCGGTGTTGGCGGTGTTTTGCAGCGCCGTACCCACCAGCGCCGCGCCAGCCGGGGCAAACAGCGTGTCGGGGTTGCTGCCCAGCGGCGTATCGTACAGGTACAGCCCGCCGTAAAACGCCGTGATCAGGTTGGTGATGTTGCCGTCGCTGCCGCTGTCATTGCTGTACCGCTTGTCGGCAAGCATCATCTGCAGGTTCAGGCTGCGGTCAAAGCCGCTCAGGATATTTTGGACGGCATTCGTCACAAGGTTGTGCTTTTCCTGCGTTTCCACCTTGCCGGTTTTGACGTCGGTAAGCTCAATTTTGGTGTATCCGTGCAAAGGCATAGCTTAATCTCCTTCGTTGATAAAGCTGAATTTCAGCCAAGAAAGTGTGTCGGTGCCGTGCAGGGTAAACCGCAGCGGCAGCCGATGATCCGTCGGCAGACTTTGCCACAGCGCTGCCGTGTCCTGCGCCAAAAACTGCGGCAGGGGCAGCCCCTCGGTGTAGTGTGCGCCGCCGTCGGTCGAGGCTGCCACTGTCACGGTGTCGCTGCCGGCGGCGGTCAGCTTGGCAATGCCCACAATGCTGGGGTGCGCCATATCGCAGACGGTTTCCAGCGTCTGGTCGGGCGGGTCGGCGGTGATCGCCGCCTGCATCGGCACCGGGTCGGGCGCATCCGTCCACAGGTAGACCGTGGGGCTGGGCAGGCTTGCCAGCAGCGCGGGCGGAGGCGGGTCCTCCGTCCCCTGCGCGAGAAACAGCGCCTCGGAGAGGGCGGTTTCTGCCAGCGGGGCAAAGGCACCGTCCTGCACGGTGTACAAAATGCCGCCGCTGCCCGTCAAAAAACGGAAATTTCCCACGCGGGGTACGCCCTCGGTCACTGCCCACGATTTGCCGTTTTCGGCGTCGCCGGGGGTGAAGGTCAGCACGGTTTTCTGCCCTGCCGCGAGCGGCAGTTCCAGCGTTTCGCTGCCGCAAAGCAGCCGATGCTCGCCGCTGTAGCTCGCGGACGCGGGCGGCTGGCAGAGGTTCAGCACCATACGCCCGTCCTGCAGCAAGATCAGCTCGTAGGTGATGCTGTGTTCCGCCGCCGTTGTGCTGAAATGCAGGTAGCCCTGCACCCGCAGCTTAAAAAATGCCAGCCCTGCCACAGTACCCTGCTGGTGCCAGACGTTGTAGACCGCCGCATCGCGCCGCCAGATCTTCAGCTGCTCGGCGGAGGTGCCGAAGCCCACCCACAGGTTGCCGTTTACATAGAGATTTGTTGCCGCCACGCCATTGAAGCGGAACCACTCCACCCCGGGTACGCAGTCGGTGCCGTCGTCGTTTTTGCTGTTTTCGCGTAAAATTGTCATCCCCTGCACCGTGTCCAGCAGCGCGGGCAGGCGGGAGTAATTGCCATCCATTTACCAGTTCACCTCGATTCCTTCCACCCGCAGATAGGGGGTCGTGTCCACCGTCAGGGCGGTGCAGCTGCCGCTGTCGATGGGGTGCGCCGCACTTTGGGCGGTAAAGCTGCGCCGCAGGGCAAAGCGGTCGTTTTCGGTCAGCACCAGCGCGGGGTCGTACTTTGCCTGCGTTTCCGTGGTAAAGCTCCAGAACTTCTGTGCCAGCTCGCGCCGCGGCTTTTCTGACAGTGCCGCCAGCCGCAGGGGCGCGCGCCTTGGCAGGGCAAGCACCGCCAGCGCCTCGGTGTACGCCGGGTGGGCGGGGTGCTGCGGTGCCAACGAAAGCCCCTCACGAACGGGCGCGACCTGCACGGCGCGGTGCGCCGCAAAGGCGTAGGGCTGCAGCGTTTCCTCCATGGTCAGCGTACCGTTCCACGCCTTGCCGCCTGCCAGCCCCTGCCCGCTGATGATGGCTTTCAGCCCGCCCTTTTCCAGTGTCACGGTGCCGCCCTCGCAGACAAGGCGGACGCTCCACCGGCGGTTGGCAGCGCCCAGCAGCGCGGCAAAGGGGTAAAACAACGCCAGCGTGTGGCTGCCCGCCGCCAGCGTCTGGCAAGGGGTGTAGTCCACCGGCGCGCTGTCCAGATAATACCGCACGGTCACAGTCACGGCGGCGTCCGCGGCGGGTGCGGCGTGCAGGATCATCTGCGCCAGAAACACCGCGCCGGTGTCCCGGGTGGTGACAAAGTTCAGGTTGACAACGGGCTTTTCCTCCCCGGCGATCTGGACTTTTGTGCTGTTGGTAAAGCTGTAATACACGGTCTTGTTGGCGGCTGTCGCGCTTGCCAGGCTGCGCAGCTTGGCGTCGGTGCGGTCGGCGCTGTTTGCCAGATACGGGTTTTTGCCCACGGCTTTTACGGTTTGCCCGGCGCGGTACCGCCACACCGTGTGGGTGATGAGCATCTGCGGCACGGTGCCGTCCGCCATAGGCAGCGCCAGCCGGTCGCCCAGATCCAGCGCGGGGTCGCCGTGCAGGCGAACCTCGGCGGGTGTGTAGGCAAGGGGCTGCAGCGCGGCAAACAGGTTGTCGCAGATGCTTTGCCGGGTGGCAGCCAGCCCGCTTTCTGCCAGCGGAAAGTCCGCAACGGTCATCGTCAGCCCGTTGTCCGGCTCGGCGGTGCGGGTAAAGCGCCCGCTTTGCAGCTCCAACTGTAAAGCTGTGCAGCGGCACAGGTAGTCGGCAACGGCGGTCTTGATGCGCTCCGCCTTGCCCAGCGTGCGGCAGGGCGCAGCGGCAAAGCAGCGCACCACCAGCCGCCCGGCGCGGTCTGCCGCGGCAAACCCGCCCAGAAGCTGGGCGACGGCGGCGGCGCAGTCCCGCCATGTGGTGACGTTGTAGGTAGCATCCAGCTGGCGCGACAGCGCGGCATTGGGGTTGAGCGCTGCCACCTCGGCGGCGGTCTGCCCCAGCACAAGACCGCGAGCTTCAGCGATCTGCTGCAAAATTTCATACGCCGTGCCTGCCAGCACCGTGCCGTCGTACCGGGCATCGAGCTTGACAAGGTTGTCGTAGGCTTTCAGGCTGACAAAGCTTGCGCGGCGCTCCGCCTCGGCAACGGTAAAGACGCCCAAGGGAACGGTTTCCCACGTTGCATCGGGCAAAAGCAGCGCGTAGTCCAGCCGCAGGCAGGCGCCGTACAGCGCATAGCGCGACAGCTCGGTGCGCAGCTGCAGGCTGACCTGCCCCAGATACGCACAGCCGAACGCCAGTTCCTCGCCGTTGACGCACTGGTTGTCCCAGCAAAGCGAGCCGGACACAAGGTCGGCATCGGTCAGCGGCAGCACGGTGCCGTCGGTCAGCGTCAGCGTGCCAGTCACCCGGTCGGTGCGCACCGGCGCGCAGACTGCCGTTTGGTAAGCAGTAGATGTGGGATACACGGGAACTCCTTTCGGGGAGAGTTGAGAGTTAAGAATTAAGATAGGGTGTGCGCCCGCAGGGCGCACATTGAAACGCGGCGCGGTGCGCCGCACCTTATCTAAACTCTAAACTCTGAACTCTAAACTCTGTTTTTAGTATTCAATCAAATTCATCGTAACCTCCCACACCCCCTGCCCGCTGCGGGCGGCTTTCAGGTCGGCGGTGCGGTCACCTGCGTACATCTGCGCGGTGCGCATCGTACCGAAAAAATAGCGCACCTCGAACTTGTCAGCAGCGGTGGCGGTCAAGACCTGCGCGCACTGCTCGGTGGAGAGCGCCGCCCACGAAACGCTGAGCTTCGCCACCCCAGCGCGCACCCGCTGGCGCACCAAAAGTCCATCCTCGGTGCGGGCAGTGTCCTCGCTGTCCAAGTCCGAAAGCTGCACGCGGTAGCTGTTCGGCGCGGGCAGAGCCGTGCCGTTTACGGTTAAAATTTCCATCGCTTACCTCCCGCCGCTGCGCACGGCACGGCGGCGCTGGCTGCCCGCGATCACGGTGTCCAGCAGCTCCTCGCCGATGTAAATGTTGATGGGCTGCTCGCCGCCGCTTGCAAAGCCGTTCAGCACCTCCGCTACCGCCTGCTTGATGGTATCCAGCGGAGCTTCGATGTTGGTGCCGCTGGTCTGGTCGCCCAGCATCGCCAAAAACCGGCGGTTCGCCGGTATGACCGCCCCGCCCGCCAAGGCAGGCACCGGCAGGGCGGGTACGGCGGCAAAGGGCTGCACAGACGCCCTGCCGCCGCTGAACACCGCCCCCACCCGGCTGCCGATGCCGCCGATGGTCGAAACGATATTCTGCACAATGCTGCGCAGCCCCGCAAACATTGCCTGCACGGCAGCCACGGCCGCGGACGCGGCATTTTGTACCATAGCTACGATCTTTTGCCAGACAGTGCCGACCATCGTTGCCATCGCGTTCCACGCGGCATTCCACTGCCCCGTCAGCACACCGCTGACAAAATCCGCCAGCCCCTGCAGCACCGTCAGGGCGATGTTCACGCAGTCCGCCACCGCGCCCACAAACCCGGCAGCCGCCGTGGCAATCCCGGTAAACACCAGCCCCAGCCCGGGTCCGAAGGTCGCCGCCGCCCATTGCAGCAGCGGTGCCAGCACGGTGTTCCACAGGTTCAGCAAAAGGTTTGCCACCGCGCCCAGCGTCAGCGCCAGCTGCTGCCACAGCGGCTGCAAATGCTGCTGCCACAGCGCGGCAAGCAGCCCGCCGCAGTTCTGCAAAAAGGGCTGCAGCGTTTCGTCCCACAGGGTCTGCAGCAGTGCCCCGATGCCCTGCACCGCGGTTTGCAGCCCCGCCGTGATGGCGGGCGCGTACACCTGCCAGCCTTCGGCAAAGGTGCGGCACAGCGTGTCCCACGCGGTGCCAAGCGGGGCAAGCAGGCTGCGGATATGGGCGATAAATCCATCCCACTGCGCACGCAGCTGCTGCAGTGCCAGCTGCCACGGGCTTAGCGCTTCGGTGGGGTCGGTCTTGGCGGCTTTTGCCCGGCTGCTGCTCCCTTTTTTGGCACTGCCCGCGCTTTGCAGGCGGTTGATCTCATCAAAGGCTGCCAGACTTTTCTGCGCCTGCCGCGCCGTTTTTTGCAGCCCCGTGCGCAGGTCCGCCAGCACGCGCTTTGTCTGGCTGCCCGCCGTACCCACGCCCTGCAGCGCCGCGGTCAGCCCCTGCAGGGCTGCGTGCATTTTGGCGGTGGGGGCAGCGGTGTTCAGCGTTTTTTCCAAGGTCAGGTTTTTTGGCATACACCCTCCGTTTCTCCTTTTAAAAGTGCGAGCAGGCGTTGTTTTTCAGCGTCCGCTTCGGCAGCATCCGGGCGGCGCAGCTCCACGGCGGCGCGGTGGGTGCGGTAAAATTCCAGCTCCCACGCCTCCAGCCGTTTGCCCCGGCGCAGCTTGTCGCGGATGGCTACCACCGTGGCAAAGCTGCCCTGCCCGATGGCGTCAAAGCACGCCAGGAAGCTCCACCAGTGCAGGTAGGGCAGGCTGCGCACATCGCACCCCGCCGCCTGCCGGATGCCCGCCGCGATCAGCGGCGCGTCCTGCTGCCAGTCCATCAGCTGCGGGGTGCCGGGCTGCGGTTCGGGACGTCCCGCCAGCAAAAATTCCTGCAAAAAGGTCGTCGCCGCGCCCCACAGGGCGGCGGGCATGGCGGCAAAGCCCGGGTAAAACAGCCGCATCGCAATGTACCAGCGCTCCTCCGGCTTCAGCTGCGGGTCCGCCCCGCCCGAAAGCCAGCGCAGCACCTCCAAAATATCGCGGTAATCCGTGTGGATTTCATACTCCTGCCCGTCCAGCACGGCGCAGCGGGGCAGCGTCCACGCGCCGGTCAACGGCTTTGCCGCTGCGCACGCGCGGCATCGGCCTCGGCGGCTGCAGCCTCCGCCACCGCCTGCAGGTGCTGCTCTGCCCCGGCTTGCAGCACGGGGGTCAGCGCCTCCAGCAGGTTTTGCACAACGCGCTTGCCGTTTTGCCCCACCGCCGCCAGACTGACCCCCTCCAGCAGGGTGTCAAAGTCGTTGTGCGCGCCGAAAATTTCCGTCAGCAGGGCTTTGATCTTACCGTCATACTCCGCCAGCAGCGCCAGCCCCTCGGCTTCATCGGCGGGGGTGCGGGCGGTCAGCTCGGCATCCAGCGCGTCCAGCTGCGCACCCAGCGCAAAAAAGCGGTGGTACAGGTTGGGGTCCGCCGGGTTAAAGCGCAAAACGCCCCGCCCGTTGACACAAAATTCCTGCATACCGGTATCAATGGTAAGGTTCTGCATCGTCCCTCTCCTCCTCTCAAAAAATTACGCTGCGGTGAAGGTTTTGGTCTTTACATCAAAGCTGCCCCTGGTCTTGACGCCCGTGTAATGCACCACAAACGGGATCTGGTAGCCGGTGGTGTCGCCGCCGTAGCTGGTCACCTCGATGTAGCATTCCTCGCGCACGGCGGGGTAGGCGGTGCCGGTGACCTCGCCCCAGAGCTTGACCTCGACGATGTCGGTTTTCAGCTCGTCCAGCACAAGGTCGCCGTCAATGATCGCCTGCAGCTTTTCAAACAGGGGGTCGCCCTCCTGCGCGTAGTAGGGCTTGACCTCGCCCTGCTTCTGGTAGCTGTTGATGGTCACACTGGTTTCGCCCAGAATGTTGGATTTCTTTTCCACATTGGCGCTCATTTCGGGGGAAAACTCCTCCAGATCGTCGCCCAAGCGGGTGTAGGCAGCTTCGCCGCCAAAACCGGCGTTCAGGTAATGCGCCATATATTTGCGTTGGATCTTCATACAGGTTCTCCTTTTTCCGTGTAAGCCACGGTGTAGTCCGCCCAAAGGCGGAGGGTGTAGCAGGCGGTGCCGCCCGCATCGGCGCGCTCCATACAGGTGTCGGCGGTGCGCAGGGCTTCGGTTTCGGTTTCGTAATTGCCGAAGGTCGGCGCGGTGTGCGCGGCGCTTTGCGCTGCCAGCCAAGCCTGCAGGGCTTCCAGCCGCTGCGCATTTTGCAGCGCGGCGATGTCATCGCCGGGGGGCAGCGGCAGGCACAGCCGCAAAATAAATTCGCTGCGTCGGCTTTGGCGGGTTTCGCCCCACAGGTTTTGCCGCGTTTCTTTTACGGCGGTTCCCTTGCCCCAAAGCCCCGCCGTAAAGGGGGCGGGCGGCAGCTGCTCTGCCGTAAGGGCGATGCCCTGCATAGCGGGTGCGGTGCGCAAAAACGCGCACAGGGTTTGAAGAATGTTTGTGTTCACGATACTGCCTTTCCCATAAAATCACGGTGTGCCGCAGCTTTTGCAGCCGTTCCGCCGCAGCGGCACACCGCTTGGTAACGTTCCCTGCCTTATCGGGTCAGGCTGTGCGCCCCGGTGCCGGTTCCCTGCCACCAGGCGCCCACCTCGATATGGTGCAGCCTGCCGCGGTGCATCAGCGGCAAAATGTACTCAACCACCGCCGTCTGCGCCTTGCCCGGCACAAAGGCGGCAAACTGCTGCCAGCTCAGCGCGGCGCCCTCGCCGCGGCAAAGGCGGTCACCGGGGTTCAGTGCAGCGCCGTCCCACACGGCGGCGGGGATCACCAGCAAAAACGAGGTCCCCAGCTTGTCGCCCTTGACATCGGGCTTTTGGCGCGTGCCGGTTTGCAGGTAGACGCCGCGCAGCACCCGCCGGGTCACCGTGTGGGCGGCGGGGTCGGCGTGGTACAGCGTCACGGTGTCGGCAAACAGCGGATTTTCAGCCATTCAGCCACCGTCCGATCCGCAGGTAGTAGCCCGCCTCGTGGCGGTAATGGGCGGCGCGGTTGCTCAGCGTGGCGGCGCACAGCTCGGGCGGCTCGGCGTAGCTTTCGCTCACGCTGCCCACCGTCACCTTGGAAAACCCGCGTGCCTCGTCCTCCTGCTTAAACTCATACACCGCATCGGCGATGGCGCACAGCGCCATATTTTCGGCTTCCTCGGCGGTCAGCCCCCTGCGGGGCTGCACAGCGTAAACCTCCTTGATGTAGGCAAGCTTGCCCTCGGCGCGGCGCATACAGGCGGCAAACTCCGCCTCGGGGATATCCTCGCCCAGATAGTGGTCGCAATAGTATGCGTAATCCGGCATAGGCGCCCCCTTATTCCTTAAACTTTGCCAGCACCACCTTTGCCTCGTTGGAAAGCACCGCCACATAGAACTCGTCGGCGGTAATTTCGGTGGTGCGGGTCTTGGGCTTGCGCTCGGTTTCGATGTTGACCTCACGCTTGCGGTAGATGGTCAGGGCGGGGATCTCGTCCTCGGTTTCGGGGTCCGCCTCCAGCTTGACGATGGGGCAGGCGTAGACGCCGCCCTTCAGCGGCACCTTTTTGCTGGGTACCAGGCGGCAGCCCGCGATCATACCGATTTCCCCGGTCAGCGCCACGCCGGGGTTGTACTTGTCGGCGCTGAGGAAGTCGGCGTTCTTGCGCAGCTGGGTGACCTGCTTGGGGTGGATGAACATCACCTTGTCGCTGCAGCCCATCTCCTCCTCAAACAGGTCCACAGCGTCCACAATGGCGTTGTAGCCGATGGGTGCCGCGCTGCCGTCATACACAAGGCTGGCGGTCTGCAGGGCTTCCATGCAGTCGTTGTCGATCTTGGCGGCAATTGCCAGTGCCAGCTGGGTGTTGGCCTCGCCCACGGGGTTGCCGTAGCCGGACAGCACAGCTTCATCGGTCAGACCGATGCCCTTCATCGCCTTTTTGATGGTCGCCTTGCGGGTGGAGGTGGTCATCTTTTCAATGGCGACCTCGCCGCCCTCGGCAACGTCGGCGGCATCGCCGATGTAGGTGTAGGCGGGTACGGTGATGGTGTCGCCCGGCACGCCCGCCAGCGTGTCGTCAATTTTGGCAAAGGGCGCAACGCGCAGCTTTTTGGGGATGCGGGCGCTGACCATATCAGCCATAACCTCGGGGTCGATCAGGTCGGACAGTTTGGTGTTGATATCAGCCATAGTACAATTCCTTTCGTTGGTTCAATATTTTTTCATTTCACGGTAGGCTTCGGGATTTTCGCGCTTTAAGGCAAGGCGCTCGCGGTAGCCCATGCGGTCCCACGCGGTGCGGTCGGGGTTCAGCGGCGCGGTGCCGGTGCCTGCGGCGTAGGGTGCGGGGGTTTCAGCTTTCGTCGGTTCCATTCGGGTTTCCTCCTTTCGGCAGATAGCGGCGGCGGATCACTTCCAGCTCCGCCTCGGTTTCGTGCGGCAGGTCATAGTACCACGCCAGCGCCAGCTCGGGGCGCAGCATCCCCTTTTCGACCATCGTCTGCTGCTCCTGCCAGACGCGGGCGCGGTCATACAGCACGCCGTCGCCCCAATCCACGGTCAGCGGCGCGGCGGGGTGGGGGTCGTTGCCGTACAGGCTGCCCAGCACGGCGCACAGCTGCATCGCTTCGTCGGCGGCAGCCGCCCACGCGCCCTGCAATTCCCGCACGGTCACGTCGTAGTCGGCGGCAGCGGCGGCGATTTCGGTGGCGGTGCGCGCCTCGCCGCTGCACTCCTGCTCGCTCAAAATGCCGCGCCGCAGCCCCAGCAGGCTTTCGCAGCCGCGCAAAAGATCCTGCTTGCGGTTCAAAAAGCTCTGCTCGCGCAGGGCGGGGCTGTACACGGTCACCCCCACGTTGGCGGGGTCGTCGGGCAGACCGACAAACAAATCATCGCGCAGGGCGCGCTGCCCGGCGGCATCGGGGCGCAGCAGATCCTCCGATGCAAACACGCGGGACGCACCGTTGGCGAACTCGGTGTTCAGCTGGGCTTCCAGCCGCGCCAGCGCGTGCAGCAGCCCCGTTGCCGGGGCGTACAGGCTTACGGCATCGGTGCTGCCGTCCACACAGTTGACCAGCGGCATACGCAGCACCGCCAGCCCCACGCCCGGCACACCGGGCAGTACCAGCTGCGGCACCAGGTCGGCGCAGGCGGGCAGGGTGTTCAGCGGCACGCAGCGCCCCAGCGTCTGCCCGTTCAGCTCAAACAGCCGGGTTTCGATGGTCAGCCCGTCCGCGCCTGCGGTGCGGCGCTCCAACAGCGCGTAGCGGCGGCTTTCCACCGACAAAATTTCCATTGTACCCACCGCCAGCAGCTGCCCGTGGGCATCACGCGCCAGCGGCACATAGCAGTCGCGCCGCAGCGCGGCAAAGGCAAAGCCGCTCTTTTGGGGTACCGGCTTCAGCAGGCACTCGCCGCCGATCATCGCATATTGCAGCGCGGTCTTGGCAACGCGGCCCAGCGCCGCCAGGCTTTCCTTGCGGGCGGGCGCGGTGTCGGCGGGCAGACGCGCCTCGTACTCGGCAAAAACGGTGCGGCACAATTTGCCCACGATCAACGCCGCCGGGCGCAGGGCGGTGTCCTCCTGCGGGCGGGGTGCGCCGTAGTATAAATCGAACCACTCCCGCACCGCCGTGCGCATTTTCGGCGTTGTGACATCATTTTTGCCGAAGGCTTGCTCTAAAAAGTTTTCCACAGAATCTCCTCTCGCAGTTGAATTTTTCCCTCAGCTGCCCCGGCGCCGCCAGATGCACTCCACCGCATAGCGCACGGCGTCAATGTGGTGGTTGTTCACGTCGGGGTAGCCGGGCAGCACCTCGCCGGTGCGGGGGTCGCGCTCGTACTCGTACTCGGCAAATTCGGCGGCGGTGGCGGGGCAGCGCGCCGGGTCAATGACGATGCCCGCCAGCCCCTGCAGCCACTTCATACTTTCGCGCACGCTGCCGGGTCCCTTTTGGGCAGCGCGGCAGGGCAGCCCGGCAGCGCGGTAGTCGGCGCAGGATTTCGGCTCGGCAGCGTCGGCGGTCAGGGGTCCGCCCTCGTCCCCGCCCACACCGCGCTCCAAAAGCAGGCGGGCGGTGTCGCGGTTGGGGGTGCGCGTGCGGGTCAGCTCGTCAAAAATCACCAGCGTGCGGCGCGCCGCATCGTAGTATACGGCGTTGTACGCCCACGGGTCGGGGTACCAGCCCCAGTCCACCCCGTGGTAAAGCCGGTCAAAGGCTTCCAGCTCGGCGTCCGTCACCGTTCGCAACGTCAGGTTGGCAAACACCGCCGCGCCGCTGCCCACCACCTCGCCGCCGTATTCGTGGCGGTAGGCGTCGGGGTTGACGGCTTTCAGATGCTCGGCATCCGCCCAAAAGCGCTCGCCCAGCCAGGCGCGGGGCAGGTCGCGGTAGGTCGAATGATGCACCAGCTTGCCGCTGCGCGGCTGCAGGGCGTAGCGGTTTGCCCAGTTGCGCGCCATGGCGGGCGGGTTAAAGCTCTTAAAAGTCAGGCTGTATCCCCCGCCGCGCAGCAGGCTTTGCTCAACATTGCGCACCTCCTCGGCACCGTCAAACTGGTCAAGCTCCTCGAACCAACAAAGCCCCACCGCCCCAAAGGGCAGCTTTAAGCTTTTGAGCTTGCCCGCGTCGTCCAGACCGAAGAACAAAATTTTCTGCCCGGTGGGCAGGTAGGTGCATTCCATCGGGCTGACCGTGCAGCGGAAATACGCCGCGCAGCCCAGCGTCTGGATCGCCCACAAAATCTGGTTGTACACGCTGTTGCGCAGCGTGCCTGCCACCTTGCGCAGCACCACGGCGTGGCAATCCGGCGTGCGCAGCAGGCGGTAGACCAGCTCCAGCGAAACATAGCTGCTTTTGCCGGAGCCGCGCCCGCCCTTGGCGACGACCTCCTGCACGGTGCCGGCGCTGATGGCGCGGTGTACCGGCCAGAACACGGCGGGTATGATTTGCTTTAAGCGTACCTGCATTTCGGCGTTCCCCCTTATGGCAACCCCTTACAATTCCCGCCGTATCGGCACTTAGAATTGTGCGGTATTGCCTTATTCCTCGTCCAAAATGATCACCCCCTCGTCACAGGCTTTTTCGCCCAGACCCAGATGCTTGTACAGCATTTCCAGCGCGCGCAGCTTGTCGGCGGTTTTCACTGGGGGCGCCGCTTCCGCTGCCGGGTCGGCAAAGGCGATCTCAGCCAGCTCTGCCAGAACGTGTTCCGGCGTCAGGTCGCACACAAAGGCATCACTCTCCTTTTGGGTTGGCAATCAAAAACCGCGGGGGAGTTTTGTATCTCCCTCGCGGTTTTCGATGGTATCAT